>TBL_comb48_EPIDRAFT_1002705_pt1 | contig 12226 bp, 7 predicted proteins | sample TroBogEpilimnion_37_FD_10681 | JGI IMG/M metagenome (IMG submission 10681)
AAAAGATCATCCCGCCTCGTCTCATGAGCGTGCTTGCTAAACGTCCTCAAGGTTTGGGTAGGGCTTGGCGTAAGCGTGCCCTGGTTTTAGCTGGGGTGCTTGCAATCCTTTTTGTGCTCGTTCATGTGGGCGTACGTTTTGTCATATGGCCACAAATTGAGAAATCCAAAGCATCTGTTGAAAAACTCATCAGCGCTCGAATTGGCGCGGAAGTTTCGATGGATGCATTACAAGTCTCATGGTCGGGCATTAGACCTAATTTTGAAATTGAAGGCCTCCGCTTCAACGGCCCTGATAAATCTAAGCCACTTTTATTGATACAAAAAATTAATGGGCAACTAAGTTGGGCAAGCTTTTATCACCTTGAGCCATTTTTTCACGAGCTCAATATTGAGAATGCAGAAATTTATGCGCAGCGAAATAATAAAGGTGTCGTTACTATTGCTGGTATCCCGATTGACGGAAAATCAAATGACTATTCTGCAGAAAATTGGCTCTTTTCTCAAAATGAAATACACATCAGTAATGCCAAACTATTTTGGGATGATCAACTCAAGAAAAAAGTAAGCACCTCAATCGCTATTCAGAGTCTTATTCTCAGCAATGGTATCCGTGGTCATAAGGGCTCTCTGAGTGCCACTTCACCATGGAATAAAGGTCCTCTCACACTGAGTATTGATTTGGTACATCATATCGGCGGACAAGCGGGAAATTGGCGCGACTGGATTGGCACCATCTCCTGGAATCTAAATGAATTACAGCTCAGTCAAATAGCCAACGATTTTCCCCTCTCACTAAATGCCCTTGAGGGCGTCCTCAATTCCAAGGGAAAACTCAAAATTGATAACGGCAAGCCTGATGGTGGGGACATTTATCTTGCAGCCGATAATTTAACTATTCAGCTATCTAAAGATGAGGATGCAATTGCCCTTGGAAGATTAGAGACAAATCTATCCCAAGAAACCGATAGCGGCTTAATCTCTGTGACAACTAAGACATTTGCCTGGCGAGATATCGAGAGCCCAAAATCTACTCCGCTGGAAAATTTAAGTCCAATGACTTTTCGCTGGAGACCCCCATCTGGAGATGGAGAGATCAAGGAATTCGGATTTTCTTCGCCAAAGATTTCTGTAGAAGATATTGCTTTATTTGCCCTTAATCTGCCGCTATCTAAAAAAGTCCATCAATGGATCAAAGCTTCAAAAGCGGATGGCGAACTGCAAAACTTAGATATCAATTGGTCAGAAAGCAAGTCAGCTCTATCAGCTTTTAACCTTCCTGGCGGATGGTTTAAGTCAAGTAAGCTGGACTTTACTGTTAGCGGAAAATTGATTGACCTGAGTTTTGTCGGTATCAACAAAGCGATGCCCTCCGTGTCAAAACTTTCAGGCTTTCTGACTGCGGACCAGAACAAGGGTAGCTTCTCCATCAAATCAAATGATCTTGAAGTAGAGATCAATGACTTATTAGTCGACCCTAAAATCAAACTAGATCAAGCGAGTGGCCAAATTTCCTGGTCAAAGCAAAAAGGAAACTGGGTAATTAATACAAAGCAGTTAGAGTTAAGCAACCCCGACATTGCGACAACCCTTAACCTAAATTACATCATCGGCGACGAAAAAAAACCTGACCTCATGACTTTAGATATGGATTTTGCGCGTGCTAATTTAAAAACTGCTTATCGATACTTACCAGTTGGCATGGGAGGAGAAGCGAAAACGTATTTGAGCAAAGCCTTTAATGCTGGGACTATTCAGAAAGGTAGCTTACATATTAAGGGCGACCCTAATGATGTACCCTTCCCTAAAACAGGCTCAGGAGAATTTACACTCAAGCTCCCTATCGCTGGCGCCACTTTTAGCCCTGTTCCAAACTTACCCCCTGCGCAAGGAATCTGGTCCGCTTTTAATAACATCAATGGCGTTATTAATATGCAAAATACTAATTTCACAGTAGATGTTGAGCAGGCAAGCTACAAGCAAGTGGCTCTTAGTAAATTTCATGCTGAAATTCCGAGTGTTAGCGCAAAACAACTTTTACTATCAGTCAATGGTGAGGCACAAGGTGATGCCCCGCAACTTCTCGAATATCTATTTGCCTCGCCCGTTGGAAAAAGGCAGATCGGACTAGAGCGAAATCTAAAGATAACCGGACCCACCCACTTAAGCCTGGGTCTAAAAATTCCATTGTCTGGTAACGGCGATACCGATACCGATATTCAACTCAGCTTCCCTGGAAATAAAGTTCAGTGGGCAGAGTTGCCGCCGTTTGAAAATCTCCAAGGAAAAATTCGCATTACTGAAGTTAATCCCGAATTTGAAAATATCACTGCTAATTTCCTTGGTGGCGCAATTAAGATTTCTAGCGCAAGTCCAAAAGAAGGCGGCCAAACCTACAATATTTCAGGTGATATAGGCGCTAGCTTTATTAAAAATTACTTTGCTGATGATCAAGCGGCTCAAGCCTTCCCCATATTGCGGGCAATGAGCGGCGTTGCAAAATATGAGGGTGTAATTAACTTTAATAAAGGTAATAGCGAAACTAACTTAAAGATTGATATGCGTGATTGGGCGAGCTCCGCACCCATTCCAGTAAAAAAACAAATGGGTACGCCCTTATCTGGTCAGCTAAGCATTAAAACATTTGCAAAGAATAAATTAAATACAAGCCGTCTTTCCTGGGATGGAAAAATTGGAGATGGCTACTATATTCAGGGGGAAATAACTGGTGATGACACCCTTCGCCATGCCGTAGGTCTGGGGACGCCTGCCGTTCCACCACAACAAGGCTTCCAGCTAAACCTCGCAAGTAATGAACTGAACTTAGATCAGTGGTTGGAATTTTTAGGCCAACAGAATCGTAAGTATTCTGCGTCAAACTCGCATGCCAATAGTGCAAATAATATTCAGATTTCAGCCCAGGTTAAGCAGCTCACTTTATTTGATCGTATTTGGCAAGACCTCAATCTAGCGGCAAGCAATAAAAATGCTGTCTGGCAGATTCGTTTCAGGGGATCACCTCAAGTAGCTGGCAATATTCAATATCAGCCAGCAAGTCAATCTGAACCCAGCTCCCTGATTAGCGGTCGCTTGGTACGCTTGAAGATTCCAGAAGCATTGGTACTAACGGCCACCCCAACAAAAGTTGGTCAAAAACCCCAGCTAAGCAAAAGCCCTATCGAACCAAGCTCAATACCCAGTATTGATTTAATAATTGATGACTTCGACTGGAATAAAGCTCAGCTTGGCCAAGCAAAAATTCAGACTAAGACGAATGGCAACACTCTTAATGTAGGCACCATTCAATTTAATAACCCGCAAGGAAACTCCACTCTCACCGGGCGCTGGGTTGGTGGAGCGCAAAATTCTCCATCACATACCAATTTAAATGTCGCATTAGATATCAAAGATGCGGGCCAAATTATTAGTCACTGGACTAACCAAAAGTCTGTAGAAGGTGGCCGGGGTAAGTTAAGTGGTGCCGTTGAATGGGATGGATCACCTTTTGAACCTCAATATGAAACGCTTGCTGGTAAAGCCAGTTTGAGTCTTGAAAAAGGACGCCTACTAGAAGTCAATACTAGCGGCGCCAAATTGCTCGATGTACTAAGCCTGCAAAGCTTGTTCAGATTTGCCACCCTAGATCTCCAGGGCAGTCTAGGCAATATTGTGACTAAGGGTACTCCGTTTAATACTATTGATGCCTCTTTTGATATCAACGCTGGCGTAGCGCAAACAAAGCAATTCACTATGGGTCTAGATCAGGCTCGTGTCGCCATGAATGGTCAAATTAATATCCCCCAAAAAACTCAAGATTTACGCGTCACCATTTTCCCAACAATCGACGCTACTGCAGGGTCTCTAGCTGCATTTGCCATCAACCCTATTGTTGGGCTTGGTGCATTAGTTGGCCAGTACCTCATTACCAGTCAAATCAACCGCAATTTTCAGTCGGACTATTTGGTACAGGGGTCTTGGGATAATCCAGAGGTGATTCCTTTGGACCAAAAAGGTCAGCCAATCGATACTAAAACTTTAGATACGATTCGTAGTAAAGATTTGCTTAAAGAGCAAAGTAAGCCAAGCAACAACTCGGGACCACAGAGCAATCCCAGTAATTCTGATACTCCCAACAATTCTACTAATTGAGCATCGCTTAGCCTAAGAAATACATTATGAGTACAACAGCAAAAAGTGCAGAACTCAAGATTGCCTCTATTCAAATGGTTTCTACTCCTGACCTACAGGAGAACCTATCTACAGCGAGCAGACTCATCTCCACTGCCGCGGCAGATGGTGCACAGTTAGCCGTCCTACCAGAGTATTTTTGTCTGATGGGTCTCAAAGATACAGATAAAGTGCATGCTCGAGAAGGGTTTGGTAATGGTCCCATACAAGAGCAACTCTCCCAGATTGCTCAAGAGAACAAACTTTATCTTGTGGCAGGCACCATTCCATTGGAAGCAAAAGATCCCAACAAAGTACTCAATACAACTTTGGTTTTTGATCCAACCGGTAAGCCAATTTGTCGTTACGACAAAATTCATTTATTTGGTTTTCAAACCTCTACCGAGCGCTATCAAGAATCTGAAACCATTGAAGCTGGTAATGAACCAGGCCTGCTAAGAATTTCTCTTAATGAAACTGTTTGGACCTTTGGCTTAAGTATTTGTTATGACCTTCGTTTCCCAGAGCTCTATCGCGCACTGGGCCAGGTTGACTGCCATATCATCCCAGCTGCATTTACCTACACAACTGGTAAAGATCATTGGGAAATCTTATTACGCGCTCGCGCTATTGAAAACCAATGCTATGTATTGGCTTCCGCACAAGGCGGCAAACATCAAAATCAACGCCGTACCTGGGGCAATAGTATGTTGATTGATCCATGGGGTGAGGTTTTGGCCAATCTTCCGGAGGGCGAAGGCTTTATTTCTGGAATCTTGTGCAAAGATAAATTAAACGAGGTACGCTCTAAGTTACCTGCACTTGCACATCGCAAGCTTTAAAGAAAGATCTGCCGAATCACATGAATGCACCAGAAGCGCTATTTCCTGCCAATTGGACTAAAGCCAAGAAACAAGCAGACCTCATTAAATTAGCTAAATCCATCTTGCTAGAGCCAACCGGACTATCTGAGCAAGATCTTCATCGCACCTTTGGAAGTCTTTTTACGCATCGTCTTGATGATGCGGATCTTTACTTTCAACACACTCGCAGTGAGAGCTGGAGCCTTGAAGAAGGTATCGTTAAGTCAGGAAGTTTTAATATTGATCAAGGTGTTGGCGTTCGCGCGATCTATGGTGATAAGACTGCCTTTGCCTACTCCGATGAAATTAATCTGGAAGCATTAAATAAAGCCGCAAAAGCTACTCGGGTGATTGGTCCCGAGGGCGGAAAGCAAGCGGTTGCCAGCAAACTATTTAATCCTATTTCTAACAAGCTTTACTCAGATATCAATCCCTTAGACTCTTTACAGCCTAAAGAAAAGATTGCGCTATTGGAAAGCATTGAGCGTCGCGCTAAAGCACGTGATCCGAGAATCATTCAGGTGATGGCGAGCTTAGCTGGTGAGTTTGATGTTGTTTTAGTTGTGCGTGCAGACGGATTATTAGCTGCCGATGTTCGTCCACTGGTACGCGTCTCGGTACATGTGATCGCCGAACAAAATGGTCGGCGTGAATCGGGCTCTTCAGGTGGTGGCGCACGTCATGACTACCTCTACTTTGATGAAGACATAGTTAATCGTTATGTTGATGAGGCGGTTGATGGCGCACTAGTGAACCTAGAATCACGCCCGGCACCTGCAGGCCCAATGACTGTAGTGATGGGTCCCGGCTGGCCTGGTGTTCTTTTCACATGAAGCAGTAGGTCATGGCCTTGAGGGCGACTTTAATCGCAAAGGGTCCTCAGCCTTTGCTGGTCGTATTGGTCAACGCGTTGCCGCCAAAGGTGTCACTGTAGTGGATGATGGCACCCTATCTGGACGCAGAGGTTCTTTAAATATTGATGATGAAGGCACGCCTACGCAATGCACCACGCTAATTGAAGATGGTATTTTGAAGGGTTATATCCAAGACAGTCTCAATGCACGTCTAATGAATATGCCGCTAACTGGCAATGGTCGTCGCGAAAGCTTTGCCTCCTTGCCAATGCCACGTATGACCAATACCTATATGCTGGCTGGCAAAGATGATCCTCAAGAAATTGTGGCAAGTATTCAGCGCGGCTTGTATGCGGTCAATTTTGGTGGTGGTCAGGTCGACATTACGAGCGGCAAATTTGTTTTTTCTGCATCAGAAGCCTATTGGGTGGAGAACGGCAAAATCCAATATCCAGTTAAAGGTGCGACCATTATTGGCAGTGGCCCAGAATCCCTAAAACAGGTTTCTATGATCGGAAATGACCTCAAATTAGATGGTGGGGTAGGCGTTTGCGGCAAGGAGGGCCAAAGCGTTCCAGTTGGGGTTGGGCAGCCTACCCTGAGGATTGATAGCCTGACTGTAGGCGGCACTGCCTGATATCGGCTAATTACGGCTTAAAATAGCCGGATGAGCCAACAAAATACGAATCCCGCTAATTGGTACTCTGCTGTCGATAAGACCTCAGATACTGACGATCAACGCATTGACAATATTTCTGTTCTGCCTCCGCCAGAGCATTTGATCCGCTTTTTTCCGATTTCTGGAACACCAACTGAAAAGTTGATTAGTACAACTCGCAAAAAAATCCGCGACATCATTCATGGCAAAGACGATCGTTTATTAGTCATCATCGGCCCCTGCTCTATTCATGACCCCAAAGCAGCGCTGGAATATTGTCAACGCCTCTTAGGTGAGCGCAAGCGTTTTGCTGGTGAATTAGAAATTGTGATGCGCGTGTATTTTGAAAAACCACGCACTACAGTTGGTTGGAAAGGTTTGATCAATGACCCTTACTTAGATGAAAGCTATCGCATTGAAGAAGGTCTTCGTCTAGCTCGCCAAGTGCTGATGGAAATCAATCGTCTTGGCATGCCAGCTGGCAGTGAATTCTTAGACGTGATTTCTCCACAATATATTGCAGACCTCATCTCTTGGGGCGCCATTGGTGCGCGCACTACTGAAAGTCAAGTTCATCGTGAACTTGCTTCTGGTTTATCTGCGCCAATCGGATTTAAGAACGGTACTGATGGCAATATCAAAATTGCTACTGATGCCATTCAAGCGGCAGGTCGTCCTCACCATTTCTTATCTGTTCACAAGAATGGTCAAGTATCCGTTGTAGAGACTAAAGGCAATAAAGATTGTCACGTGATTTTGCGAGGCGGCAAAGAGCCAAACTACGAAGCAAAATTTGTCCAAGCAGCCTGCTCTGAGCTAGAAGCAGCCAAGCTTCCAGCCGGTTTGATGGTTGACTTGTCACACGCCAATTCAAGCAAGAAACATGAGCGTCAAATCGTGGTTGCTGATGACGTAGCTCAGCAAATTGAATCTGGCTCACATCAGATTTTTGGTGTGATGGTAGAGAGCCACTTAAATGATGGTGCTCAGAAATTCACACCGGGAAAAGATGATCCAAGCAAGCTGGAATATGGCAAGAGCATTACCGATGCTTGCATCAACTGGGATGATTCTGTAAAAGTATTAGAGCGCCTTGCTACTGCTGTTAAGAATCGCAGAACCAAGAAAAAATAATGCAGAATTAATTTTGCAAGAAGAAAAACTAAAGAGACTAATTACCTAGTCTCTTTTTTTTCGTGCTTCCAAAGAACGTCTGAACCACCAGCAGCGCGATTCAAAATGCGCGAAAGCACAAAGAGTAAATCGGACAACCGATTAACGTATTGGCGTGGAGAATCGTATAGAGGCTCTTCCCAGCCCAAACGCACAATAGAACGTTCTGCCCTGCGACATACAGTTCGACAAACATGTGCTTGTGCTGCAGCGCGAGTACCACCTGGCAAAATAAATTCAGTCAAAGGCGGCAATTCTTTGTTGTACTTTTCGAGCCAAAGATCGAGTTGTGCAACGTGCTCAGGTTTTAGCAACTTGTAATTAGGAATGCAAAGCTCACCACCCAAATCGAACAAATCGTGTTGAACTTGGAGAAAAAGTTCATGCAATTCAGAGGCAATAGCCGCGGGAATGTCTTCAGTCATCAAAACACCGATTTCTGAGTTCAACTCGTCAATATCGCCCATGGCGCAAATTCGCAGATGATCCTTCTCTACGCGGCTCCCGTCGCCCAAGCCTGTCATCCCAGCATCACCCGTTCTAGTGGCGATTTTTGTTAATCGATTTCCCATAAGCTTAATTATAGGTAAATGGCTAAAATGATGGTCATGAATATGGTGACCCCACCCCCTGATTTAGCCGCTATTAGCGTCCTCCAATCCAAATTAGTGAGGGCATTACGCCCAATCCTGCCGGAACACGCCCTTTTATGGGAGCCGGAAGACACCATTCCCTACGAATGCGATGGTTTAGCAGCCTATAGACGGATGCCTTTGGCGGTAGCTTTGCCTGAAACAGAAGAGCAAGTCACACAAATTTTGCAGATTTGCTACGCAATGGAAATTCCAGTGGTACCTCGTGGATCAGGCACAGGTCTTTCTGGCGGAGCAATGCCCCTTGCTCAGGGATTAGTCTTATCACTAGCAAAGCTGAAAAAAATTATCAGCATTGATCCATTTACGCGTACTGCAGTTGTTCAACCAGGCGTTCGCAATCTTGCCATCTCAGAAGCGGTTGCTCATCTTGGCCTGTACTACGCACCCGATCCTTCTTCTCAAATTGCTTGCTCTATTGGCGGTAACGTCAACGAAAACTCTGGTGGTGTGCACTGCCTTAAATATGGCCTGACTTTGCACAACGTTCTGCGCGTGCGCGCAATTTTGATGAATGGTGAGGTTGTGGAATTTGGCGGCCTAGCACCCGATGCACCTGGACTCGATTTATTAGCAATCATGATGGGTAGTGAAGGCATGCTCGCGGTTGTTACCGAGGTTACCGTCAAGTTAGTAGCGAAACCAAAATTGGCTCGCGTCATCATGGCAAGCTTTGATGACATCGAAAAAGGGGGCAATGCAGTTGCTGCCATTATTGCTGCCGGCATTATTCCTGCTGGTTTAGAGATGATGGATAAGGCGACTACTCGCGCCGTTGAAGAATTTGTTCATGCTGGCTATGACCTAGAAGCTGAAGCTATTTTGCTATGCGAATCTGACGGCACACCTGAAGAGGTTGCTGAAGAAATCGAGCGTATGACCAAAGTTTTAGAACAGGCAGGTGCCACTGGTATTCAGATTTCTAAAGATGAGGCAGAGCGCCTCAAATTTTGGAGTGGTCGTAAGAATGCATTCCCTGCCGCAGGTCGTTTAGCAGCTGATTACTACTGCATGGATGGCACCATTCCTCGCCGTCATATTGCAACCTTATTGAAGCGTATTCAAGGTATGGAAAAAAAGTATGGCCTGGGTTGCTTAAACGTATTTCATGCGGGTGATGGCAATATGCATCCGCTGATTTTATTTAATGGCGCTGACCAAGAAGAGTGGCATCGTGCAGAAGAATTCGGCACTGAAATTTTGGAAGCCTGTGTAGAGTTAGGCGGGACCATTACTGGTGAACATGGTGTTGGTATCGAGAAAATTAACTCCATGTGTGTACAGTTTGGTGAAGGTGAACGAGAATCTTTCTGGGGCGTGAAGAGTGCTTTTGATCCAGAGAAGTTACTGAACCCTGATAAAGCTATTCCAACCTTAAGTCGCTGTGCAGAATATGGCCGTATGCGCATTAGTGGTGGTCAATTACCTCATCCAGAATTGGAGCGCTTTTAATGGGTCACTCCAATCCACAAATTGATTCATTTCGCGAACAAATTCTGAGTGCAGCTAAAAATAAAACTCCACTCTCCATTGAAGGTGGCGGTACTAAATCTTGGTACGGCAACCCTAATAATTACGCCAAGCTCAATACCTGTTCTTACTCAGGCATCTTGGAATACCAGCCAGAAGAATTGGTGATCACCGCTTGCGCAGGGACTCCTCTAAAAGAAATCGAAGCAGCCCTCAAAGAAAAAAATCAGGTGCTCGCATTTGAGCCGCCACACTTTGGTGAGAACGCCACTTTTGGCGGCGCTATTGCAGCGGGCCTTGCTGGCCCAGGACGCATCACGGTTGGCAATTTTCGTGACTTCGTTTTAGGCGCCCGCATTCTGGATGGTAAAGGTCAAGATCTTTCTTTTGGCGGCAAAGTCATGAAGAACGTAGCAGGATATGACGTCTCTCGTTTATTGCCTGGCTCCCTTGGAACACTGGCGCTCTTGTTAGAAGCCTCAGTAAAAGTATTGCCTAAACCTGCTGCGACCGCAAGCTTACGTTGCCAGATCTCCCAAGAAAAGGCGCTCAAAGTGCTTAATGAATGGGCCGGTCAACCACTACCACTCTCAGCAAGCTGCTGGATTGGTTCAGATAAAGGTGGTGATGGAGAGCTTACTTTTCGTCTCGCTGGTGCAGTAGCAGCCGTGAAAGCTGCTATGCCACTCATGAGTTCTTTAGTAAATGCTACAGAACTGAATAGCGAAGCTGCTGAAGATTTCTGGAATGATTTACGCGAGCAAAAAATTGCTGCATTTAGTCATCTTGGTATAGATCAAACACTCTATCGTTTAGCACTACCTGCTGCCTGTGGGCCAATCAGTATTCCTGGGGCTAGCGATGAAATTGTTTTGGAATGGCACGGTCAACAACGCTGGATTAAAGCCTCTGGAGATGAGGCCACCTTTCAAACAATCAAGGCATTAGCGACTTCTCACGGTGGGCATGCAACCCGCTTTAGACAAGGGACAAATATAGACCCTTCTCACCAGCGCTTTACATTGTTATCAGAGCAAGCACACTCAAAAGCCCTTGAGGCTGTGCAAGAACGTCTGCGATCCGCTTTTGATCCTGCAGGTGTATTCGCTACTAAACGTCTTCCATAAGTCTTTCTATGCAAACTCAACTCGCCCCTCAATTTGCTAACACGCCAGAAGGTATCGAGGCAGCCCGCATTCTGGGCAAATGTGTTCACTGCGGTTTTTGTACTGCTACCTGCCCTACTTATCAGTTACTTGGCGATGAGTTAGATGGCCCGCGTGGACGCATCTATCTGATTAAGCAAATTGCTGAAGGTCAAGCGCCTACTGAAAAGACTCGCCTACATTTAGATCGCTGTCTAACCTGCCGAAATTGCGAAAGCACCTGTCCGAGTGGCGTGCAATACGGCAAGCTCATTGATATTGGTCGCAAGTGGGCTGAAGAAAACACGCCAGAGCGTCCGATTACTCAGCGTCTGACTCGCTGGGCTTTAAAGGAGGGTTTAACCAAACCAGCTTTATTTAATACAGCAATGACCTTAGGTCGTTTGGTGCGCCCATTGATGCCGAGTGGTATTCAGCGCAAGATCCCACTGACTGTTAATAAAGCTTTGGCTAATTCCACCAATGCTTATGAAAGACCAACAGCAGTCCATCAGCGCAAAATGGTGCTACTCGAGGGTTGTGTGCAGCCTGGCATGTTGCCAAACATCAATTCAGCAACTGCACGCGTTCTTAATGCGCTCAAGATTCAACTCATTAGCGCCCCTAGCGCTACTTGTTGTGGAGCCTTGCGCTATCACCTCAACGATCAAGCTGGCGGCTTAGAGAACGCCAAACAAAATATTGATGCGTGGTGGCCTTTAGTTGAAAGTGGCATTGAAGCTATTGTCATGACAGCTTCTGGATGCGGTGTCATGGTGAAAGACTATGGACATCTCTTTGCAAATGATCCTGCTTACGCAGCTAAAGCAAAAAAGATTTCAGAATTAACAAAAGATATTTCCGAGATTCTGCCATCCCTAGAAAATCAACTAGTACAACTCGTAGGCACAGATACTAAGCCAGGCGTGGTGTATCACCCTCCGTGCACCCTTCAACATGGCCAACAGATTCGCGGCAAGGTTGAAGGTTTGCTATCAAGCATTGGCATTGGTGTACGTCTATGTGCCGACAGTCATCTTTGCTGCGGCTCTGCGGGTACTTATTCAGTGACCCAGCCTGAGCTTTCTGAGCAGCTTCGTAAAAATAAGTTAAATCACTTAAATGCCGCTTGTGAAGAGTCTGGTGCAGAAGTGATTGTTTCTGGAAATATTGGCTGTATTACACACCTACAACAAGATGACACTCCCGTGGTGCATTGGATTGAGATCGTAGACCAATTACTT
>TBL_comb48_EPIDRAFT_1002708_pt1 | contig 12209 bp, 9 predicted proteins | sample TroBogEpilimnion_37_FD_10681 | JGI IMG/M metagenome (IMG submission 10681)
GAGCCGGGGTGTCTTGAAAGCTGCCCTCATCCCGCACGGTGCCATCCTCGGCGAGAATGCGCTGCACAATGTGGCAGTCGATCAGGAACGAGCCCATGCCAACGCCGTCATCTTTGAAGATGTCGGTTTGCAGATCCTTCTGCACCATGACGTATTCGCCGATCATGCGGCGGCCTTCGCGCACATACAGCGCGTAGGGCCAGTGGGCATTGTCAGCAAACTCGTCTTTGCACAAGCCCCAGGAGCTCGTCTGCTCGCGCAGGCTTTGCGGCACCCGTTCATCATGACCGAGGAACCACAGCATGCCCTGAATGAAGTCGGTGTGGTCCTGCCAGATGCGTGCGCGTGTGGCGGCGTCGCCATCCGGGTAATCGAAGTTCGCTCCGGGATAGTCGGTGGAGAACAGGCCCTGCGCATTGAGGTCGTATTTGCCGTTGGCCACGTTTCCAAGGTGAAACAAACGGCCAAAGCGGATGCCCGGGAAGGCGTGGATCAGGCGCAGCAGCAACTCATAGCGAGCGGGGTCGTAATTCGACGGTTTCGGAAAGGGAACCAGGATGTCTGCGCGCTGCGTGACGCAGATGCGGAAGTTGTAGCTTTGAGTGAGCTTGTCCGCGCTGCCGGGAGCCAGCTTCGGATCTGGGAAAACGCCGAAGATGGGTTTGCCCTGCGCATCCAGCCCGGAAATGCTCGCAGGCGTACCGTGAATGTAGCTTGGCCCTTTGCCGCCGATGCTCGGGCAGTCGCTTTCCATCACCTCGATGGTGCGCGGACGTATCGGCATCGGGTGGTAGCCCGCAAGCGGTTCGCCATAATGGGCCGTGCTCTCACGTCCGACGATGTAGCTGACTTTTGCCGCCACCATGAGATCGCCTTCATAGGTGGCGTCGATGAATTCTTTGCTGTGGTAGGTCGTGCCATCGCTTGTGGTCAGGCTGGTGATGCGCGCGCCCTCCTGCGTGATCGACTTGAGTGACTGTGCCGTGACCACCTTCACGCCTGCTTCCTGCAGCATCGTTTGAAACGTGCTCAGGTGGACGCTCGGCTCCGCATACCACATGGGGGTGTTCGGCTTCGCCGCAGCGGCTCTGGCGAAGTACTCGCGTGGAAATCCGCCGATGGTCTCCTGCTTGCCCACATCGGTGGCGCAGAGACCACCAGTGACCATGCCGCCGATCCATTTCGTGGGTTCGATGACAACAACGGATGCCCCTTCACGCGCGGCGATGATGCCGGCGCTCAATCCAGCGGGTGTGCCGCCGTAAACAACGAGATCAAAATCTGCCGCAGCGAGAGGCGAGGCAAGGCCAAGAAGGAGGAGCAGGCGGTGAAAAAGCATGAGGCGAAAAAAGAGCAGGCGGCAACGCCATGCATCCTTTTTCGCCTCGTCTTTTCAATCCGTGTACTTACTCCTTGGCGAAAGCCGCGTAGGCCTCGGCCACTTTGCCTTCCTTTTCATCACCCTTGTGGAAGAGGAAGAGGTGGCGCAGCAGGGTGTATTCACCCTTCTTGAGTTCATAGGTGCCGTCAGGGGCGTCTTTGTCGAGCGCCTTGGTGCCGAAGGGATTGGCGGTGAAGAGGCCGTAGGTGCGGACATGCCATGGTGTGGGGAAGCGGAAGCTGGAGGGATGATTCAGCATGGCCACGCCGACGTGTTCGCCACCGACGATGCCGTAGTAGTCGCACCACTTGGCGCGTTTGCCCCAGGCGGCAGCGTCGGTCAGGCCTTCGCTGTTGATGATGTGGCCGCTGCCTTTTTTGTTCTTTTCAATTTCAACCGCCATTTCNGTAGGGACGCGGATGCTGAGTCCGGCGTCTTTTTTGTCTTCAAATTTGGCGGTGCCATCGGTGGCGAGGAGGACCTGCTTCATCTCAATGCTACGGAAGCCTTCGCCTGCGCGGAAGATCATGGTGCGTTCCTCTTCGAGGTATTTTTTTCCATCGGGATCAAGGTAGTCAATGATGGAGACGAGTACGGCGGAATCGGGTTTGGCCTCAAGGGTCTTGAACTCACGATGTTTTTCGCTGCCCAGTTTGCTGGTGCGACCAGCGGTCTTGGCCGATGCGCCAAAGGTGGCCTGTTCGGCCCAGGACTCCACGCCGTTGATGCCTTCATGGCCGAAGCAGATGCCGCGGTGGTGCGGATGGTCGTGCTGCTCGCCTTCGACGATCTTCATCGGGTAGTTGCGCGTCATCTGTTTGCCGGTTGGGCCGAACACTGGCGCAAGGTAAGGTTTGTTCGCCTGATCGACGATGTACTCAGCAAAGACCTGCCCATCGACCTTCACGATGGCACCACCCGTGGCGGTTTTTTCGACAGTGAATTGAGCGGCGCTGGCCAGAGAAGCAAGCAGGAGGGATGCGGCGAGGAGCAGTTTCATGGTGGTTGCAGTGAACGAACGTGAGGTTGGAATGCTTTCGGCCGAGATCAATCCCAGCCGTGGAAGAAACGGAGGGCGGTCTGGCTGGTGTCGGCTGCGACTTTCTCGACGGTCTCACCGCGCAGGGCGGCGATGGCACGTGCGGTGTCCGCCACGTAGGCGGCTTCGCAGCGTTTGCCGCGATGTGGCACCGGCGCGAGGTAGGGCGCATCGGTTTCGATCATGTAGCTGCCCGCTGGCACCAGGCGCGCCGTTTCGGCAATCACGCCGGCGTTTTTGAAACTGACGATGCCGGTGAAGGAGATGAGGTGGCCGCGCTCCAGCAGCGGCTGGGCCTGCTCAAGGGTGCCGGTGAAGCAGTGAAAGACACCGCGGAGGCGATCACTGAATGGCAGGACAAGTGCGGTGAGATCGTCCCAGCTCTCGCGGTTGTGCAGGATCACGTTCAGCTTCAGTTCTGTCGCGAGTTCGAGCTGTGCGGTCAGAACCCGGGCTTGGTGCGCTTTCCAATCCGCAAGCGTGAAGCACTCTGGCGGTGCATGGAAGTAATCGAGGCCAATTTCGCCGATGGCGCAGACTTTGGGATGTCGTGCCAGCTCCCGCAGTTCGTGGATCCAATCGTCTCCGCCGACCGTGTCTGCATCGCAGGGGTGAATGCCCACTGCCACGCGCACGTCAGGCTCGTGTTCGGCGATGGCGAGGAGCTTGCGGGCGTTTTCAAGATCGGTGGCCGGTGCCACCATGCGGGTGACACCGGCAGTGCGTGCGCGTTCTAGGACGGCGGGCAGATCGCCGTCGAATTGTTTGCTGCCGAGGTGGGTGTGCGTGTCAAAAAACATGCCCTGCGCCTTCGCATCTGGGAACCGGGTGTCAAGCGTCACGAATTAGTCCTTTCCTCGCGCCGCTTGTTCATGGTAAACCAAGTGCATGGTTTTCCGTCGGTTGCTTTTGGTTTTGTTATGTCTGCCAGCGCTTTTAAGTGCTGCGCCGGAGGATTATTTTGGCATTCATGTGATTGATGAAAGCACCGGGCGCGGTGTGCCGCTGGTGACGCTGAAAACGACCAATCACATCGCGCTGACAACGGATAGCGCGGGATGCATCGCCTTCGACGAGCCGGGGCTGATGAACCGTGCGGTGTATTTCAGTGTTGAGGGGCCGGGGTATGCACTGCCGAAGGATGGGTTTGGCTTTGTCGGCGTACGGCTGACGCCTGTGGCGGGAAAGTCCGTGGAGGTGAAGGTGCTGCGTACCAACATCGCGGAGCGCTTGTGCCGGCTGACGGGGCAGGGGATTTACCGCGACAGCACCTTGCTAGGGCGTGAGGCACCGCTGCCGAGTCCCAATCTGTTTGCGGATGTGGTGGGGCAGGACTCGGTGCAGGTGGTGCCATGGAAGGGACGCTACTTCTGGATTTTTGGTGACACGCTGCGGCCCAACTACCCGCTGGGCAATTACCACTCCACGGCAGCGTGGAGCGATGCGCCGGACAAAGGCGGGCTCGAACCCGAGCAAGGCATCCACTTTGAATACTTCACCGATGAAAATGGAGGCGTGGCAAAGATGCTGCCGGTCGAGGAGCCCGGTGCTGTGTGGCTCTTTGGCATGCACACGGTGATGGATGCCGCAAACAAGGAGCATCTCATGGCGCATTACTCGCGCTGGCGAGATCTTGGCAAACGCTTGGAGCATGGACTGGCCAAGCTGGATGAATCAAGCGGGCGCTTTCAGCGCACCACGGTGCTGGGAGATGAATTTGACTGGCAACACCCGCAGGGCAACGCCGTGCTGGCCAAGGGGGCGGACGGTGACTGGATTTACTTTGCCACACCCTTCTGTCAGACGCGGGTGAAGGCGAACTACGATTCCGTGCAAAACACTTCTGCCTACGAGTCGCTGGCATGGTCGCCGGAGCAGGGGGACTATGTCTGGCAGCACGCTCTCAAACCGACGGCTCAGAAGGATGAGGAAAAACTCATCGCGGCGAAGCAACTGCCTGCCGACAAGGCGCGCATGCAGGTGGTGGATGCCCAGACGGGCAAAGCGGTGCATCTTCATGCTGGCAGCGTGCATTGGAACAAACACCGCGAACGATGGGTCATGATCGCGGTGCAGGAAAATGGCGCTGAATCTTACCTGGGGGAGGTCTGGTATGTCGAGGCCAAGCAGATCGAAGGCCCCTGGCGCAAGGCGGTGAAGATCGCCACGCATCCGAAGTACAGCTTCTACAACCCTAGCCACCACGCTTTTTTCGACCAGCAGGACGGGCGCATCATCTATTTCCAAGGCACGTATGCTGAAACGTTTTCCGGCAATCCCATTGCCACGCCACGCTACGACTACAACCAGGTGATGTATCGGCTCGATCTCGATGACGAGCGTATGAAGGCGGCTCGGGCTGACTGACTGTGCGTGACGAAAAAGGCACAAGGCCATGACTGCATGCCGCGTGCGGATTCGGCATGCATGGTGGCATGGAATCACTGCGACGCGTGGATTGGCTGGCCTTCGTGGGCAAGAGTTTTCTTGTTTTCTTGGCGTGGCTGGGACAGCTCGCCGGGTTGATGGGGGAGCTGATGATTGGATTGAAGAGCTGTAGATGGCGGCTGAAACTGGTGGCGGAGCAGATCGTGGCGATTGGTTACGGATCGCAGTTGGTGGTGGTTGTGACGGGGGCCTTCACTGGTGCGGTGTTTGCCTTTCAGTCATTTGCGAAGTTCAAAGAGTTTGGCATCGAATCGACCGTGGGTGCCATTGTCTCGGTGGCGCTCTGCCGTGAACTTGGGCCGGTGCTGGCGGGATTGATGGTGTCCGGGCGTGTGGGGGCTGCGATGGCGGCGGACATCGGTACCATGAAAGTCACGGAGCAGATTGATGCGCTACGCGTTATGGGCGTGCATCCGGTGGATTACCTCGTGTTGCCGCGTTTTCTGGCGATGTGTGTGTCGATGCCGCTGCTGGTGGCGGAAAGCATCGCCTTTGGCTTGATGGCCTCTTATGCGCTGATCGTGTATGGTTTTGATGTGCCGGGCGGCTGGTTTTGGCAGCACACCTTGGATCACACTGAAGTGCTGGATGTGGGTATAGGTATGTTCAAAGGACTGGTATTTGGCATCATTATCACCCTGATCAGTTGCCATCAGGGACTCAAAGCGGAGGACGGTGCAGTCGGTGTCGGTCTTGGCACTACGCGTGCCGTGGTGTTCTCTTCGCTGACGATGCTGATTTCCAATTTCTTCCTGACCATCGCGCTGAATTATGTGTCGCCGTTGGGCACGGATCCGTGAGTCGGTTCTCCAGGCTTGCTCTTTTTAGCGCGGCCCGATAGCTTGCGAGGAAATTCAACCCATCCAACCACCGCCATGTCCGCCAATCTCGCAGAACTCCTCGGTACCATGATCCTTGTTCTTCTCGGCGACGGTGTCGTCGCGAACGTGCTGCTGAAGCAGACCAAGGGCAACAATGCGGGCTGGATTGTAATCACCGCTGGCTGGGCTTTTGCGGTGGCGGTCGCGGTGTACTGCACGAACGCCATCAGTGGTGCGCATTTGAATCCCGCTGTGACAATCGGTCTGGCCACGATTGGCAAATTCGACTGGGCTTTGGTTCCCGGTTACATCGCCGCGCAGATGGCGGGCGCGTTTCTCGGCGGCGTGCTTGTCTGGCTGGCCTATCTGCCGCATTGGGCAGTGACCGAGTCACAAGGCGACAAGCTCGGCGTCTTCAGCACCGGTCCGGCGATCCGTCATACCGTGGGCAATCTGATCTGCGAAATCATCGGCACCGCAATGCTCGTTCTGGGTGTGCTGGCGATCCTCTCGCCAGCCAATCTGGTGCCTAATTCCGGCTTCGACAAAGGCCTCGCGCCCGCACTCGTCGGCCTGCTGGTGGGGGCGATTGGCCTGTCCCTCGGTGGTCCCACCGGCTACGCCATCAATCCTGCGCGCGACTTCGGCCCGCGCCTCGCGCACTTTGTGCTGCCGATTCCCGGCAAAGGCAGTTCGGATTGGAGCTATGCGTGGATTCCCGTCGTGGGTCCGATTATTGGTGGGATTGTCGGGGCGCTGGTTTACAAGGCGCTGTGGTGAGTGGCGTGAGGCGCGCATGCGAACTTGCACACTCTGTTGAATAAACTACCCTGATACCAACCTGTTGGAGGATGCAGCATGAACCCAGAGAAATTTGCAGCCCAGATGCGTCAGGCACGCTTGAAGTCGCCATTGAAAACACGCGCCGAGGCGCTGAAGCAATTCGCCGAGGTGGAGGTCTATTTGCAACAACACGCCTTGCTGCCGAAATCGAAGCTCTCCGGCTTTGGGCAGAAAGCAGCGGAGGACCTCGTTACTTCGAAGACCTGACCAGACCGCCTGATGCCTTTGGTTTCGAGCATGAAGTGTGGTTTCCAAAATCTAGCGGTGAGAACCCGCGTGTGTTGAAGGCAACTTATGCCAATTCGTTTGGGGTGTTGCCAGATGGCAGCGAAGCAATGCCGGTCGGTTACCTCGAACGCCTGCAACTACAGAATCGTGTTTTTGGGGATGATATTGTGCTGGAAGGCGTGACGGAACCCAGAATTGGGCTTGTTCGAGTCGTCACGTCACAACAAGCGATTCAGGGCAGGCCCGCTGAGTTGGATGAAATCGAATTATTTTTTAACCAGCACGACTTCAAACGCAGCTTTTGGCGTGGGAATAACGTCTGGTTCCGAGCTATTGACCGGGTGATTTGTGCAGACACGCACGGTGGCAACATCCTCGTTACCTTGGACGGCGACTTGGCTGCGATTGATGTCCCTGCAATGCAGGCCCCCGATGATTTTGTTCCATAAGCAGCGTTTCTCAGGCGCTGGACCGGCTCACTTCGGCGTGTGCGGCACGAGCACGTCAGGTGATTCATTGGCCTGCCGCGCACGCTTGATCATTTCGCGGGCGAACTGCTCCTGCGAGCGGTGGGCTTTGGAGGCGGTGACGTTGGGGAGCTGCCAGGTGCCGTCGGCTTTGAGGACGCGACCGCGGGCAGTGTCGGCGAAGTGAACTTCGAGGATGTGCTGCAGGCGTTTGCGTGCTTCCCGGTCTTCGACGGGGGTGAGGAGTTCGACGCGCTTTGAGAGATTGCGGTTCATGAAGTCCGCGCTGGCGATGAAGACGGCGGGCTTGCCACCCTGGCGGAACCAGAAGATGCGGGCGTGTTCCAAATAGCGGTCGATGATGCTGACGACGCTGATATTTTCACTGATGCCTTTGATGCCGGGGCGCAGGCAGCAGATGCCGCGCACGTTGAGGCGGATCTTCACGCCCGCCTGAGAGGCTTCATAGAGCGCGGTGATCATCTGGCGGTCTTCGAGGGCGTTCATCTTGAGCATGATCTCAGCGGCTTCGCCTTGGTGCGCGCGCGCAGTTTCGCTGCGGATCATGGAGAGCAGGCGCTCGCGCAGGCCGTAGGGGGCCATGCTGAGCTTATTGAAGTGTACGAAGCGCGAACGTCCAGTGACGGTGTTGAAAAACGCGGAAGCATCAGCGCCAAAGTCCGCACGGCAGGTGAGCAGGCTGATGTCGGTGTAGAGCTTGGAAGTGGCCTCGTTGTAGTTGCCGGTGCCAAAGTGCATGTAGCGCGTCATGTGGCCGGATTCGCGGCGCATGACGAGGCAGACTTTGGCATGCGTCTTCAAACCCGCGACGCCATAGATGATCTGCGCGCCCGCGTTGATGAGGTCGTTCGCTCGTTCAAGATTGCGGGCTTCATCAAAGCGGGCCTTCAGTTCCACCAGCACGGTGACGTGCTTGCCAGCCTGCGCGGCGCGGATCAGTGCGGAGATGATGCGGCTGTTCTTGGCAGTGCGGTAGAGAATCTGTTTGATCGCGATGACGTTCGGATCAGCGGCGGCTTCTTCCACCAAGGCGAGGATGGGATCGAAGCTCTCATACGGATGATGTAGCAAGATGTCCCCGCGCTTGATCGCATCAAAGATGCTCTCGCCAGGCGTGATGGAGGTGCTTGGGTGGCTGTCCCACGGATCGACCTTAAGTTCTTCAAAACCGGAGATGCTGGCGATTTGAAAGTAGGCGCGCAGATCCAGTTCACCTGGAATGTCATAAATCTGCGCGGTGCGTGCGCCACAGAGATCGCGGATGATGCGGGTGTGCTCGCGTGAGGCACCGGTTTCGATTTCGATGCGGATGGCGGGGCTTTTCAGACGCTTTTCCAGCACCTCTTCCATCTCGCTCGCGAGGTCGAAGGCGCTCTCGTCATCCACGGTGATGTCCGTGTTGCGGCTGACGCGGAAGCGTGCGGGGGCAGAGACTTTCTCCGCCGGGAAAAATTCACCGATGAACAGCGCAACGACATCTTCGAGGTTCAAGTAGAGGAATTGGCCACCATCAGGATCAGGCACCAGCACATGGCGCGGCAGATTCGCTGGCAGTGGCAGCAGCACATGGCGTTTTTCCGTGTGACCAGAGTCACCACCGGTAACTGTGCAGAGAAGAATGATGTTGAGTGCCGGGATGGCCGCACGTGCGCCGGTGTCATCCACCACTACTGGTGACAACACCGGGAAGATGTGCTCGTCGAAGTATTCGCGCAGCAGGGTGCGCTGTGCCGGGGAAAGTTCGGCGTTGAGGAGGCGGCGGATGCCTTTCTCCTTCATCAAGGGCACAAGCTGCTGCAGGATGTCATACTGCCGCGCCACAAAGGCTGCCGCCTGCTGCTGCACCTGCTCCCACTGCTGGGTCGGGGTGAGGCCAGCATTGTCACGAACGCGCAGGCCCTGCTCACGCAGCAACTGCAGGCCGCCGATGCGAACCATGAAGAACTCATCGAGGTTTGACGCGGTGATGGCGAGAAACTTGACGCGTTCGAGCACGGGCAGATCCACGCGTGCTACTTCGTCCAAGACGCGTGAGTTGAAGGCCAGCCAGCTTAGCTCGCGATTGATAAAATGCTCCTCGGTCAGGCGCAACTGCGGCGCTGCGGGTGTGGAATCAGGATTTAGCGAGGATGATGTCATAACCGTAAATTTCGCGGAAGAGGTCGCACTTCAGATCAATGGCGATTTGTTCGACTGTCGTGTCATCCGCTCCTTGCGTCATGACGTTGAGCCGGGTGCCTTCGGGACGGAGTTGGATGGATTTGATGCGCTGCGCGTGGCTGCGGTCCAAAGAGTCTGCAAGACGCAGCAGGGCGGCCAGTTTGAGCACGATCATGCGCTCTTCGCGTGAGAGGTCGGAGAAGTGCGGGTGATTTGGCTCGGGATTGTAGCGGCGATGGTAGCGGGCGAGCAGCGCCACCATGGCGCGATCATGTGAACTGAGACCAAAGATCTCAATGTTCATCAGGATATAGAGGCTGTGCTTGTGATGCTCGCGCGGGCTAATGAACATGCCGACTTCATGTAGCGTGGCGGCAACGCGGAGGACGAGTTCGTATTTGGCATCCAGCCCATGAAGATGCTGCAGTTCGCGAAAGAGCTGGCGCGCGAAGTTGGCAACGTGGTCGGCGTGCTTGCGGTCGGTTTTAAAGCGCAGGCCGATTTCGCAGGCGGCCTGCATGACCTCCTCCTGGAAAATAGCCGTGCGTGAGCCCGAAGTCATCAGATCGAGCATGAGTTCCAGTTGGAAATCGCCTTCAGGCACCCAGAGCGAATCATCACCAAAACGTCGTGCGAGCGCGAGATTGGTCTGCAGTGCTGGGATGATGGCTTCGCCGCCGGTATAATGCACATGCAACTCGCGCACCAGTTCATCGGGGTTCAGGCGTGCCAGTTTGTCAGTGAGACGCGCGAGATCATTTTCCAGCACACGATGAGCACCGTGGCGTGCCTTCCCAAGCCGGGGCGCCACGCTTTGGATCTCCGCACCGATGGCGACGTGGTGGTCGATCTTCACGTTGGAATAATCCTGGGCAAGATGATCCACGACACCGCGAATGTGCTCCTCCAGATGCACCATCTGCTGGCGTGCCTCGTCATCTGGAGTGGCGATGGCTTCACGGGCACGGAAGATGCCAAGGCGGTAGTTGCTGTAAGCAGCGAGGCGGCCCTGCTTGAAGTAGATCGCGCGGGTGTTCCCGGGGCCGATGTGAGACACAAAGGTGTTCCCTTTGGCGAGCAGCGGATTCTTCAGCAGCATGCGCTGCGCGATCTGATAGACGAGACGCGTCATGTTCCCGTCATCAATCAGGCTGGGGACGACCCCGCTGTGAACCTGGAGACGGTTGAGGAAGATCTCGTGATTGACGGCCTCCGCGAGAATGTTGGAGGTGAACAGGCGCAACTGCGAAGGCGGGATGCCGTATTCGCGCATGGTCTGCAAGTAGTCGCGCAGAATGGCGGCTGCCTGATCGACGGTGTTGCGCGAGATGCTGCGGGCGCGAAAAACATCACGCGCGACGGGCAGTGGCCGGTCCAGGCTTTCGATGCGGCTGAACTGGCCTTTGTCATCCTTCCGGCCAATGACGAGAGAAACCGAGGCCGCACCCACATAGATGACGGCATGTTCCGGCGGCGCTTTAAACGAGACTGGTGGGGTCACTTCACTCATGGAATGGATTCCTGCTGAAACGTAGCGGCTTGGGTCATTGCTTCACGTTTCGCATCCATGCCACCGCACCGGCGGCCACGGCCTGACCGCCGAGCTTGGCGATGGAGTATTTAATCCCACGCGCAAGTTCCGGGATGGCATACTGCTCCACTTCCTCCTTGAGCAGGTTCAGGTAGAGGCCCGGCAACTCTTCGACCAAACCACCCCCGAGGGTGATGCGGTCAGGGGCCAGCAGATTGACGACCGTGGCGACCCCCATGCCTAGATAGCGGATGGAGTTGCGAAACATGATCATGGCAGCGTCTTCGCCGCTGCGGAAAGCGTTGGCGAGCGCTTTGCTGCGGATGTTGCGGAGCGAACCCTCGGTCTTTTTATCGAGGTCAGGAAGCTGGCCGCGGTAGCAGGCCAGCCCAGCCTGAGAGGCGAGCGCGAGACGGCTAGTGAGGTCTTCGAGCGTCACGGTGCCAAACACCGGGCTGCCGATGTGTGTGCCGGGCAGGAGGAGATTGCCCAGCTCCATGGCGGAAATGGCACGGCCCATGACCAACTGACCGTTATAGACGAATCCCGCTCCGACACCCGTGCCGGGAAACACGCCCAGCAGCGAGCGCGCACCTTTGCCAGCACCCAGCGCATACTCGCCATAGGTGCCAGCATCGACGTCATTCAGCACCGCAACGGGGCATTTAAAATGGGCCTGCAGCAGCTTGCGCAGCGCCATGTTGGTCCAGCCTAGGTTCGGCGCGAAAATGAGGATGCCTTTGTCAGGGTTCACCAAGCCAGGACAGCCGATGCCAATGCCTTGCAGCCCCTTGGGATCCACGCCAGCCTCTTCAATCGCCTCTTGAATGGCTTTGACGATTTTGTTGCGGCCCTTGGCGGCACCATCGGAACCGTTGGTGGATTTGCGCGCTGATCCGAGCACGGCGTAGTTCGCATCAAGCACAGAGGCCATCATCTTTGTACCGCCAAGATCAAAGCCGATCCAGAAGGGCACATTGCGTAGCTTTTTGGACGGCTTCTTGGCCGCAGATTTGGTTTTCGCTTTTTTGGCGGGCATGGCGTGGGAAAGACGGTCCCAAGACACACGGGCTTTCGGATGCAGCAAGTGACAATGTGCTCGTGAGCGTTCTTACTTGGCCCAATGCCGTGCGGCAAAATCCAGGTACTGCGTCCAGTCGTAATCGGTGACGTCGTGTTTGCCGGTGCGGTTGTGGTAGCCGATGAAATCACCGACAGGAGTGTCAATGGCAGGTGGCGCATCCACAACGACGCCCCGTTTGCCGAAGAG
>TBL_comb48_EPIDRAFT_1002710_pt1 | contig 12201 bp, 9 predicted proteins | sample TroBogEpilimnion_37_FD_10681 | JGI IMG/M metagenome (IMG submission 10681)
GGGATTTGGCGCCGGGGAGGACGAGGGTGGGGTCGGTGCGGCGTTCGGGGTTGCGGGCGAGCCAGGCCATGTCGCCGTGTTTGCCTTCGGCGAGCCACTGCTCAAAGAGGGCGCGATGCGCGGCGGGCTGGGCGGGGGCGATGCGGCAGTCGTCAAAGCCGAGGGCGCGGGCTTGGGCGATGAGGGCGGATTTGATCTCGGAGGGAAACATGGCAGATGGGAGATCGGAGATGGCAGATTGGGAATGGACGGGGAAAATGAAAGGGCAGACTCGCCGCGATGAGCTTGAGGATACTCTACAAGAGGGCCTTTGAGGAGATCGAAGATGGGCAGCAACTTGGGATGCTGACGACCAGTTTCATACTTCTCTCTTCAGGCGATCCATCTGCGATCTGCGATCTCCCATCTGCCCGGTTTGCCTCTTCCCCTTACCTGCCAACGGGTGTGAGGACGCGGATTTGCTCGTCGAGGACGGTGAAGGAGTCGGCGAGTTGGCGGAGGCGCTCGACTTGGGTGGCTTGCTCGCGCTCGGTGTGGGCGGCGTTGGCTTGGGCGGGGTTGAGGGTGTCGAGGAAGCGGGTGAAGCTATTGGTGACATCTTCGGTGACTTGCTTGTGGAGCATCTCGCGCAGGGTGGCGGAGGAGTCTTCCAACTTGTCGAGGATGGCGTTGCGGGCGTTGCTGAGGCGCACCTGGGTGAGCAGGTACACGACGGCCATGAGCAGCAGCCCGGCGCCGAGGGCGATGAGGGCGCTGGCGGGGCCATCGAACCAGGCGCAGAGGCCGGTGGAGATGACCACAGGGAGAATGAGGCGAGGCAGCCAGCGGGCGGTGACGCGGGCGCTTTCGATTCCGGGTTCGATGTCTTCATCGAGCTTGAGCCCGATGACGAAGCGGCGGAGGGAGGAGTCCACATGGGTGCCGAAGCGGCGGCGTAGCTCGCTTTCTTCCTCGCCATAATCGTGGGAGGGCATGGTGGCGTCCACGGGGAAGAGGATGCCGCGGCCCTGCGCGTAGAGGAAACGCTCGAACTGATGGACGTCTTCTTCGAGCACGAGGCTGACCTGCCGCCAGCGGTCGCCGGTGCGATGCTGGAGTTCCTGAAAGAGGCGGTGGTCGAGGCTCTGCGGGCGGGTGCCGTTTTCGGCCTCCTCATCCTGGGCGGCTTTGCGCTGGAAGGCCTTGCGGGTGGTGAGGGCGTCGCTGGCGAGTCCGGCGACGCGCATGACGGATTCGTGGTAGTCGCGCTCGGTGGCATCGAGCGCGGGGAGGATTTTCTTGAGCGTGCGGTCCACCTGGAGCTCGCGCTCGGTCTGGAGTTCCTGAAGCACGCCGGTCTTGCGCTTGGCCTGGTGCATGCCGGCGACGAAGCGCTCGCGCATGGAGTCGAGAATCTGGCGCGCGAGGCGCATGGTGCTGGCGAGCTTGTTGAGCCGGGCGGCATTGTGCCGGACGATGGAGGAGATGTGTGCCTCTAGGGCGTGAAAGCCGCTGTCCTGCAGGAGGCGCTCGCGCTCGATGCCGGCATTGCGGGCGAGGAAGGCTTTCTTGGCGGAGACGGCGAAGAGGGGAAAGTCGCGGCCAAAGCGCTGGCGCGTGAGCTGACCCATGTAGTCGGTGATGACCTCGATCTCTTCGGGGCTGCGAAGATCGCTTTGCTGTAGGACAAAGACGACGTGGCGCATCCACTCGCGGTGGACCTTTTCCAGAAACTGCCAGGCGGAGGCGCCCCAGGGATTCATGGCGGAGAAGACGAAGATGACGAGATCTGCGATGGGCACGAAGCGCTCGGTGATGAGCTGGTGCTCGTTTTCCACGGAGTTAGTGCCGGGGGTATCGACGATATGGAAGTCGCGCAGGAAATCGACGGGGGCGTACACTTCATCCAGCGTGGGTGTTATGGGGACGACGTTGTGCTCATCGCCATGGCGGAAGAAGAGGATCTTGCCGGTGGTGGGTACGACGCCGGTGCTGGAGAAATCCTGGCCGAAGAGCGCATTGAGGAAGGTGGATTTACCGACGTTGACCTCGCCTACGACGACAAAGACAAAGGGCTCTTTGAGGCTGGCGATGAGATTGTCCAGGATCATCGTGGAATCCGCATCGCCACCGGTTTCGCGCAACGCAGCGGCCAGAGCCAGCAGGTCCGTGCCGATGCGTGAACGCAGTTCGAAATAGTCGTCGCCAATCATGAGGGGGGTATTATAAGGTGTCGCGTGCTATCGGCACCGCAACCTTGCAGCACAGGTTTCCACATCCTCGTTGCATGGTGCCGTGTCGTGTGGTGCGAATTGGCTGAAAGTGGGAGGCCTGCGCCAGACGTGAGTGATTCCTCACAGGATGCTGTAAGCAGAGGAATGATGGAGGCTGCGAATGCTGAAGGAGGAACGCGGAGCTTTGTCTTTCAGGCGGAGTGCTGCGGACTGAAGTCCGCGCTCCGCAGGCTGCTCCTGCGGTAAAATTCATCGCCAAATGTGTTCCCTTTTCGTCGTGAAGAATTAAAGAGCAGGTCTTGACCGCCCTGCCCCCAGCTAGCGAACCTACCCCTGCCCGGCGCGCGCCGTGGTGGCTGTGGCCGCATGTGCTGAGTCTGGAGGCACCCGTGGTGGCGGTGCTGTGGCAGGCGACGCTGGCGCACACGCATGGCATCCGCCTCACGCCGCTGCTGGGTCTCGGCCTCGGGCTGGCCTGCTGGGTGATCTATTTGCTGGACCGTACGCTGGACACGTTTGCTGTGCAAAGCGCTGCTGAGCTGGATGTGCGGCACACCTTTTACCACCGCCACCGCCGTGTGTTGCTGCTGGGGGTGCTGCCGCCGGCGCTGCTGCTGCTGGGGTGGCTGGCGCTGTTTGTCATTCCTGAAGGCGTGCTGTGGCAGGCGGCGGGCCTGGGGCTGCTGGTGGCGCTGTATCTCGCCTCGTGGTCGGCGCAGGGCAGTCCTTTTTCGCGGGATGTGTTCATCTCGTGTGCGGGGCTGGGCGGCATCATGCTGATCTCGCACATGCCGCTGAGCAGTGGGTCCCGGTTTGCCCTGAGCCTGCTGGTGCTGGGGGTGATGGTGCTGTCTGTGATGCGGCAACTGGACATCCGTATGGGGCAGTGGCTGCCGAAGGAGCTGACCGCTGCGCTGCTGTTTGCCATGGGCTGCACCACGAGCACGCGCTTTCTCGCCATGCCGGAGACGATTGCGGAGCCGGTGCTGGAGTGTGTGCTGCTGGCGCTGCTGTTTGCCTGCAATCTGCACGGGATCTCGTGCCGCGAGGCTGGGCTGCAAAACGACCGGAAACACTCGCTGTTGGTGCTGGGCACGCTGCTTTTCACTCTGGGGCTGCTGGTGATCATCGGGCAGGGAGAGCTGGAGCATTCGCTGCTCGGCCCCGCCCATGTGGCGCTGGGCGCGGTGCTGCTGCACTCGCTGGTGCATGGCCTGCGGCGGCGCTTTTCGGTGGATGCGTACCGTGTGCTCGCGGACCTCGCGCTGATCCTGCCGCTGCCGCTCGCGTGGCTATGATTAAAATGACGAATGAGTAAATCCGAATGACTAAATAAGGTCGAATGACGAAGTTAGCGCCTTGATGTGTCGTCGCTGCGTTTGCCGGAATGTGGAAAGTTTGACCCGAAGGGCGTGCTCGTTTTGGCCTTCGGGCTTTGTCATTCGGATTTACTCATTTGTCATTCTGCCTTCACTCGGATGATTTTTCCCGCCACCCACGTTTGTTTTTTGAAGCACCGCCATGAACCGCCACCTCCTTCTCCCCCTGCTACTCCTCAGTCTGATCTCACACGTCATCGCGCAGGAGGCAAAGCCCACACCGAACGCGCTGTTTCAGCAGGGGGTGGATCTCTTCTTTGCCGCGAAGCCGAAGGAATCCGTGGCGGCGTTTGACCAACTCATTGCGCTGGTGCCCGACTCCAAGCCGCAGCTCTGGCAGCGCGGGCTTTCGCTTTACTACGCGGGCGACTACAAAGGTGGGCGCGAGCAGTTTGAGGTGCATCAAACCGTGAACGGCAACGATGTGGAAAACGCGGCGTGGCATTTTCTTTGCATCGCGAAAGGTGAGGGTGTGGAGGCCGCGCGCAAGGTCTTCATCCCCATCGAAGGCGACAGCCGCATCCCGATGAAGCAGGTGCATGAGCTCTTCGCCGGTAAAGGCAGCGAAGAGTCCGTGCTGAAAGCCGCTGAGGAGGGTGAAGGCGAACGCCTGCGCAACCACCGCTGCTATGCGCATTTGTATCTAGGTTTGTATTTCGAAGCTATTGGCGATGATGCGAAGGCGAAGGCCCACATGCTGAAGGCGGCGAAGGATTTCTCCATGGACCACTACATGGGGCGGGTGGCGCAGGTGCATGTGAAGATCAGAGGGTGGGATAAGTGAAGGGGGGGCAGAGCTTCGAAAGTGCTGATTTTATCGTAGCCAATCTGAATGACGAAATCAGAATGCAGAATGACGAATGAATGACCAAACTCGAAGAACGAAATTCGCTTCTCATAGGGGTAGATTTCAGGTGCTCGATCTCCTTGGGGCTTCGTCATTTGACCTTATTTCGTCATTCCTCATTCTGGCTTCGTCATTTTGGCCGATGCCATTGCCGCTTTGATTCCTAGAGCTAGCTTTATTCAGCGCCTCTTGGAAAAAAGGCCTGGTTTACCACCCCTGCGCCTCCCTTGCGCATCATTGCGCCTGTCTTGGCAGAATGACCTGTGGGCGTAACATGCCCTCCTCTCGCGTGGTAGATTCGGATGTTAACCCACTGAATTCGCACCATGAAAATGCATCGTCTCTGCTCCGGCAATCATAGCAATCTCTTCACCACCGCCCAAGGTCGGCGCGACTTCTTGCAAGTGGGAGCCATGGCGGGGCTGGGTCTCACACTGCCGCAGATGCTCAAGTTGCAGGCGGCGGAGCAGACGCTCGCCATGCCTTCGGTGGAAAGCTACAAGCCCATCGCCACCTCGATCATCCACATCTACCTGCCGGGTGGCATGGCGCAGCATGAGTCCTGGGATCCGAAGCCGTTTGCTTCGCCCGACTACCGCGGGCCGTTCAGTCCGGTCAAAGGTGTGACGGGTGAATATGTGGGCGGGCAGTTTGTGAACATCGCCAAGATCCTCGACAAGATCACGATGATCCGTTCCGTGACGCATGGCGAGGCAGCGCATGAGCGAGGCACACACAACATGTTCACCGGCTACCGTCCGAGCCCAGCCATCAAGTTCCCGAGCTTCGGCTCCATCATCTCGCACGAGCAGGGACCGCGCAACAATCTGCCGCCCTACGTGGCTGTGCCCAACATGATCGCGCCTGATCAAGGCAGTGGTTACATGAGCAGCGCCTACGGTCCATTTGCGCTGGGCAGCGATCCAGCAGACAAAGGCTTCACTGTGCGCGATCTTGCGGCGCCGAAGGACATCGACCCCAAGCGCTTTGACCGCCGCCGCAACCTGCTCTCCGCCGTGGATGAGCACTTCCGCACGACCGAGAAATCGGACGGCCTCAGCGCCATGGACAATTTCTACCAGGCCGCGTACAAGCTCATTAGCTCTGACAAAGCCCGCGAAGCCTTCAATCTCAATGCCGAGCCCGACAAGTTGCGCGATGAGTACGGCCGCAACGCCGCCGGTCAGCGCTTCCTGCTTTCCCGCCGTCTGGTCGAAGCTGGCGTGCGCATGGTCTCCGTGAACTACGGCGGCTGGGACCACCACTCCAACATCAAGGGTGCCTTTGAAAGTCAGGCTCCGCAGTTTGACGTGGCCTTTGCGCGTCTGATCAAGGACTTGGATGAACGCGGCATGCTCGACACCACGCTGGTGCTCGTCAGTTCCGAATTCGGCCGCACGCCGCGCATCAACAGTACGAATGGACGCGACCACTATCCACGCGTCTTCTCCGTGGCGATGGCTGGTGGCGGCATGAAGAAAGGTTTTGTCTATGGCAAGTCCGACGCACTCGGTGGCGAACCGGACGAAAATCCCGTGGGTCCAGAAGACCTTGCACGCACGATGTATCGCCTGCTCGGCATCAACGCTAGCAAGCGCATCGTCGTCGAAAACGTGCGTCCCGTGGACATCGTGAACGGAGGACGGTTGCTGAATGAGGTGATCGCGTAGGCCTCGGATAAGTGCCACGTTTTCACGCAGCAGGTAGCCGCCAAATCTTGCGCAGTGAAAATACCATGAACGCCGCGCCCAATGCGGCGGCCAGCGTGGACCAGCGCCACATAGATCGATTTGCGTCCCGCACTCCGGGATGCAAAATCGCGTCTTCGAACTCGGGGTCGTAGAAGATCTTCACTCTGCCGCCCACCGGATATTTTTCCAGCACGGCAAAGATGTTCTCAGACTCCTGCCATGAGTATTTCAGGTTCCGGCCCTTGGCCTTATAGATGCACTCGATGCATGCAGCCATGTACTTCCGTGTCTCGCGGCCGTGACGGTTCCGCTCAACCACCGGAACGATCGTGGAACGAACCACTGTGCCTTCCGCGGCAGGCCAGTGCAGGCTCCGCTCACCACGGTCAATCATCTGGTGTGCGAGGCATGCGAATATAAAACCGCAGGCGCAGAGAATGGTGCCCACGATAAAAATCCGCCACGGATCGAGCAGGCGCTTCCACAGCCAGTCCCACGACCAGAAATCTTTTGCCGGGCCTGTTTTGGAAGCATTCCTGTTCACGCTCCTCAAAGACTCAACCCATTCTTCTGAAACATCGCCCGCACCTCGTCCTCCAACTGTACCAGCGTGCGGTCATTGAGGAGGATGTTCAGGTGCTTGGCGCAGACGGCGTCGGGGTCGGTGTTGTCGGGGGGGGCGGGTTCTTTGGGTGGATCAGGCGGTGGTGCGGGCGGGGTTAGCTCCTTCGGATAGGAGAAGCGGCCACCGCCGAGGTCTTTCACGTCGGGCCGTTGCATGAACTCCTTCATGGCTTTGCGGTAGGCGTCATAAGCGGGGCGCAGTTTTTTGAGTCCCTCATTGTACACTTTCACCTGCTCCCAAAAGGCCGGCCATTTTTTCTTCTCCTCGTGCAGCGCATCAAAGTACCGCATGAGGTGCTTGCCGCCGTTTTCATGGACAAAGAAATAGGCGAGGATGTGGGCGGAGCGGTAGCGGTTGGCGAGATCGTTCATGGTGGGCGGCTGGTTACCCATAGGTGCGCGCGTATTCCCTTGATCGGACAGCTTGAAGCTCGTGATCTCATTGCGCGTGGAGATGTCCGTGGTGTAGCCCCAGAGCTCCTTCACGCCAATCCAACCGCCTGGGGAGCGCATGGCGCGCATGAGGCCACGACTGCGTGAGCCGGATTGCTTTGCGGCAAAGGCCACGCCGTCTCCACTCACGGAAAACACACCGCCTTTGTAGGCTAAGTTGGAGGTGTACTCCGCCAGGCCTTCGATCAACCACACCGGCATGTAGGGCAGGTACTCGTGCATCATCTGGTGCGTGATCTCGTGCGTGATGGTGTCGTTGTTGATCTCCCCTTTGCGATAGTACGCGCCGTTGGCACCCACGGTGTTGGAGATGCCGAGCTCCTCAAAGGGCATGCGAAAGACCTTGTCATTCCGCACATACACGCCGCCCGACCACGGCGGGGCACCGCTGGCGAGGTACTGCTCGCGTGTGGCAAAGAGTTCCGCCTGGAATTTTTGCCGCCCTTCTTCTGGCTTGGGTATGATGCCCCAAGGCATCATGCGGACCAGCTCATAGGTGCTCTCAAAGGCGCGGCACACATCCTTCATCAGGATGGCCCCCAGCTTCGCGCTGGTCTTGAACTGGAAGTGCCCGGACTCGTAAATGCACTCCCCCGGCACCTCCTTCACCACCTTGATGTTCATGTAGAGCATCGGCTCCTTCACCTCCGTGGGCATGCGGCGTTTGTCCCATGGGATGCGCGCCGCATCCGCAGGAGCGGTGATGGTCACCGCTTTCGTGGCATTCTGCTGCACCCAGGTTTGATCCTCCGCCGAGAGACTGGCCAGGGGCACTGTGGCGTTCTGCCCGCCAGGCATGAGCAGCGTGACGTTCCCATCCTTGAGGCCACCAAACTCGGCCTGCACCTGCTTTCCCTGCGCATTGGTCCACGGGCGTGGTTCACCCATCGCATGGGAACCAGCCAGCAGGCTCAGCAGAGCCAGGATAAACGGGCGCGGGAACATGAGGCCAGACCATGCCGGATAATGCCTGCCGCTGACAAGAGCAAAAATGCGGATTCCGCAATCCTCCGCTTTCCACCGCACCAAAAGTGCGCATTCTCAAGCGGCTCGGATTTGAACCTACATGGAAGCAGTCAACATTCAGTTTGCCCCCGCGACCGGCACCGAGGAAGAATGGAACGAGGCGTATGCGCGCCTCGCGGACTATTTTCGTTCCTACCAACTTCACAACCGCATCCGCCGCACGCAGTTGATTCTCGAAACCCTGCGCAATGCAGCCAAGGCCCATGCGCTGGACCCCACCCGCACACCCACGGCGCATTCGATCGAGCAGGCGCGCCTGATGCTGCGCGAGTGGCTCGGCTCCATCTACAGTGATCTCAATCTCAACGAAGCACAGCTCGAAGCCACGGGGCGGCTGGGCTTTCACCTCGCCGGTGGCCCCTCGCGCTGGCCGCAGTTTTTCCTGGATGAGCAAAACATGCCCGAAGACATGGCCGAGGCCATGCGCTCCGCCATCCGCACCTCCGGCCCTGGCATGCAGGTGAGCAAAATGACGCCGCGTGACATCGATCTCGGCATGTTCACCGATGTGGCTGACGACACCTTTGACCGCCTCGGCCGTCATCCCATTCTGCGCTACTCGGTGCTCGTCGTCATCGTCGGCAGCGTTCTTGGCTACCTTTACTCCCTCTTCGGATGAGCACCCCCATTGGCAGCCAGACCGCGAACATCGCGATGACCGCCGGGATGCCGCCCAAGCACGTCTCCCGCACGCGCCGCGCCACGTTCTTCTCGCTCGTCGGTCTTGGCACCATCGTCGGTGCTTGGCTCTCCTACATTTTCCTCTCGGAGAACGGCATGCGTATTTCCGAGTGGGCGCTGCTGTTGGTGTTCATTCCGCTGTATTATCAGCTTAATGTGGGCTTTTGGACCGCGCTCTTCGGTGTCTGGCTGATGAACCGCCCCAAGCCGGACTCGCTCAGCCTGTGGCTCTCGCTCAATGCGGAAGATTACGAGCAGCCCATCACCGCCAGCACTGCCATCATCATGCCGGTGTTCAATGAGGATGTGACGCGCGTCTATGAAGGCCTGCGCTCCATTTATCTTTCCCTGGAGGCCACCGGACAAGCGGCCAACTTCGACTTTTTCATCCTGAGCGACTCCGACAAGGCTAGCCAGTGGATCGAGGAAGAGACGGCGTGGCTGGAACTCTGCCGCCAGCTCAAGGCCTTTGGCCGCATTTTCTACCGCCGCCGCCGCAAGCAGATTAACCGCAAGAGCGGCAACGTCAGCGACTTCTGCCGCCGCTGGGGCAAGCGCTACCGCTACATGGTGGTGCTGGATGCGGACAGCCTCATGTCCGGCGCGCTGCTCACCAGCCTGGTGCGCATCATGGAGAAAAATCCAGGGATCGGCATCGTGCAGACGTTTCCCAAGCAGATTGCCGCAGACACGCTGCTTGGGCGCGTCATGCAGTTTGCGCAGGCGCTCTACGGCCCGCCCTTCATGGCCGGGCTGGACTACTGGCAGTGTGGTGAGGCGAACTTCTGGGGGCACAACGCCATCCTGCGTCTCGCGCCCTTCATCGAGCATTGCGCGCTGCCGCCACTGCCTGCCAATGCGCCCTTCGGCGGGCACATCCTCAGCCACGACTTCGTGGAGGCCGCGCTGATGCGCAAAGCCGGCTATGCCGTGCGGCTGCTGCCCACCACGCGTGGCAGTTATGAAGAAGGACCGCCCACACTGGTGGACATGCTCAAGCGTGACCGCCGCTGGTGCCAGGGCAACATGCAGCACCTCTGGCTGCTGTTTGCCAAAGGCTGGCATCCGATGAGCCGCATCAATTTCCTGCACGGCATCCTCAGCTACGTCAGCTCCCTGCTGTGGTTCTTCTTCCTGGTGCTGGCTACTCTGCTGGCCGCCACGCCGACGCCGCACGTGCAGCCGCAGGCCATTTTGGCCGAGCACATTCTCCTGGCCGTTACCGCCATGCTCATCTTCCTGCCCAAGACGGTCATCCTGCTGGATGAAGTCATCACGGGCCGCATGTTCAAGCCGCTGAAACTGCGCTTGCTGACGTTTATCAGCAGCCTGCTGGACACCGTGGTCTTCACGCTCATGGCACCGGTGCTCATGATTTTCCATTCACGCTTCGTTGTATATACCATCGTGGGCAAAAGCGTGAGCTGGGTCACCCAGCGCCGCAAGATCGACGGTGGCATCAACTGGAGCGAGATCCTCTTCACCTTCCTCAGCGTCACGCTGCTGGGCGTTGCCTGGGGAGTGATCGGCTGGTTTGTCTCGAAGGCCTTCCTCATCTGGATCAGTCCCATTTTGTTTTCGTTGGTCGTTTCCATTCTCGTGGCGGCCATGGTTTCCAGCGGACGCAGCGGGCGGCGACTGGGCCTGTTTCTCACCCCTGAAGAGCATGAGCCGCCGACGGTGCTGAAAAACATGCAGCAGAATCTGGAGGAGATCAAAGACCGCATCCAGCTCCCACCCGAACTGGAGCGCCACTATGGCCTCATGCAGGTCTGTCTTGACCCCTATGTCAACGGTCTCCACGTCAGCCTGCTGCGCCGCCGCCGCACCATCGAAGTGTCACACGCCTACCTCAACGAGATTAGCCATCGGTTGATCACCCTGGGGCCGCAGACCCTCAACGCACAGGAGCTGAAGGCGCTGATGCACGACACCGACACCGTCACCAATCTGCACTACCGCATCTGGAGTGCTGCCGACCACGAACTCGCGCCCTTCTGGGCCACTGCCATCCGCCAGTACAACCTCGCCTCTACCAGCCCCTTTGCCCATACCCTGGCCAAGCAGGAAGTGGAGTGACCTTCGTTTGGCTGCGCTTTCGTGGCACGCATGACGCTTGCGCATCCGCGCTTCTCCTCCATGATCGGCAGGCATGGTTCCCGACATTCTCGACAGCATCCGCCGCACCATCCGTGACGTGCCTGATTTCCCCAAGCCCGGCATTCTTTTCAAAGACATCACTCCGGTGCTGGCCAACCCGACCCTGCTGTCGCAGACGATTGATGGCATGATCGAAGCCACGGGCATCACCCAAGTGGACAAAGTCGTCGGCATTGATGCCCGCGGGTTCATCTTTGGGGCACTGATCGCCGAACGTCTCGGCGCGGGTTTCATTCCGGTGCGCAAAAAGGGCAAGCTGCCCTGGCAGACGCGGGGCATTGATTACGCGCTGGAATACGGCACCAACTCGGTCGAGATGCACCTGGATGCCATCGCTCCGGGAGAAACAGTGCTGCTGGCGGACGATCTGCTGGCCACAGGCGGCACGGCAGCGGCGGCGCTGCATCTCATTGAGCAGGCGGGCGGCAAGGTGCTCGGTAGCACGTTTTTCATTGAACTGGCCTTCCTCGGTGGGCGTAAATTCGTGAGTGATGCCGGACCGGTTCACTCACTGATCACCTACTGACCTCTGCTGCGATGACCGAACGCGAGTACCTGCGGCACCTGAATAAGAGCGCGCAAAAATTCTTTCCACCTGAGGACAAGCTGCCACGTGGACGCACGGAAACGCTGCGCCAGGCCAAGCGCTTCCTCAAGATCAAGGAGCAGCGCATCAAGCAGCGGCACCGCTCCGGCAGCTTCAGCGGCGCGGAAATCTGCCGCATGCGCTCGGACATGATCGACTTCCTGGTGCGGCTGCTCTGGGAGGAAAGCGTGGCGGCCCTCGCTCCTGAGGCCCGGGCCAAGCTCAACGTCAGTGTGATCGCCCATGGCGGCTACGGGCGGCGGGTGATGAGTCCGGGCAGCGATGTGGACCTCACCTTCATGTTTCCTGGAAACAGCAACAAGGTGTCCGCCGAAGTCGTGCAGCTCATTCGCGACTACCTGCTCTACTTCTACGATCTGAAGTTCAAGGTCGGCCATGGTTCGCGCTGCGTGGGCGAGTGCATCAAACTGGCGAATGAGAACATGGAGACCAAGACCGCGCTGATGGAGGCGCGCTTCGTCACCGGGCAGAAGACTGCCTTTGAGGAATTTCGCGGCCCCTTTGACAAGGAGTGCATGGA
>TBL_comb48_EPIDRAFT_1002711_pt1 | contig 12197 bp, 9 predicted proteins | sample TroBogEpilimnion_37_FD_10681 | JGI IMG/M metagenome (IMG submission 10681)
GTCATCGCCAACCGCCTCTGGAAGCGCGTTTTTGGCCTGGCCCTCATTGAGCCGTTGGACGAGCTCATGGATACCACCGTGCCGATGATTCCTGACATGGAGAAGCATCTGGAAAAGCTCGTGGTGGATATGAAATATGACATGAAGGGTGTGCTGCGCGTGCTCTACAACACCAAGACGTATCAGGCCCAGGTGACTCGTGAGGAGTATGCCCCTGGCAATGTGTACCACTTCACCGGTCCGCTGCTGCGCCGCATGAGCGCCGAGCAGATGTGGGATTCCTTTGTCACGCTCATCAATCCCAGCCCGGACATGATCAACCAGGCCAATCGTGAGGTTGCAGAGCAGCGCATTCTGCAGGCGAAGAAGATCGCTGACGGCGTCGAGTCTCTGACCGCCGAGGAAGCGCTTACCGGGCTCAAGAAAGCTGCAGACATTTACAGCAAGAACCGTGAGCGCACGAATGTGCAGCAGAAGCTCTTCAGCGAGGCCCGCCTTGCCGCCAAGGACGCGCGCGAAGCAGCTGAAGCCTTGCCGCAAGGCCCGGCCAAAGTGGCCGCCATGGAGAAAGCGGAGGAGCTGAAGAAAAAGGCCGACGCCATTCGCACTGAAGTCAACCGCATCCAGAACGAAGGTCGTACCGTGACCTTCGCCGAGGTCATTGCCCCAGGGGAGAAAAAGCTCTTTGAGAAAGTCACCGGCAAGCCCTACCAGACCGTCTCCATGAATACCAAAAGCAGTGGCGGCGCGGCTGCTCCGGCCATGATGAGCGGTGGTGGTGACATGATGATGGCCGGTGGTGTTAAGGCGGAAAAGGTCATTATTCCCGGCTATGATCGCAAGGAACTCACTCCAGAAGAAAAGAAGGCTGTCGCCCAGAAGGCGCACGACGCCTATGCCGAGGAAGCTACCTTCTTTGGCATCACCAACGAGAAGGAGCGCAAGAACTACATCATTCAGCGTGAGAGGATCAGCCGCGAAACACTGCGTGCCGCTGAGCAGGAAAGCCCTGCCCCGCGTGGCCACTACCTGCGTGAGTTCGGCCAGAGTGACCGCGAGACCATCGAAAACGCCAACAACGACGCCAGCGTGCCGCAGGCGCTGGCGATGATGAATGGCAGCCTGCTGCCGCAGATCACCCATCAATACAGCCAACTCATGCTTACCGTGAACAAGGCTCCGTATCCAGATGACAAAGTGGATGCCATCTACATGACCTTACTCTCCCGCAAGCCTACCGCCGGTGAAAAGGCCGTTTGGCTCAAGGCACAGGACAGCGGACTCACCAGTATGGAGGATCTCGTGTTCTCGCTGCTGAACACCCAGCAGTTCATTTTCATTCAGTAACCACGCTCAACCCAACACCCCACGCGCCCCTCCCATGAAACAGGAACTCGCCAACAAACTCGTTCGCTCCGGTGAAATCACCCGGCGTGATTTTGCCGCCAAGACCGCCAGCTCCCTCCTCGGAGTCGGCCTGCTTGGCAATTCGCTCACCAGCAAATCCTTTGCCGCCTTCGAGGGTTCCTCGAAGCTGAAGCAGGCTGCGACGGCCAAGAACGTCATCTATCTTTACATGGGCGGTGGTCAGTCCCACATGGACACCTGGGATCCGAAGGAAGGCGTGGAAACCGCTGGCCCAACCAAGCCCATCAAGACTAGCGCCGACGGCGTGCGCATTTCTGAGTACCTGCCGCTCACCGCGCAGCAGATGCACCACGGCACAGTCATCAATTCCCTCTCCTCCACCCAGGGTGCGCATGAGCAGGGAAACTACATGATGCACACCAGCTACGAGATGCGCGGCACCATCCGCCATCCCGCCATGGGCGCGTGGCTCAATGTGTTCCAGGGCGGCGGCAACAGCACGCTGCCCAATTTCGTTTTCATCGGCAATGACAGCCGCCACCCCGGCGCGGGTTTCTTCCCCGCCGCGCAGGCTCCGCTGTTTGTCAGCAATCCGGAGAACGGACTGAAGAACATCAAGAACGGCAGCCCGGAGGAAAAATTCCAGGCTCGCATGAAGCTGGCGGATGAACTCGACAAAGACTTCCGCACCACCTTCCCGCACCGTAATGTGAAGGCCTATGTTGACATGTATGACGATGCCATCGCCATGATGAAGTCGGAAGACCTCAAGGCCTTTGACCTCAGCGAAGAACCCGGTGAACTCCGCGCCGCCTATGGCAAGGAAGCTTTCGGCCAGGGCTGCTTGTTGGCCCGCCGTCTGGTGGAGCGCGGTGTGCGTTTCGTGGAGGTTTCCCTCGGCGGATGGGACACGCACAACGCCAACTTCGTGGCTGTGCCTGATCGCTGCGATACGCTGGACAAGGGCCTCGCCACCCTCGTCGCTGATTTGCACAATCGCGGCCTGCTGGAAGACACTCTCATCGTGCTGACCTCGGAATTCGGCCGCACGCCGGACATCAACCAGAACGCCGGTCGTGACCACTATCCGAAAGCCTTCTCTGCCGTCATGTTCGGCGGTGGTGTCAAAGGTGGCTTCACCTACGGCAAGACCGACAAGGAAGGCCGCGAAGTCGTCGAAGACAAAGTCAAGATCATGGACTTCAACGCCTCCATCGCCTACGCCCTCGGCCTGCCCCTGGACCAGGTTATCTACAGCCCCAGCAAGCGTCCGTTCACCATCGCCGACAAAGGTCAGCCGATCACGAACCTCTTCGCGTAAGCGACGATCAGCGCCTGTCATTCGAACACGCGATGCCGCAAGGTATCGCGTGTTTTGTTTTCAAGCCCAACGGGCTCAAATACGGAAGGCCGTTGGCCTTCAAACGCGCAAGGGCACCCTTCAGCCCTTCGTCTTCTTCACTAGCTTGACCCCCTCAATCCGCATCTTTTTATCCGCCGCCTTGCACATGTCGTAGATCGTTAACGCCGCAACACTGACTGCCGTGAGCGCCTCCATCTCCACCCCCGTCGGTGCCACGGTGATGGCCGTAGCGGTGATGTGGACGGCTTTGGGACGCAGTTCGAAATCCACCTGCACCTTGCTCAGCGGGATCTGATGGCAGAGAGGGATGAGGTGCTGTGTTTGCTTCGCGGCCTGGATGCCAGCGATACGCGCGATGCTCAGCACGTCCCCCTTCTTTACCTGGTTTTTGCGGATCAAATCCAGCGTGGCAGGCTGGAGCAGGATGCGGCCTTCGGCGACGGCTTCACGCCGCACCGGCGGCTTGGCGGAGACATCGACCATGGCGGCTTCGCCTTTGCGATTGAGGTGCGTCAGTTGGCTCATGGGGTCGTGGATGCTAGGGCTGGGCACCTTCAGTTAAAGCGGTATTTTCTCCCGTTCGCCTATTCTTAGCATGGTGCGGCGGGCGGGCGCAATCAGCGCGACTCTGAGGGCGGGCTGTCGCCATACTCATCTACGGCCAAGACGGCTCCATTACTTCTTCGCCCGGCCTGCGCGGAACTTTTCCACTCGGGACTCGGCACTGGAGATTTCGGTGGCGGTGAGGTTGCGTTTGATCTGTTCGGCCTGGGTGGTGGCGTCGGGGGTGTCATGGGCGGCGGCGAGGAGGAACCACTGCAGGGCCTCGACGGCGTCTTTCTTCACGCCTTCTCCCAGCAGATAGCTCTGGCCCAGCGAGTACTGCGCCCTGGCTAGGTCCTGCTCGGCTGCTTTGCGGAACCACTGCGCGGCGGCTGCGAGGTCTTGGGTCAGGCCCACGCCGTCGTGGTAGCAGATGCCCAGGTGGTACTGGCCTTCGGCGTACTTTTGGTCCGCCGCTTTCTGGAACCACTTGGCCCCCTCTGCCGGGGCTTTTTCCATGCCGAGGCCGGTCATGGAGAAATTGCCGAGTTCGTCCTGCGCCTGGGCATTGCCGCGCTCCGCAGCCTTGCGTGTCCACTTCACGGCTTGGGCCACATCCTTGGGGACACCCTCGCCGGAGAAGTAGAGCCGACCTAGCTCGAGCTGCGCCAGGGTGTGGTTTTGGTCTGCCGCCTTGCGGTACCATTGCGCCGCAGCGGCGGCGTCTGGCGGGGTGCTGTCGCCTGTAGCATAGGCGGTGGCCAGAGTGTATTGCGCCATGGCATCGCCACTGTCGGCGGCTTTGCGCAGCCAGCGCATGCTTTCTCCTGGGGCACGGGCCACCGCGCTGCTGTCCAGGTGGTGGCCGGTACGTGCTCCCGCATTGGCCTTGTCGGCGTCAGCGTATCTCAAGAGCAAGGTTTCTGGGGCTGAATTCTTCGAGCTGCCAGAGCCGTGATCGATAGCTCGGGTGTACCACTTCAAAGCTTCCACGGGGTCTCGCCGCACGCCTTCGCCCTGAGTGTAGGCCACTCCCAGGGCATACTGCGCATTGGGATCGCCATGCTCGGCGGCTTTGCGATACCACTTCACGCCTTCCACGGGGTCCATCGGCACGCCCCTGCCGCGCATGTAGGCGTAGCCCATTTCATTCTGAGCGCAAACGGCACCCCGCTCGGCGGCTTTATGGAACCACTTCAGGCCCTCCACCTCATCCCGCTTCACTCCTGCGCCTTCGAAGTAGGCGCGGGCCAGATCCACCTGGGCAAAGACATCGCCGTGCTCAGCGGCACGGAGAGACCACTTGGCGGTCTCCGCCGGGTTGTTCTCCAGGCGTTGGCTGAGTCCCACCGCTTTGTGGTGCCAATTCAATGCGGCGAGGGTATTCTGCGAGACGCCCACGCCTTGGAGGTAAGCGTGCGCCACGGCATCCTCGGCCTCGGGATCGCCCTGTTCAGCGGCGGTGAAGTACCACCGCAGCGCCTCCGCTTTGTCTTGCGCGACGCCGGTGCCGTGCATGTAGGCATTCCCCAGAGCTATCTGCGCTCTGACATCGCCATGGTCGGCAGCTTTGAGGTACCACTGCACCGCTGCTGCGGCGTCCTGCGGCATGCCGGTGCCACGGGCGCAGCAGCGGCCCAAACCGTAGAGCGCATCGGCATTGCCCTGCTCAGCGGCCAGTCGATACCACTTCACTGCCGCCGCAGCGTCCTGCGCCACGCCGGTGCCGAGAAGGAAGGCGCGACCCAGGGCGTACTGGGCTTTGGCATCGCCCTGGTCGGCGGCACGGCGCAGCCACTGCACGCCTTCGGCTGCATGGCGCTGCACACCCTTACCTTGGGTGAGGCGCAGGCCCAGTAGCCGCTGCGCTACCACATGGCCCAGCTCCGCCTGCTGGCGCANGGTCGCTAGCGGTGTGTTGTCATAGATCGCCACTGTCGCAGGTCGGGCAGGGGCGGCAGCGAACTGACTTGTGGCCACCTCCTGGCCCGGCGTGCGCTGCGGAGTCAGCATGAGGAGCATCAGGCCCAGGAAGCTCATCCTAGCCACGATGGCGGCGTTCACCGCCCGCGCTTGCTGACAGCCCGTTGCCTTTTCTTCCCGCTTGAAAGGGACGACAAATCCGAAGATCTGCAAAACTTGAGGGGTGTTCATAGCGACCTCGCCGCAAAGCAAGCATCTGAATGGCGGCTGTCATCTGGTAACGCGACTGACAGCGTTGATTTTTCCCAGGATAGAAGCTGGGGGCGGGGGGCGCAGCAGTTCGTTTGCGGGACGACGCCTTCGTTTCTGCTTTGTTTCCAGGCTTGCAGCCCTGTTGGCGGTCTTTCTTGGGTAAAATGGGTTTTGAGGCACTTCGTTTCTCGTTTCCCCTCCAGGGGGCACTTGTTGTGGAAACGAAGGTGGGGCAGGGGGCAGATGGCCGCAAGACGGGCGCGGCTACGCGCAGCGCCGCTGATTTGGAGTGCGGCTGCGCAACCCTGAAAGGGTGAAGCTGCCGCTTTCGAGTGTCTCGGGGTACTCGAATGCTGATCCGCTTTGAGCCTTCTTCGTTAATGCGGACAGGTTCACACCTTGTTGGCCAACAAGGTAAGTCAGGACAAATCCTGTGCATGCCTACCCCTCCCGTGGTACCTGCCACGGGCTTGCGTCATGGGTTGAGAGGTGGTGATACTTTATACCACTCTATGTCATATACAACCCTGACTGACGGAATTCAAGGGCTGTTTGACTTTGTGCGGGCTGCCCAAGGGGGCGCTTTGTTCCAAGCAACACGATGAAAATAGGGTGCTTCGTTTCCTTCTGACTTTCATGCAGTGTATTGAATATGAATGAAATGAGTCGATTTAAACCCCTTTCGTTTCTCATAACCCTGCCCCCTGGTGGGGAAACAAGAAACGAAGGGGCTTGGGGGCGTGCGTTGATCGTTCGAGGTTCTTACCATCAGATTTCCCAATGGTGGTGATTGAAAAGAAATCTTTTTCCAATCCTCCAATGCCGCGCAGAATCCCCCACATGCGCCGACTTTGCGTCCACACCATCACCACCAAACCGCTGAGCCTGGAAGAATGCTTGGTGGAGTTCCCCAAGCGGGGCGTCAGCGGCATCACGATCTGGCGGCAGGCGCTGGAAGGGCGGGATTTGGGAGCGGTGGCACGGCAGACACGGGACGCGGGGCTGGAAGTGGTGAGCCTGTGCCGGGGTGGATTTTTCCCTGCGACGACGGCGGCTGGACGGCAGACTGCCATTGATGACAATTTGAAGGCCATCGAGCAGGCGCATGCGGTGGGCGCTCCGCTCATTGTGCTGGTGTGCGGCGCCGTGCCGGGGCAGCCGCTGGTGGAGTCGCGCAAGCAGATCGCCGAGGGCATCGCGGCGGTGCTGCCTGCGGCGGAGCAAGCGGGTGTTAAGCTGGCCATCGAACCGCTGCACCCGATGTATGCGGATGACCGCAGCGCGGTGAACACGATGCGCCAGGCGCATGAGATTTGCGATGCGCTGGGTTCGCCCAAGGCAGTCGGCATCGCGGTAGATGTGTACCATGTGTGGTGGGACCCCGAACTGAAGGCGCAGATTGATCTGGCAGGTCAAACGGGCCGCCTGCATGCCTTCCACATCTGTGACTGGCGGACGCCCACCATCGATCTCCTGAATGATCGCGGCCTCATGGGCGAAGGCTGCATCAACATCCGAGAAATCAGCGACTGGGTGGATGCGACCGGCTTCACGGGGCATCGCGAGGTGGAGATTTTTTCGAACCGTCTGTGGAGCGGAGATCAGCGCGAGTTCCTGAATAAGATCAGCGAGAGCTACGCCCAGCTTTACTCATGAAAGCCTTCATCCCGTGCCGAACTTATCTGGGAATGTGACACCATGAATTCTCTACGCCTGCTCCTCCATCTCTCGCTGGGCATCTGTCTGTCCGCATCAGCCGCTGACGCAGCGCTTTATCCGCTCCAGCAGCGCGAGCAGTGGCAGTTTGAAGATCCAGCGGCGTGGGAATGGCAGGGCGATGCAATGGAGACGACGCTCGTTCTCAAGAAGCCTTCGCAATACAAACCAAAGGTTCGCAGGCCGTTTAATCTGGCCTGGTTTGGCGGTGCCGAGTGGGACTCCTTCACACTGACCTGTGAAGCGCGGCTAGATACCTTCAACAAAGGCAACAACGACCTCTGCCTCGCCTTTGGTGGCGCGGGAGACTCGGAGTTCTACTACGCCCATCTGGGCGAGAAGGCCGACGGCGTGCATCTCCAACTGCATGTGGTGAACAACTCTGACCGCAAAGCCATCACGACGACCCGTGCCGAAACTTTGCCCTGGAAGCCCGGCATCTGGCATCCCATCAAGCTGGTGCGCGATGCCTCATCTGGCAGCATCAAAGTCTGGTTTGAGGGACAGCCGGTGCTGGAAGCCAACGACAAGACTTTTGGCAAAGGCCGCATCGGTCTCGGCTCCTTCGATGATCTCGGTGCGTTTCGGAATGTGGTCGTCACACCGGGCGCAGTCGCTTTGGCAGAGGCTGCATCCATGCAGATCGAAATCGTCGCGGGTGGTGGCATGAAAGTGGAGCATGCACCTGCAACCGAGTGCCAGGTGACGCAGCCCTTTGGCATCGCCTTTGATCCGCAGGACAACATGTTCATCTGCGAGGAAACACACCGCCTGCTGCGGGTCGATGCAAAGACGGGCGTGCTTACCGTGGTAACGGGGGCCAGGGCCAAAAATGCACCGCTGGGCGACAACGGGCCCGCCAAGGATGCGAGCTTCATTGCGCCGCACAACCTTGTCGCTGATGCAGAGGGAAATCTCTTCATCGCCGATACCTACCACTACGCCGTGCGCCGGGTGGATGCGAAAACCGGCATTGTCACAACCTTCGCAGGCAATGGCAGCAAGGAACTCAGCGGTGACGGCGGCCCCGCGACGAGCGCCGGACTGGATGGCATCGCTTGTCTGTGCTTCAGCCATGACTTCACCCGGCTCTATCTTGGCGGCTTCAGCAAAGTGATCCGTGTGGTGGACATGAAGACAGGCCTCATCACCACCGTCTCCGGCATCGGTGGCAGCCGGGCTATGGCGGTTGACTCAAAAGGCAGACTCTTCACTGCGGCAGGCCTTGGCTTGAGAATGCTGGGCACCGATGGCAAAGCCGTTATGCTTAGCGACCCAGCAGCCACTCCGCCACTCAAAGGCGTGAAGCACCTCTGGGCGGATCGCGACGACAACATCCTCATTGCCGACGCGGGCAACCACCTTATCCGCAAATTCATCTTGTCGGAGCGCAGGCTCGTCACTCTCGCAGGAGATGGCGCGAAAGGCGCTGGCGGCGTTCCTGGCCCGGCCTTGCAGGCGCAGCTTGGCGAACCACACGGTGTCGTCACCCATCCACGCACTGGAGACATCTACATCGCCGACTCGCGCAATCATCGAGTGCTGCGCATCCGGCAGAAATCTTGACCCCGCCCCCCTTTTTTTTCATCCCTATCTTTATTACCATCTATGGAAACACGCAGAATCGGCATCATCATGAACGGCGTCACGGGACGCATGGGTACGAACCAGCACCTGATCCGCTCGATCAAGGCCATCCGCGATCAAGGTGGACTGAAGGTGAGCGATGACCTCACGCTGATGCCCGACCCCATTCTCACCGGGCGCAATCACGACAAGCTCAAGGCCCTGGCCGAACGCACGGGCGTCACGCGCTACACCACGGACATCGATGTCGCTCTGGCCAACAAGGAGGACGAGATCTTCTTCGACGCCTCCGGTACTTTGCAGCGTGCTGGCTTCGTGGAGAAGGCTGTCAAAGCTGGCAAGGCCATCTACTGTGAAAAGCCCACCGCTGTGGAAACGAGCGAGGCGCTGCGTCTGGCCAAGCTTTGTGAAGATGCCGGCGTGAAAAACGGCGTGGTGCAGGACAAGCTCTGGCTCAGCGGCATTCGCAAGTTCCGCATGCTGCGGGATCAGGGATACTTTGGCCGCATCCTCAGCGTCCGTGGGGAGTTTGGTTACTGGGTCTTCACTGGCGAGGAAGGGGACCAGCCCGCGCAGCGTCCTTCGTGGAATTACCGCAAAGAAGACGGCGGCGGCATCATCGTCGATATGCTCTGCCACTGGCGCTACGTGGTGGATAATCTGTTTGGCAAGGTGAAGGCCGTGAGCTGCATCGGGGCCACGCATGTGCCGAAGCGCATCGACGAGCGCGGCAAGCCCTACGCCTGCACCAGCGATGACGCCTGCTACGCCACCTTTGAGTGCGAAGGCGGCGTGATCTGCCAGTTCAACAGCTCCTGGACGGTGCGCGTGCGGCGCGATGATCTGCTCACCATGCAGGTGGATGGCACGCACGGCAGCGCCATTGTGGGGCTGCGCAAATGCTGGGTGCAGAGCATCGGCACCACGCCACGGCCCACTTGGAATCCAGACATCGACCAGCCGATCGATTTCTTTGGCGGCTGGCAGGAAGTGCCGGACACGACGACCTACGACAACGCCTTCAAGATTCAGTGGGAGGAATTCCTCAAGCACGTGGTGCTGGACACGCCCTTCCCATGGACCCTGCGTGAAGGTGCCAAAGGCGTGCAACTGGCCGAGCTGGGCCTGCAAAGCTGGGAGCAGCGCAAGTGGATGCCCGTGGGCGAGCTGTGAGCGTCAAGTAGCCCTGTTCCTGTGGAACAGGGAAGCGCTTCGCAACGAACAAAAGTGTGGGGTCATCCTACGGTGTGACCGCAGCGGAGCGCACCCTTGTTGCACAGCAACAAGGCAACTTTATCGCGCTACGGCATTGCGCAAGTCCGGTGCGTGGGTGAAGATCGGCGCACCGAATGTTGCGCGCCCTAGGTCGTTACTCACTCTCCATTGTTCATGAACTGGGCGACTATGCTCTCTTTACAGGGCAGGCGTTTCGTTCCGCAGTGGGTGCGCGGCGGCTGTGGCGGCGGATTGTGCGTGCCGGGTTTGAGCAAGGCGTGCGCTGCCTGCCGGTGATCCTGATCGTGGGCATGTTCACCGGGCTGGTGCTGGGCCTACAGGGCTACTATGTGCTGAACCGCTTTGGGTCGGAGAGTTTGCTAGGTGCCCTCGTCTCACTGAGCCTGGTGCGCGAGCTGGGGCCAGCGCTGGCGGCGCTGATGCTGGTGGGGCAGGCCGGGTCCGCCCTGGCGGCAGAGCTGGGCATTCAGCGCAACACGGAGCAGATCGCCGCATTGGAGACCATGGGCGTGAGCAGTCACGCCTATCTCGTCACCCCGCGCCTGCTCGCGGCGCTGGTGGTGTATCCCATGCAGACCGCGCTGTTTGTTGTGGTGGGTTTGTGGGGCGGCAGCCTCTCGGGTTCGCTGCTGCTGGGCCTGGAGCCGGGCGTGTACTGGTCCGCCGTGGAGCACGCGATCAAGTCCCAGGATGTGCGGGAGTGTTTCACCAAGGCGGCCACCTTCGGGCTGCTGACGATTTCGCTGTGCGCCTACCATGGCTTTAACGCCCACCGTTGCAGTTCGGCCACTGGAGCACGCGCGGTCAGTGCTTCGACCACACGGGCCGTGGTGCAGTCGAGCATCATCGTGCTGGCTGCAGATTACGTCATCACCTCCTTCCTCGTCTGATCATGGGTGCTGAGACCAATCAACCGCTGCTGCGCATCGAGGGCTTGTTCAAGCGCTTCGAGGAAAACGTCGTGCTGGACGGTGCCAGCCTCAATGTGGCACGCGGGAGCCTGGTGTCCGTGCTGGGACGCAGCGGCGCTGGCAAGTCCGTGCTGCTGAAGTGCCTGGCAGATGTCGTGCGCCCAGATGCAGGGAGCATCTTTTTTGATGGCAAACCGCTCGGTGTGGGCAATGACGCCGCGCGGGCCGATTTCCGCCGCCGCTGCAGCTTTCTGTTTCAAAGCAATGCGCTGTTTGACTCGCTGACCGCCCTGGAAAATGTCGCGCTGCCGCTGGAGCAGACGACGGATTTGCCCGACAAGGAAATCCGCGAACGCAGTCTAGAGGCGCTGCGGCAGATCGAACTCGAAGTCCATCAGGACCGCTATCCCAGCCAGCTTTCCGGCGGCATGCAGAAGCGCCTTGCGCTAGCACGCGCCATCGTCACGCGGCCAGAGTTGGTGCTGTTTGACGAACCCACCGCTGGGCTGGACCCGCTGCGGCGCAATGCCGTGTTTGCCATGATCGCGAAATATCAGCGGCAGTTTGGCTTCACCGCACTCGTCGTGACGCACGACTTGGCGGAAGCGCTGATCGCGAGTGATCGCGTGGCGCTCCTTGACAAAGGGCGGATGTGCTTTGAAGGCACGCCTGCTGAATTTTCTGCCTCGACTGCCACCGTGGTGGGTGAATTCCGCGACAGCGCGGACGCGCTTGGCCGTACAATTGCTGCCATCCGTCGTGGCGAAGCTCTGCAATCTGAAGACTCATGAAACAATCCAAGCTGGAACTTTACGTTGGTCTCTTCGTCCTCCTGGGGATCGTCGCTGTGGTGTATCTGACCGTGAAACTCGGCACCGGAGCCATCGTGGGAGGGGACACCTACGTGATGGAGGCGCGCTTTACCAATGCTGGGGGACTCAATGCCGGCAGCAGCGTGCTGGTAGCAGGCGTGCCGGTCGGGCGGGTGGATGCCATCCGCGTGGATAGCACCGACTACAGCGCCATGGTGACGCTGCGCGTGCAGTCTGGGCTGAAACTGCCCACGGACACGATGGCCTCGATCAAAACCACCGGGCTGATCGGAGATAAATATGTGGCACTTGCGCCGGGAGCGGATGAAACTTATCTTAAAGCTGGTTCGCGAATCACGATGACCGAATCTTCGGTCGATCTTGAGTCGTTAATTGGCAAGATGGCTTTTGGCAGTGTTGAAAAAGGTAAAGACGCCCCCCCCCCCGCCCCATGACCCTACGTTTCCTGCTCCCGCTCCTCCTGCT
>TBL_comb48_EPIDRAFT_1002718_pt1 | contig 12170 bp, 10 predicted proteins | sample TroBogEpilimnion_37_FD_10681 | JGI IMG/M metagenome (IMG submission 10681)
CGGGACTACAATCAAAGCTGGGAGCTGTGCCAGCGGCTGTCGCGGCTGACGGGGATCCCCGCCGCGAAAGCGCTGCGGCGCACGCGAGAGACGGACCCGCAGGCCGGTCTGGACCGTGCGGAGCGGCTGAAAAACCTGCGCGGGGCCTTTGCGGTGCAAAAACCGCCGCGCTGGCGGCCTCACACCGACCTCAATGGGCGGCGCATCCTGCTGGTGGACGACGTTTTTACCACGGGAGCCACCACCAATGAGTGCGCCCGGGTGCTGCGGCGGGAGGGGGGAGCTGAAAAAGTAGTGGTCATTACTGTCACACGCGGCTAGGCTCACTCCCGCGTCCGGCTTAGGCCGGGCCTGAAATTGCGAACGTCGGGCGGTTTTCCGCCGCCTGGCAGCTCCTGCGACATGCCACTCGGGGAGACGCACCCATCAGGTCCGCCGATGCAGTGATGCCCTCACCGACTGACCAACCATGGGATTTTTCAAAAAACGCAACGTTGACGATTTAGGCGAAAAGAAGCGCGACATGCCGGAAGGCCTTTGGACGAAGTGCCCTTCGTGCCAGGAGAGCCTCTTTGAGCAGGCGCTCGCCAAAAACCTCCGGGTCTGCACCAGCTGCGGCTACCACTTCACCATCGGCTCGGACGAGCGTATCGCCAGCCTAGTGGACGAAGGCAGCTTTGTGGAGATGGACCAGACTCTCGATTCTGTGAACGCCCTGGGCTTCAAAGGCTACCTGGACAAGGTGAAGGCCTATCAGGTCAAGACCGGGCTGACCGAGGCGGTCGTCACCGGGCGTGCATTGATCGAAGGGCAGGCAGTGCTCGTGGCCATCATGGATTTCCGCTTTCTCGGCGCCAGCATGGGCAGCGTCGTGGGAGAAAAAATCACCCGCGCCATCGAGGCCGCCACCGCCGAGCGCAAGCCGGTCATCGTCTTCTCCGCCTCCGGCGGTGCCCGCATGCATGAGGGCATTCTGAGCCTGATGCAGATGGCCAAGACCAGCGGTGCCCTCGCCCGCCATGCCGAGGCCAAGCTGCCCTACATTTCCGTGCTCACGCACCCGACCACCGGCGGCGTTACCGCCAGCTTCGCGACTCTGGGAGACCTCATCATCGCCGAGCCCAAGTGCATGATCGGCTTCGCCGGTCCCCGCGTGGTCAAAGAAACCACCCACGCCGACCTGCCCCCTGGATTCCAGACGGCCGAGTTCATGATGCAGCATGGTCTGGTCGATATGATCGTCGATCGCAAAGACATGCGCGCCACGCTGGCCAAGGTACTGCGGTATATGGTGGGGGCGAAGTAGCTTTCAGCGCAGTTCTTTGCGCTGAAGATTTAATCAAATGAAGATCGACCGCTTCTGATTGAGCATGGCTTTATAACCCAAAGGTCAGCCAGAGGACGAGGTGGAGGAGGCCGACGTAGACGAGCCAGGTCTGGGCGAGGCCGTAGGTGAGGCTGCCGGTGGTTTCGCTGGGGGTGTCGGTGGAGCGGCCAAACCAGCGGTCTTGATTGCGGAAGAGGACGATGCCGAGGGGGATGAGGGCGATGAGACCGAGGATGCCGATGATTTTCAGACCGAACAGGCCTTCGGAACTCATGACGGCGAACAGGGGAGTGAGGTGGGGGTTCATGGGGGAACCCTGCCACGCGGCACGAGCGTGGGTAGATACAGATGGGGGGAAAGGCGGGCGGTACAGAGTTTGCGGTGGTTGGCGGTTGTTGGCGGTTGTTCGCAGTGGTTTGCGGTTGTTGCCGGAGGGGAAGGGAACCGGACGGGCTACAGCGAAGCCGCGAAGCGAACCCCGAACAACGTACTCAGAGGCTGGCGAAGGGCTGTGTTCTGAAAACCACCGCCAACGACTGCAAACCATTGCAAACCACCGCCAACTCCGGCAGCTAGTGAGTCAGGCGTTTGGCCAAGGTGCCGAGGGTGTGGATGGCGGCGGCGAGGCGGGGGGACCAGGGCTGGCCGCAGGAGAGGCGGATGCAGTGGGTGTAGCGGGGTTCCAGCGAAAACAGGTGGCCGGGGGCGATGCTGATGCCTTTGGCGAGGGCGCGGTCGTAGAGGGCGATGGCATCGACCTGGGGCGGCATCGTGACCCAGAGCAGGAAGCCGCCCTGGGGGGCGGTGACGGTGGTGCCGGCGGGGAATTCTTCGAGGATGGCGCGGCGCATGCGGGCGACGTTCTCTTGATAGATGGCGCGGACGCTGCGCAGCCAGTGGTCGTAGCCGCCTTCGTCAAGGAAACCAGCGATGGCGAGTTCGGGGAGGGTGGCCGTCGCCAGGGTGTGGGTCAGCTTGGCCATGCGGACGGCGTGGTAGTAGCGGCCGGGGACGACCCAGCCGACGCGGTAGCCGGGGGCGAGGGTCTTGGAGAAGGAACTGCAAAAGAGCACGAGGCCGGAGTCGTCGTAGGACTTGCAGGTGCGGGCGCGTTTGGGCGCGAAGGGGAGCTCGCCAAAGACGTCGTCTTCAATGAGGGGGATGTCGTGCTGTTTGAGGAGGGCGACGAGCCGCTGCTTGGTGTCGTCTGGCATGGCAGCACCCAAGGGGTTGCTAAAGGCGGGGAGGAAGATGCAGGCGTGGACGGGCTGGGTTTTGAGAACGCGCTCGAAGACATCGAGCCGCAGGCCGTGCTGGGTGTCGGTGGGGATCTCCAGCACGCGCAGAGACAGGGCCTCCAGGACGTGCAGAATGCCAAAGTAGGTGGGGGATTCGACCGCGACGACGTCTCCCGGTTTGGTGACGGCGCGCAGGCAGAGCATGAGCGCCTCGGTGGCACCGCAGGTGGTGATGATGTCGGCAGGGGCGACGACGGCACCGCCTTTGAGCATGCGCTTGCTGATCTGCCGACGCAGCAGCTCGGAGCCCGGTGGGAGATCGTACATGACGCCTCGTGCTCCGGCATGGCGGGCTTTTTCAGCGAGCATGCGGTTGAGCTTCACCGTGGGCAGAATGTCCGGGCTGGGCACCGCGCCGCCGAGGGCGAGCACGTTGGCGGAGACCACGGCGTCGAAGAGGCTGGCGTGGCGGTTCCCAAGGCTGCCGGACATGGGGACTCGCGGTGGGCCGGGCAGATCAAAGAGGGCCTTGGGCGGGGCTTTGACGAAGAACCCGGACTTGTGCCGGGGCTCGACGAAGCCGGAGGATTCGAGCTCCACAAAGGCCTGCACGGCGGTGCTCATGCTGACGCCATGCTGATCGCAGATGGCGCGCAGGGAGGGGGTGCGTTCGCCGGGCCGCAGGACGCCGTCGTGGATCATCTTGGCCACGGTGTCGGCGATCTGTTTGTAGAGCGGCTGCGGGGGCATGAGGGGAGGTTTGCGATTGTTTGCAGTCGTTGGCGGTGGTTTGCGATTGTTTTTGTGAGGAAGGGGGGGACAGATCGGTGATGGAGAAACAGGGGTTAGCCTGTGCAAGGGATGGGGGACCACCCGCAAAAAGGACTGGAAATGTGCCTTTCCGCATTTGCACTCGTAACGAATGGGAGCATTCTGCTCGCCCCCCACATGAGTGCTACATTGCCGTACCGCGCAAACGCGGATTTCCTCGAGTCCAAATATGCGGACTGGAAAAAAGATTCCGGTTCCGTCGAACCGCTTTGGTCGTCGTTTTTTGAAGGTTTCGAGCTGGGCATGGCCCGGCTCGCGACGAAAGGTGATGAAGCCGCGAAAGGCGACGGAGCCCCGCTTTCGGAGAAGACCCTGAATTTCCGCATGCGCGTCTCCAACGCCCTGCAAAATTTCCGTGCGCTCGGTCACACCGCCGCTCATCTGGACCCGCTGGACAAGGAAGCACCGGAAGTGCCGTCGCTGACGCTGGCAGGCCTAGGATTCACCCCTGACGAGCTGGAAGAGGAGGTGCAGACGCACCTGTTCCGCAACGGGCAGCCGATGAAGCTGAAAACGATGCTGGCGGAGTTGCAGCGCAATTATTGCGGCAAGACCGGCTTTGAGTTCATGCACATTCACCACCCTGAGGTGCGTGCCTGGCTGCTGGACCGGATCGAAGGTCGTGACCTGGATGCCAAGCCGGTGGCGAAAGACCAGCTCAGCGCGCTGCGCTGGCTGCTGGAGGCGGAATCGTTTGAGCGTTTCCTGCACCGTCGTTTTGTGGGCCAGAAGCGTTTCTCCGTCGAGGGCGGCGAGTCGATGCTGGTGGCGCTGGAGACCTTGCTGGAAGCCATGCCTGCCGCTGGCGGCAAGGAAATCATCCTGGGCATGGCTCATCGTGGACGTCTCAGCGTGTTGGCGAATTTCCTGCGCAAGCCGCTGGAGTACCTCTTTTATGAGTTCAGCGAGAACTACGTGCCAAACATGGTCTCCGGTGACGGGGATGTGAAGTACCACCTCGGCTTTGAAACCGTGCGCCAGACCGCCAGCGGAGATTCCATCGGGGTGATGCTCGCGCCAAATCCGAGCCATTTGGAAGCCGTCGATCCCGTGGTGGAAGGCATGGCGCGTGCGCGCCAGCGTGCTCTGGGCGACACGAAGGACCGCAAAAAAGTCATCCCGGTGCTGATCCATGGTGATGCGGCCTTTGCCGGCCAGGGCCTGGTGGCCGAAGTGCTCAATCTCTCGCAGCTCCCAGGGTATCGCACCGGCGGCACCATCCACATCATCGTGAACAACCAGATTGGTTTCACGACGATGCCGGAAGACGCCCGCAGTTCGGACTACTGCACAGACGTGGCCAAGATGATCGAGGCACCCGTCTTCCATGTGAACGGGGACTGCCCGCTGGAAGTGATGAACGCGACACGGCTCGCGTTTGAATTCCGCCAGACCTTTGGCCGGGATGTCATCATCGACATCGTCTGCTACCGCCGTCACGGCCATAATGAAACGGACGAACCCGGCTTCACGCAGCCCAACATGGCGCGCTCGATTGCTGAGCATCCGTCCACCGCGACGCTCTTCCGCCTCGATCTGGCTGCGACCGGTGTTCTGGATGAGGCAGGTTCCGCCGCACTGCAACGCGAGCTGGATGACGATCTCGAGCAGGGCATCACGACCCTGGCGACACGCGACAAGAACGCTGACGGCGGCAATCCCTTTGAAGGCAGCATGGCCATGCCGCAGCCTGCCTATGATTATGAGCCCGTGAAAACAGGGGTCAAGCTGACGGATCTGCAGAAGATCGGCCAGCGCCTGCTGGAGGTGCCGGAGGAATTCAACCTGCATCCAACGATTGCGAAACGCTTCCTCGCGGCGCGCAAGAAAGCCATCGAGGCCGGAGAAGGCATCGACTGGGCCTATGCGGAGTCCCTGGCGTTTGGCACACTGCTCACGGAAGGCCATGGCGTGCGCCTGAGCGGTCAGGATGTGCGGCGCGGCACTTTCAGCCAGCGCCACAGTGTGTTTTATGATTCCCAGACTCGGGAGCGTTACATCCCGCTGAACAATCTGGCGGCGGAGCAGGGCCGGTACTGCGTGTACAACAGCCTGCTGTCCGAAGCTGCGGTGCTGGGTTTTGATTACGGCTACTCGCTGCTCACCCGCAATCTGCTCGTCTGCTGGGAGGCGCAGTTTGGCGACTTCGTGAACGGCGCGCAGGTGATCATTGACCAGTTCATCGCCAGTGCCGAAAGCAAATGGCAGCGCCCCAGCCACATCACGCTGCTGCTGCCACACGGCTACGAAGGCCAGGGGCCGGAGCATTCCAGCGCCCGCCTTGAGCGCTTCCTCCAGCTTTGCGCCGGCGGTAACATGCAGGTGTGTAACTTCACCACCCCTGCGCAGTATTTCCACGCCCTGCGCCGACAGATCAAGCGCAGCACGCGCAAGCCGCTGGTTGTGATGACGCCCAAGAGCCTGCTGCGGCATCCGAAGTGCGTCTCCAAACTCAGCGAGATGGCCGAAGGCACGACCTTCAAGGAAGTGCTGGATGACGACCAACTGCAGGCTGCACCGGAGCGCATCACGCGTCTCATTCTTTGCAGCGGCAAGGTCTATTATGACCTGCTCGAATTCCGCGCGGAGAACGAAATCAAAAACGCCGCCATCATCCGCATTGAGCAGCTTTATCCGCTGAACTACGAGATGCTGAAGGAAATCGTGGCCAAGTACCCACGGGCGCAGAAGAAGTGGATCTGGTGCCAGGAGGAGCCGCGCAACATGGGTGCCTTCTATTACATCCGTCCGCGCCTTGAAGAGCTTTCCAACCACAAGCTGCGCTATGCTGGCCGCGAGCGCAGTTCCAGCCCCGCCGCTGGCTCCAAAGCCATCCACTCTCTCGAACAGGACAAGCTGGTCGAGTCGGCCTTCAGCGTGTGATCCCTTCAGAACAAGATTTTTTACAAACACCCCGTCATGCCCTCAGACATCAAAATACCCGCACTCGGCGAATCCGTCGCCGGTGGTCAGATTGCCAAATGGCACTTCAAAGAAGGTGACCACGTCAAAATTGGCGACATCCTGCTCACGCTCGAGACCGACAAGGTCGCTGCTGAAGTCACTGCTGAAGCCAGTGGTGCGCTGCACATCGGCAAACAGGCCGGTGAAGATGTCGAGGTCGGTGCCGTGGTGGGCCAGATCGACGAAAGCGCCGCTGCTCCTGCTGCGAAGGCTGAAGCTCCCAAGCCTGCGCCAGCCGCCGCTGCTGCACCTGCCCCAGCGGCCAAGGTCGAGGCGGAAAAGCCTGCCAAAGCCCCCGAGGCCAAGCCAGCACCGAAGCCCGAGCCTGCCCCGGCAGCCAAGGCCGCTCCTGAAGGCCGCGTCACGCGCAAGAAGATGAGTCCGCTGCGCAAAAAGATTGCCGACCAGCTCGTCACGGCGCAGCGCACCGCCGCCATCCTGACCACCTTCAACGAATGCGACATGAGCAACGTCATGTCCCTGCGCTCGAAGCTGCAGGACAGCTTTGTCGCGAAGAACGGCGTGAAGCTTGGCTTCATGAGCTTCTTCATCAAGGCCGTGGTCGAAGCCCTCAAAGCAGTGCCCCAGGTCAACGTGCGTGTTGATGGTGAAGAAATCGTGCAGAATCACTTCTTCGACATCGGCGTCGCCGTGGGTACTGAGCGCGGCCTGATCGTGCCGGTGCTGCGTGATGCAGACCAGAAAAGCTTCGCGGAACTTGAAAAAGACATCCTCGGCTACGCGGCCAAGTCCAAAGAAGGCAAGATCCAGGTCAGCGACCTGACAGGCGGCGTTTTCACCATCTCGAACGGCGGCGTCTACGGCTCCCTGCTCAGCACCCCGATCATCAATCCTCCGCAGAGCGCGATCCTCGGCATGCACAGCATTCAGCAGCGCCCGGTGGCTGTCGATGGTCAGGTGGTCATCCGTCCGATGATGTACCTCGCGTTGAGCTACGATCACCGCGTGGTCGATGGCAAGGAAGCCGTGTCGTTCTTGATTCGCATCAAAGACTGCATCGAAAACCCGGCGCGCATGCTAGTGGGAGCGTAATGTTCTGCAGGAATGCAGATTATTGCTGAACAAAGCTGGCACCAGACGTTCTCATCTTCACATTGAAGCTGTACTAAATGGCGCTTGATACCCCCAGCACGATTCCAACCCCCGAGGCGCATGCGCCGAAAGGGTGGGGCGTGTGGTTGCGAAACAAGTTCCTCGCCGGTCTCGCGCTGGCGCTGCCGCTGATCATCACGTTTTGGATCCTGTTTTCGATCTACGACCTGCTGCACGCCTGGAGCAAGCCGGTGCTGGCGCAGGCGGTGAATCTCGTCAACGAGTTCTCCGAACAGCCGCTGCTGAACATTGAAGACCCGAAGCTGGAAAGCCTCACCAATTTCATTGGCTTCCTCTGCTCGGTGCTGGCCATTTTGGGCCTTGGCTTCATGGCCACGAACGTCATCGGCGTTCACATTGTCACCGCTGTCGATAAGCTGCTGCTGCGCATTCCCTTGGTGGCGGTCATTTACCGACCGCTCAAGCAGGTGATTGATGCCTTCCGCAGCCTGGGGGGCACGAAGCAGAACTTCAAGCGGGTCGTTTACATTGACTATCCCGTCCCCGGCATGCGCATGATCGGCTTTGCCACCGGCCAGTACTGCGATCCGCAGTCTGGCAAGGCGATGACCTGCGTCCTACTGCCTACCGCCCCCAGCCCGATGACCGGCATTCTGCTCGTGGTGGAATCAGAAAAGATCACGGATGCGCCGATCACCATTGAAGAGGCGATGAAGATGATCATCTCCGGCGGGCTGGTGTCTCCGCTCAATGCCGTGGCACCGCTGAATCAAAAAGCTGTGGCGGCATCATTGCCAGAGACATTGCCGGTGCCTGAACCCGTGTTTGATCTGCCTGCTGGCCTGCCGCGTGCGGAGGACTTTGACGCGGGTGACACCGAGATCCTCGCCCAGTCCATGGACATCAAGAGCGGAAAGCGCTGGCTGCGTGCTCTGCCGTGGAAGAAACGCTGAATCCACGGTGATCATCGACTGGCAAACCTGGCAACCCGGCGTTCGTGCAACGCTCATGTTCATCATTGATGAGGCCAAGCGTGAAGTGCTGCTCATCCGCAAAAAGCGTGGCCTGGGTGCAGGCAAGATCAACGGGCCCGGCGGCAAGATCGATCCCGGTGAAACCTCGGTGCAATGCGCGGTGCGTGAAACGCAGGAGGAGCTCGGCGTCACTCCGCTGGAACCCGTCCACCACGGTGAGCTTTGGTTTCAGTTTGTGGATGGTTTGTGCATGCATGTCGATGTCTTTGTCGCCACCCAGCATGTGGGAGAGGCGGTGGAAACACCGGAGGCCGTGCCGCTCTGGACCTCGCTGGATGCGCTGCCTTTTGACGAAATGTGGGCCGATGACATCCATTGGCTCGCGCAGATGTTAATCGAACGCCGACGTTTCATGGGGCGGTTTGCCTTTGATGATGACAGGATGCTCTCGCATGAAGTGAAGTGGCTGTGATTTTTTGATTCCAGACCGGCGCTGAACATGGCTATCATGGTGCCATGAAATGCATTTTGCTGCTGTGTGGTGTTCTTGGGCTTCAGATGGCTTGCGTGGCCGCGCCTGACGATCCGCCGAACATCGTGCTGGTGATGGCGGATGATCAAGGCTGGGGGGACATGGCCTACAACGGGCACCCTCATCTCAAGACGCCGAATTTCGACGCCCTGGCGAAAGAGGGCGTTCGGTTTGACCAGTTTCATGCGGCGGCCCCGGTGTGTTCACCCACGCGGGGCAGCGTGCTTACCGGGCGTACGCCGAATCGCTTTGGCTGCTTTTCCTGGGGGCATGCGCTGCGCCCGCAGGAGATCACGATTGCAGAGGCGCTCAAAACCGCAGGCTATGCGACCGGCCATTTCGGCAAATGGCACCTGGGCTCCGTACAAAAGGCCAGCCCGGTCAGCCCTGGAGCCAGCGGGTTCGATGAGTGGGTCTCCTCGCCCAATTTCTTCGACCTTGATCCCGTGCTCAGCGTGCAGGGCAAAGCCACCCAGTTCCAGGGCGACAGCTCCGAGATCACGGTGAATGAAGCGCTGAAGTTCATCCGCCGCTGCGCGGAGAAGAAGCAGCGTTTTCTTGCGGTGGTTTGGTTTGGCTCCGCGCATGATCCGCACCAGGCGCTGGAGTCAGACCGGGCGCAATATGCGGGACTGCCTGAGAAGGAGCAGCAGTTTTATGGCGAGATCACGGCCATGGACCGCGCTTTTGGCAAGCTCAGGACGGAGCTGCGCGCGCTCGATCTGCGCGAAAACACTCTCTTATGGTACTGCAGCGACAACGGTGCGCTGCCCAAGGTCGGTTCCACGGGTGGTCGGCGGGGATTCAAAGGGCAGATCTATGAAGGTGGACTGGCGGTGCCCGCTTTGATGGAGTGGCCAGCGGCGTTTCATGAACCCAAGGTCATCCAGGCACCCTGCGTGACCTCGGACATCTATCCCACAGTGCTGGAGATCGCAGGAGTGAGCATGGAAAAGCAGCCGCCGCTGGATGGCATCGACCTCATGCCCTTGCTGACTGGGGAGGAACAGAAGCGCACCCGCCCTATCGGCTTCTGGGACTCCGGGAACAAGGGCATCAGCACGCCGTCCAAAGCCTGGATGGACGAATTGCTCGCTGCCCAGTCCAAAGGGGAAGAACCTGCTGATTCGGCGCGACTGCGTCTGGATGCGGCGGTGATCGGAGAACCTGTGTCACTGACCGAGTTCCCGGGGCATGCCGCGTGGCTGGACTGGCCGTGGAAGCTCCACCGGATCGAAAACCGGAAGACCCATGAGGTGAAATGGGAGCTGTACAATCTGGTCAGCGATCCCGATGAGAGCACGGTACTTCTGGCAGAACAGCCCGAACGAGTGCCTGAAATGCAAAAAAACCTCGAAGACTGGCTCGAAAGCGTGGCGCGCAGCCTCAATGGCGAAGATTACGCCGGTGACAAAACGGCGGTGAAGTAAAAGCGGCTGCTTCCAGGAGCTTTTGACGCGGCCCGCAGCCAAGGAGAAGTACACACTTGCCAGGTCGTTATTGAGTGCTAATAAATCAGCTGAGTTGAAAAGTGATGGCACCGAAAATCTAGGATTCTGAGTTTGTCAGGCATTCTAGAATTTCAAAAAATTGCTTTAAATTCTAAAAATATCTTGCGGCAGTAAGATGTTTCGTGTTATTATAACTTCAATTGCGGGTATAGCTTAGTGGTAAAGTTCCAGCCTTCCACGCTGGCCATGTGGGTTCGATTCCCACTACCCGCTCTGAGGACACGACCACATCTGTACATCTATTAACCTTCTGCCGTTTATGAAAGCTGTCCCTTTTTCTCGTACTGCGAGTGTTTCTGCCTGCATACTCATGCTGGCATGCGCGTCGGTTGGTTCAGCTCAATCGGTTTCGAACTGCACGGAAATCTCCAACGACGTGAAGGTCGCGGTCGAAAAAGACCCCTCTAAAGTTCTCATGGTTGTGGAGGATGCACTCGTCATCAATGAGGGCTGTGCGTCTGATATTGTGAAAGCAGCGATCACCGCTTCCAAAGCAGATCCAACGCTCGCAGGTCAAATCGTGCAGACCGCAGTTACGGTGGCTCCCAAAATGGCAGGTGTCATCAAAGATGCTGCTAGCTCGATCGTTCCCGGCCTGGCAGTGACAACACCTGCGGCACCAAGTGACATTGAACGTCCGGTGACTGTTTCGGAAAAAAATCCCGGCAAGAATCCTGGCAAGAACCCCATCCTGCCGCCAGCCCCAAGCAGCGACGATTTCTTCGTGCCATCAAGCATTCGTGGAGTGTTTCTCCTCATGCCGCCTGTATCTGGCCCGCTGCCCCCCAGGGTTATCACCAACCCGGTGTCTCCTTCCAACTCGATTCCGTGATCTTTTTAAAGGACTGCAATCCCACCATAGATCATTCGAATAGTTTACCACTTCATGCGCTCAAAACTGGCAATTCTGATTCTGGTCGTCGCTGCCCTTTGTCCAGCCGCAGTGCGCGCGCAGGGGCTGGTGGCAATCCAGAATTATTCGGCAGATTTTAGAACCGAGGAGCCTCTAACTTTCTCGTTGAGTGCCAATTCCGGTTACGACTATCTCAAGTGCAAAGCGCCTTCATCCCAGTTGAGCAACATTCAGTCCTGGTACGGCCAGATAGGTGCAGGCACCTCGTATACTCGTGCCGACCAGACCACGCCCTTCAGCTTCAGTCTCGAAGGCAGCGTCCTTCAATACATCAACGGGATACCGACGTACGGCAGCACCTTTTACAATGGCCGTGCAACCTTCAATGTTGAGCACCGGTTTTCCGAACGCTTGAAGATAAGCAACAATTTCTACCTGACTTACGGAACCAATCCCAACAGCGCGTTTGGCTACGGCGCAACGAGCGCGTTGTGGAACGGACAGTTCCTGTATGGCTACAACAATTTCAATGTCAGCTACGCTTGGTCGCCGCGGTTCTCGACCACCACTTCCTACACCTTCGACGGTATCGACTACCAGAACTCTGCGGTTGCCCTTTCTCAGGACCGCTATTCGCATCTGCTTGCCCAGCAATTTGCGTATAAAATCTCGAAACGGACCAGTCTGACGGCGGAATATCGCTACCGTCTAACCGATTACACCAAGAGCCCCTTCCAAAACTACCATTCTCAGAGTCTATCCGGCAAAAGTTTGAAGAGGCTGTAAAGTAGTGAGGCGCTGAGTCATGATGCCAATGAAGGCGAGATAGACGAAGGCTTCGTGGTGGCGTGGATTCTTTTCGTGAT
>TBL_comb48_EPIDRAFT_1002727_pt1 | contig 12150 bp, 19 predicted proteins | sample TroBogEpilimnion_37_FD_10681 | JGI IMG/M metagenome (IMG submission 10681)
CTAGTACACCAAACCTGAAATTAGCAGGATTAAATTCATGCTACTAAGGGCTTGCCAATATAAGTCCAACGAAAAGGTTTAGCGAGTGTTTCATTAAAAAACGTAATAAATTTCAGAATCCGCTCTTTCAGCTCCGCAGTTGATTTAAATTGCCCGCGTTTAAGTAAGCGACGCGCAAGAATTCCGAACCAAATTTCAACTTGATTGAGCCAAGAACAATGCTTCGGAGTATAAATAAAACGAATTCTATGGCTCTCATCTCTTAGAAATCCGGTTCTTGATGGCATATTATGCAGTATTCCCTCTTCGCCTTTTTTGCCTAAGTCATCTTGAATGTTACATTCTTTGGCAATCCATTCCACAAGTGATGCTGATTTGTGAGTGTTCAGTTGATCGGCAATGAAGATCCATTTAGCTTGTGGATCGCTTTCTACTGTTTGCTTAATATGCTGAAGGAAGTCAACTTCAGTCCGTGTTTCTTGAATCGTTGGGAAAATCACCTGTCCAGTAGCAACCTCAAAATTAGCAATCAGAGCTTGAGTACCATGACGCTTATATTCAAACTCAACGCGGGCAACTTGTCCAGGCTTCTCAGGCTGTGTCGGATGTATACGCTCTAAAGCCTGAATGCCGGTTTTTTCATCAACGCTAATAACATGTATTCCTTGTTCGTGTAACTCTACAGCCTGATGATACACCTTGCAGATATCTCGTACTTCTTTACGAAATTCGACGTCGTCCTCTATTTCATGATTTAGCCAATAGCGTGAAAGATGTGGTTTTATCTGGCACTGATTTTAAAAAACGCCCAATACTAGTGGACGATATCTCTTCAAAAATGTTGCGTTTGACCGCTTCTTGGCCTAGGGTTGCTCGCGACCACTCCGATAAATGTTCAGGGGGCGTTTCGCAAGCTAAAGCGACAAGTAGACAAACTTGTTCTGCTGTAAATTTTGGAACTGCACCAGGGCGAGAAGCATCGGATAGTGTAATTTCAATTAATTGACGCAACGCTTTCGGTTTTTCTGCCCTGATTGAGAGCTCATTAGTCACTGACAACCAACGTTTTCGCCATTTTCCAACACTTTCTTCCTGAAGATGTAATTCTTGGCTAATAGCCTTATTGGTCTTTCCTTTGCTGGCAAGTATTACAATTTGAGCTCGCTGCACTAAGCTATGTGCCAATTGGCGGCTACGTGTGATTTCTTCCAAAAGTTGTGATTGTTCATTAGTAAGTTCGATAACCGGGCAGACACGCATAAATTTTCTAATAGGGGGGAATTACTACGTGCGCTTATTATCCCACTTTTTAAAGGTTTGGTGTACTAGCTTGTTTTGTTAACTTTATTGGCTGATTTCGCTTGTTCTATTTTGAGCCTGTCTATCGTTGACAGGATTAATTTTTCCCCACAAGGTACTTGAAATTCTTCAATCATCAATAGATGATACGGCAGAACAAGCTAAACATTTTTCAGGCTTGATAGGACATAATGCCGACAACGAAGGTGCATTAATCGAGTTACAAAAATGATGCACCTGACGGTAGTTGCCTATTTAGAATATTTTGCTTTAACGGTTTTGTCATAAAGCGTCAACACACTTTAAATAGATGTTGGCCTTGATGGATCGCGACCGTCTAAATATTCGCAGCATAACCTTAATAATCCTCGTGTAAATTCTCTATCTTCAGGGCAAAGAGGTGAAAGCCAAGATGCGATGATCAAAGAGTCATCATCAATAGTTTTTGGCTGTTCTGCCAGTAGTTCTCCTACGGTCATCATTAACAATCCTGCTAAGCGTTCAAGCGTAGATAGCGATGGTAGATGCTTGCCTCGTTCAAATCTAGATAGTGTCTCAGTGTCTACACCTAATCTTTCGGCAAGTTGAGCTTGCGTCAAGCCTAGTGATCGTCTTCGAGCCGATATGTTCATTGATAATCTAATAGACAAAGGTAGTTCGGTTGTTTCTGGCGTAGTTAGCTTTAAAATATTCTTATCAGTCATAATTGTTGTCTTTTGAGTCAACGCATATTGTTGACTGACTCTTTGATTCATGACAGAATGCAATCTGACTAATTGCTTTTCAACAAATTATGTTGCTTTAATAACGAGCAATATGATCCTCGATAAAAAAGGATAAAAGATGAATTACCAGCTTAAAAAAATAATAGGTAAATTGTATTATTCGAAATGTCGTGACTGCGGTGGTGGTGGTTACTCATTTGGTGGTCAATGTGAGCGTTGCGAAGGAACCGGTGACGAAGACTACGGTCGTCAAAAGGACTAACTTTTGAAGAAATCACTCAAGTATATTGATAAATTGGTATTAAAAAATTGCGCTTATCAATATGATAATAGGTTTTATTACCTTTGTTGAGCAAGTAATTTTGAAGACAGTTATTACGTAAATAATCGCTTTTCAGTGATTGTTCGATAAACTTCCATTAAAAGTAACAAAAATAGGCAGACAACATGGCAAATGAACCACAAACAATAACATCAATGGATGGACAAAAAATAACACTATCTCCATTCGACATTAAAGCTATACGTAACATAGAGAAGGGTGTTGAAATAGATACCCACGCTGGTGATACTTTTAGAATTCCGATCTCTCGTTATATCTTTGAACTAATGTTTACGATAGACATAAGTGGTAAAGGTAATTCAGCAAAAGTAGTTACACCAATTTCAACGCGATAAGAATGGTGGTTAGATTAAGCTATATCAACGCTACACTTATGATATCAATCTTATTTATTGTTAAATCCTGAGAGTTATATGAAAATCGAGATTGAAATCCCCAATGATTTACCTATCGGCCGTCTCAACTCCTATTTAAAGGGTATTGTTGATGGACTTTTATCTGTAGCTACAAGCCACAGTCTTCATGATCACACTCCGGAGGGGCATGATATCTACCGCACTTCTGGGGCACAAGTAGCAGAACAAATCATCTCAGCTGTTACTAAAATAACTAAACGAAAAAATCAGTAAAAGAAAAAACAGAGCAATTACTCTACATGTGAGACTGTTGGGTTAACAATAAAGCCGTTAACCCAATCTACTTATGAACTTAACGATTATCCTTAATCTGAACCATACCCTCAACGATTCTTATTGGATAACTATGGATATCTTCGTAGGCGGGGGCTGATTTTACTGTACCAGTTTTAACACAAAACCGTGCGCCGTGGCGTGGGCAAATGATTTCATCTCCGTCTAGTTCTCCACTAGCTATTTCTGTACCATCGTGTGAACACACATCTTCAATGGCAAAAAATTCATTGTCTATTTTAAAAATGGCGATATCAGTGCCATCAATATCAATGACACTGTTTTCGCCATTCATTAGGGTATTTTCATTAAAAACGGCTATCCATTCAGACATAATTTAATCTCTTGTTATTTAAAATAAACATCATAACGCATTAATTTTCCTTGGAAGCTTTCCGTAGGCTTGCCACCTAAGGGTTCTGCATAATCAGGGCTTTTTACCACTACACGTTTTCCGCAAGCAGCTATTGCCGCTGAAAATAGCAGTTCTTTATCATGATCGTCACCTAATAAATCACGTAAGATAGTCATAGACTTTTTGGCTAAGGCTGATTTTTTGCGTTTGGGTGGAAACATAGGGTCCAGATAAATACAATCGGGCGGGGTGTTAAGGTTTGCCAATAGAGTGATGGCATTGCCGCTTAATAACTGGGGTGGCTGTAGATGTAGGTTTTGCATCCAATCGACTTGCGCTAAGCGTTGGAAGCCATCGGCCAGTAATTCGGACATGATGGGCGAGCGTTCTATGCAGATGAGTTCATAGCCCATACGGAAAATATGTAAGCTGTCTTGTCCCCAGCCAGTGGTTGCATCGACGACGGTTTTGGTTTTTCGTCCCAGTGCTTGCGCTAAAGCGCCTTGTTTGGGTGCCGGCCAAGAGCGTTGTTCGCCATGACGCGGTTCTATATCGACTACTAAGCCGCCTTTTTTAAGTAGCTCTTTATCCAGTAGTTTTAAACAACCTTCGCGCCAGCTTAAAAAGAAGAGTTCGTGCTGGTCAAAACCCGCTACAGATGAATCTCTAAGTGGGACGGTCAAGCGCTCTGCCAATCGTTGATACGGTAGGCTATCACCCTGTCCAGGGTAAAGTACCGCCAGTTTTCCAGTGTATAGGTGCACAGGCTTACAGGTCTTTATTCGGTAGAGATGGATTGCTGTTCATTTTTTAAGGCTGCATCTAAGGTATGCCAAGCAAGTGTTGCACATTTAACGCGTGCTGGATATTCACGTACGCCGGCTAATACCGCTAGTTTACCGATGGCTTCCAGATTAAAATGTTCATCTTTACCGGTAGTCATTTCATGAAACTTTTTAAATAGCTGTTTGGCTTCGGCTTCCGTTTTGCCTTGAATGATTTCGGTCATTAAAGACACGGAGGCTGTTGAAATAGCACAGCCTGAACCTTGAAAGCTGGCTTCTTCAATGACATCACCGTTCATTTTCAAAAATAGTGTCAGACGGTCGCCACACAAAGGATTAAAGCCTTCGACCTTGCGATCAGCATTGTCCATTACCCGAAAATTGCGTGGGTTACGGTTGTGGTCAAATATAACCTCTTGGTAAAGATCTCGTAAATCATCAAACATTAGCCAAATACCTCAATTAAAGATGTTATGCCGTTCATTAATACATCAATTTCTGTTTTGGTATTATACATGGCAAATGATGCTCTGGCTGTTGCCGGTACTTGATAAAAATCCATGACCGGCATGGCGCAATGATGTCCTGCGCGTATAGCGATACCTAAACTATCCAGCATCGTACCAATATCGTGCGGATGAATTTTATCCAGCACAAAGGATAGGATAGCGCCTTTATGCTGAGCCTCGCCGATAATGCGTAGACCTTTAATGGCAAGCGCTTTCTCTGTAGCATAGGCCAGTAATTCAGCTTCATAAGCGGCAATGTTTTCCATGCCAATGGCGGTCAAGTAATCAATTGCTGCGCCTAAGGCGACGACACCAGCAATATCAGGCGTGCCGGCTTCGAATTTGTAGGGCAGGGTATTGTATTCCGTTTCTGTAAAAGTGACTTTGCGGATCATATCGCCGCCACCTTGATAAGGCGGCATGGCTTCTAACAGTGCTTGTTTGCCATAAAGTACACCGACACCAGTAGGACCATACAGCTTATGTCCTGAAAAAACATAAAAGTCACAATCCAGTTCTTGCACATCGACGGTCATGTGGGGAATGGCTTGAGCACCGTCTAGTAAGACAGGAATATTTCTAGCGTGAGCTGCGCCAATAATCTGTTTAACAGGATTAATAGTGCCTAAGGCATTAGACATGTGTACGACAGAAATCAGCTTGGTTTTATCGTTTAACAGTTTCTCGAATTCAGCATAGATGAGTTCACCTTGCAGATTAATCGGTGCCACTTTTAAAATAGCGCCTGTTTGCTCACATAGCATCTGCCAAGGCACGATATTAGAGTGATGCTCCATTGCGGTAATGATGATTTCATCACCGCTGTGGATATTGGCTTTACCATAGGTTTGTGCAACCAGATTAATCGCTTCGGTAGCGCCTTTCACAAAAATGATCTCTTTATCGCCGCGAGCATTGATAAAGTCTTTTACCTTAGTACGCGCACTCTCAAAAAGATCGGTAGAGCGCACACTTAGCGTATGCACACCACGATGCACGTTGGCATAATCATGGCTGTACAAATGCACGATACTGTCGATGACTGCTTGTGGTTTTTGACAGGTGGCGGCATTATCTAAATACACCAAGGGTTTATTACGTATTTTTTCAGCAAGTATAGGGAAGTCTTGCCGAATTTTGTTTACATCAAATCCTGTCATAACCATTCCTTATTGACACCTGCTTGAGGAAAGCGAATTAATACTTGTTCTAGTGCTTGATCATGCACGCTTTTGATCTTAATCTTATCGACCATTTCATTAGCGAAAGCAAAGGTCAGCATATTACGGGCAGTTTCTTGATCGATACAGCGTGATTGCAGATAAAAAATAGATTTTTCATCCAATTGCCCGACGGTAACACCATGAGCACATTTAACATCATCAGCATAAATTTCCAGCTGTGGCTTGGTATCGGCTTCCGCATCATTTGATAATAGCAAGTTGCGGTTATTCATTTGTGAATCTGTTTTTTGTGCATCTTCAGCAACGATAACGCGGCCTTGAAATACACCTCTGGCTCTGTCATCTAGTACACCTTTGTAAAGCTCGCGGCTGATGCCGTGAGGTTTTAAATGATTGATACGGGTATGGTTGTCGATATGCTGACGGTTAACACCTAAATATAAACCGTTTAATTCGCACTCGGATGCTAAGTCCAGATCTGTATGTATATCACAGCGAGCTAGCAAACCGCCAAATGCGAAGTTATGATGAATAAAGCGTGCGTGTTTAGCTTGTTTTACATAAATGCCGCCGAAATGATAGGCTTTATTAGATTCACATTGCATCTTATACAAGGTGACATCGGCATTAACACCCACAAAAACCTCGGTGACTGCTGCTGATAAATAGGCGATATCTAAACCGACGAACGTTTCTATGACTTTAATGTCGGCCATCTGTTCGGCGACAATCACAGTACGCGTACTAGCCAGTGCATCATTTTGAGTGTTCAAATGCACGACTTGGATGGGCTTTTCTAAAACCAGCTTAGCGGGCACATGGACAAATAAGCCATCAGTAAACCATGCGCTATTAAAAGCGACAAAGTTATGCTCATCGTTAGTAACGGCTTGATTAATATAACGCTCTACTATTTCTGGTTGTTTTGCCAAGGCATCGGCCATACTCATGACAGAAACTGTTTCTGGCAGATCGTTTAAAGCCGAAAGCTCTGCACAAAAATGACCATCAAGCAGCACCACTGACCACGCATCTGGCAATTGATACGCGGCTAAGAGTTCTGTAGCGACAGGTTCTTGTGCTTGCCCTATCAATGACGAAGAAAATAGTTTTTTCTCGATAGCCGAAACGTTGGTATAACGCCATTCTTCTTCACGTAGCGACGGAAAACCTTGTGCTGAGAATTTCGTTAAGGCGTCTTGTCTTAATGCCGTTAACCAAGGTAAATTTTGCCCCGGCAATGTTGGCGCTATGCTTGAATATTCTGCCGTATAACGGCTTGCTGTGGCCGCTGTCATTAAACTGCTGCCTTGCTATCTTCAAGCCAGCTGTAGCCTTTTTCTTCTAGCTCCAGAGCCAGTTCTGCACCACCGGATTTAACAATTTGACCGTTCGCTAATACATGTACAAAATCAGGTTTAATATAATCCAGTAAGCGTTGGTAGTGAGTGACCATAACAAATGAACGGTTAGCGGCGCGTAAGGAATTAACGCCTTCAGCGACTACTTTTAAGGCATCTATATCTAGGCCAGAATCGGTTTCATCTAAGATACATAATTTAGGTTCTAGTATGGCCATTTGCAGGATTTCATTGCGTTTCTTTTCGCCACCAGAAAAACCTTCGTTGACGGCACGATACAAAAACTTTTCATCCATTTCCAGTAAGCGGACTTTGTCTTTAACCAGCGTTAAAAAATCCATCGCATCGACTTCAGGCTGGCCGTGATGTTTACGTATTGAGTTAAGTGCGGCTTTTAATAAATAAATATTGCTGACACCAGGGATTTCTACAGGGTATTGAAACGCCAAAAACACACCTTCACGCGCTCTGATTTCTGGTGGCATTTCCAGTAAATCTTTGCCCTGATAAGTTACCGAACCACCGGTTACGGTATAACCTGCTTTACCTGACAAAATATGCGACAAGGTACTTTTGCCAGAGCCATTAGGCCCCATGATGGCGTGAATTTCGCCCGGCTTAATCTCAAGGTTAATGCCTTTAAGAATCTGTTTGTCATTGACGTTAACGGTTAAATTTTTAATACTGAGCATGAATGTTCCAATGGTTTTTGAGTGGCCTAGACGTTGTGAATATTAATGTTAGGCATAAAATTAAAATCTTTGAAGTTATAGGTATAAAGAGGAATGTTATAAAAAATCGCTGTCGCACCGATAATGGCATCTGGGATTTGTAAGCTATGACTAAGATTAAAATTATCCATTAACTCAATCGCCATTTTTGAAATGTGACTGTCAATCTGTATGATGTCGTAGAAACGTAATTTCTTTTTCATTTGTGCCAACTCGGTTTTATTTGCCATACCTTGATAAAGTTCCATCAGCGTAATGGCCGATAAAGCAATCTTCTTTAATCCGATTGCTTCCATTTGCGTAATGGTTGCTTCATTGCCATTAAACGCATGAATAAAAACGTTGGTATCACATAAAATCATTAGTCTAATTCCGAACGTTGCCACGCCTGTTTTCTAATATCAGCGATATTCCTAGGCTGTGCAGCCCATGACCCAAACAAATCGGTGGGATTTATGTTTTTATCGCCTTGAGTTATGTCGGGTTGGTGCTTATTTTCTACAGATTGATAGCGTTTTTTTATAAAATCAATAAAGTCTTCTACTTGATGTTGCGCTTCAGGTGGCAACTGCTCTAAGTCATTTAAAAATTGTGCTGTGTTCATGGTTATTACCTAAAAAGGGTGTTCAATATGCCTAGGTTCACTTGGTGGATTACAACTTATTTGTTAAACTTATATGCGTTTTGATTAGCCACCTTAATAAGGTGTTTTTTAATTTAATGATCTTAATCATTGAAGTTAATCGCTAGTTTTTAATACTAATAAAATTGCCGATGTAGCTCAGTTGGTAGAGCAACTGATTCGTAATCAGTAGGTCGTGGGTTCGACTCCCGTCATTGGCTCCACATTTTAAGCAATTCATTCGGTGGATGCGCTTTGCTTATCCACCCTACATAGCTTACTGCATTAGGTGCTCATATAGTTCACTGGCGCTGGAATGATATTAAAATCTCTGTCCCAGATAAATAATGGTACGCTTAGATTTGTCTCATCTTCTAACCATTGATTGAGTGTTTCATATTGCTTTGATCGTACCATTCCAGTTTGAAATCGATTGTGCATCAGACGATATTTGTTGAACGCTTTATTGAAGTTAGGCGAGTCTTCTACTTTGATTACACCCTCATTTGTCTTGAGTTCACTAATTTTAGTGGCGTAATTATCAAATAATTCCTTGTTTTGAATGACTACGCAGGTGTCTCTTGTTAGTTTAATGCCGATAGTTGTAAAGCTGGCACTACCAATAATAACGAGATCAGGTTCAACCAAGTAAAGTTTCCAGTGAATACTGTTCTGATAGCGAAAATCAACAAAAGTTGAAATATTTTCATTGTCGCATTCTGAGCAGAAGTCAATTAGCTTTGGTGAAGAGAACGCATTTATGGTGCCGATGATCAGCTCAAGTTGATTATTGTTATCTAATAGCTTTTGAATCAAATATTCTGTTCCGCTGGCAAATGCAGTTACTATGGAAATTTTCTTTCCTTCGATTGAACCAAGGAGTTGCTCAAGAGTGTTATTTTGATCTAATAATTCCATTTCAATTTACTGTTTAAATTAGTTTTCAAAAATAGATCGTGACAGCTGAGCTTGCCTAATAATCGAGGTCAATGTTCCCGCTTTAAGTTCCTTATGCTGTGGAACCGGTACGGTAATTGTTGAGGTATCGTTTTTTTTCTGCATAATGATATGGCTGCCTTGTTGTCGCACTTGCTCAAAACCATAAGTTAATAAAATTAAACAAACCTCTTTACCCGATAAGACCCTTAGCTTACCCAAAGGCAACCTCCATTGAGGAAATATAGGTTTCACTGTAATAGCGTTGCTTAATTTCTTCTGCAGAGGCGCATTCAAAGAATAACTCCACAGCTTCTTTTAGGTTATCTTTTGCTTCTTCAATATTAGAACCTTGGCTAGCAATATCCAATTCAGGACACAAAGACACATAAAGATCATCTTCTTTGTGAATAATTGCGGTGAGTTGTTTGTAGCGCATAGGATTTCTCGTTTAATTAATTAATATTTTATGATGATCGTGTTAACCAACCGAACCTTCCAAACTTAAACCCAACAACGCCTGAGCTTCTACCGCAAATTCCATAGGCAATTCCTTAAAGACTTCTTTACAAAATCCATTGACGATCATCGATACCGCATCTTCTGCTGATAGTCCGCGTTGCTGACAAAAAAACAGCTGATCTTCGCTGATCTTAGATGTAGTTGCTTCGTGCTCAACTTGAGCCGACGGTTGTTTAACTTCAATATAGGGAAAAGTATGCGCTCCGCATTGATCACCCACTAATAAAGAATCACACTGAGTATAATTACGCGCACCACTGGCGCTTTTTAAGACCTTGACTAAGCCTCTATAAGTATTTTGTGCATGACCGGCTGAGATACCTTTCGATATGATAGTACTACGGGTATTTTTGCCAATATGGATCATCTTAGTGCCGGTGTCGGCTTGCTGATAATTATTGGTCAGGGCCACTGAATAAAATTCACCGATGGAATTGTCGCCTGTTAACACGCAGCTAGGATATTTCCAGGTAATCGCTGAGCCTGTTTCTACTTGAGTCCACGAAACTTTAGAATTCTCACCACGGCAATCAGCGCGTTTAGTGACAAAGTTGTAAATGCCACCTAAGCCATTCTTATCGCCGGGATACCAGTTCTGTACGGTGGAATATTTAATAGTGGCATCTTTCATGGCAACCAATTCAACCACGGCGGCATGTAGCTGATTTTCATCACGCATAGGCGCTGTGCAACCTTCAAGATAAGAGACATGGCTGCCTTCATCGGCAATAATTAAGGTGCGTTCAAATTGTCCGGTATTAGCGGCATTGATTCTAAAATAAGTCGATAACTCCATCGGGCAACGCACGCCTTTGGGGATATAAACAAATGAACCATCCGTAAAAACGGCCGCATTGAGCGCTGCAAAATAATTGTCAGTATGAGGTACGACGGTACCTAAATATTGTTTGATTAATTCAGGATGTTCTCGTAGGGCTTCAGAAATAGGGCAGAAAATAACACCCGCATCTTTAAGTTTGCCTTTAAAGGTCGTCGCTACCGAGACACTATCAAAAACGGCATCGACGGCGATGCCGGCTAAACGCTCTTGTTCGTCTAAAGGAATACCTAGTTTTTTATAGGCTTCCAAGACTTGCGGATCAATTTCATCTAAGCTCTTAGGGCCATCTTCTTTACGTTTAGGCGCAGAATAATAACTGATAGCCTGATAGTCTATGGGATCAAACTTGACGAATGCCCACTCTGGTGACTTCATGGTTTGCCAGTGCCGAAACGCTTTTAAGCGATATTCCAGCATAAACTCAGGTTCATTTTTAACTTTAGATAGCTTATGAATAACGTCCTCATCTAGCCCAATAGGAAAGGTATCGGTTTCTAACTCAGTGACAAAACCTTGTTTGTATTCCTGATTGATCAGGTTGTTTATTTCTTGTGTACTTGCTGACATAAAAACTCTCTATCTAACGATATAAACTGGCGACGGGAATCAGGGTTTCTTGCTTCCAAGCGAGATCTTGAGAGCGAGCGGGGCGGATCATATCGGCTAAAGTAACTGATTCTAGGGCATTATGAATGGTCTGGTTAATTAAATTCCAGTTGCCACGAATTTCACAACCGGAAGCTTGTTCACAGCCTTGTTGAGATAGACTACATTCGGTCAGTGCAATAGGGCCTTCTAGGGCACTGATTACCGCAGCAATACTTATTTTTTCGGCTGCTCTAGCGAGTTCATAGCCACCTTTGGCGCCCCGAGTTGAAATGAGTATCTTGGAGTTGACCAATAATTTTAGGATTTTACTTACCGTAGGTAAGGCAATACCCGTAAAGGAAGCGATTTCCATCGCGGCATGTACATGACTATTGTCCCTAGCCATAAAGCTTAATATAACTGTCGCATAGTCCGTTAATTTGCTTAACCGTAACATACCCTCTCCCAAATGATTGAGGACTATTCTAGTACTATTTAATTACAGAGTAAAGTTCTTGGTTATTATAATGTAGGTAATGGCTCTATATGTAATCATTCACACCCCTGCCACATAAACAGGCAATGGGGACACAAATAGCCCAGCCCGCCTATTAGCAATGACCTCCGCTAAATATCGCCAAGGTGAACATTGGCGTATCC
>TBL_comb48_EPIDRAFT_1002731_pt1 | contig 12140 bp, 10 predicted proteins | sample TroBogEpilimnion_37_FD_10681 | JGI IMG/M metagenome (IMG submission 10681)
ACGGTCCTGGATCTGGAGGATCCGCTGTGCCTCAGTCTCGCCGAGGCCCGGCAGGGTGGAGGGCATGTAGAGCAGCGTCCCCTCGTTGAGTGGCGGCATGAACTCACCGCCCAGGCCCAAGAAGGCAGGGACAGTGGCCAGCACCAACAGCACAGCCACGACGAGGGTCGCCTTGGCGTGCCGCACCACGAAGCGGCAGGGCCGTTCGTAGATCCGGTGGAGGAAGACACTGATGGGGTGCTTCTCCTCGGCGTAGTACTTGCCGACGGCCACCTGGGTGGCGGTCCAGGCCAGCCACTTCGGCTTGAAGGTGAAGGGTTCCACGCGGGCGAAGAGCATGCGCAGGGCCGGGTCCAGGGTCAGGGCCAGCAGTGCTGCGATGGCCATCGCGAAGTTCTTGGAGAAGGCCAGGGGCTTGAAGAGGCGACCCTCCTGGTCCACCAGTGTGAAGATGGGCAGGAAGCTGACGGCCACCACCAGGAGGGAGAAGAACACCGATGGGCCCACCTCCATCAGGGCCTCCAGCCGGACCTGGTAAAAGGTCCCCGGCTTTCCCGCTGCGATCCACCCTTCGATCTTCTTGTAGGCGTTCTCCACCTCCACGATGGCGCCATCCACGAGCACGCCGATGGAGATGGCGATGCCCGCCAGGCTCATGAGGTTGGCGTTCTGCCCGATCCCGTAGAGCGGGATGAAGGCCAGGGCCACCGAGACGGGAATGGTGAGGATGGGCACGATGGCCGAAGGGATGTGCCAGAGGAAGACCAGGATGATGATCGACACGACGATCATCTCCTCGATGAGCTTGTGCTTCACCGTGTCGATGGCCCGCTGGATGAGCTCCGACCGGTCGTAGACCGGGACCACTTCCACGCCCTCGGGGAGGCTGGCCCGCAGCTCCGCCAGGCGGGCCTTCACGCTGCGGATGACGTTCAGGGCGTTCTCGCCCTGCCGCATGACCACGATGCCGCCCACGGCGTCGCCCTGGCCGTCGAGGTCCGTGAGGCCCCGGCGCAGCTCGGGCCCCAGGTTCACGGTGGCGACGTCCCCCAGCCGGACCGGGGTGCCGTCATAGGCCTTGAGGACGGCGCTCTCCAGATCCCCGGTGGCCTTCACATAGCCCCGGCCCCGGACCATGTACTCCCGGCCGCTGTACTCCACCAGCCGTCCGCCCACTTCCGAATTGGAGGACTTCACGGCGCTGATCACCGCGCCGATGGGGATGCGGTAGGCGGCCAGCTTGTTGGGATCCACGCTCACCTGGAACTGCCGGACCTGGCCCCCCACCGTGGCCACTTCCGCCACGCCGGGCACGCTGGCGAGGGAGTACTTGAGGAACCAGTCCTGGCAGGAGCGGAGCTCATCGCTGCTGTGCCGGCCGGAATGGTCCACGAGGGCGTACTGGTAGACCCACCCGACTGAAGTGGCATCGGGCCCCAGTTCCGTCTTCACGCCAGGGGGCAGGTTGGCGGTGATCTTCGAGAGGTATTCCAGCACCCGGCTGCGCGCCCAGTAGATGTCGGTGCCGTCCTCGAAGATCACGTAGACATAGGAGTAGCCAAAATCGGACAGGGCCCGGACCGCCTTCACCTTCGGGGCGCCCAGCAGGCTGGTGACGATGGGATAGGTGACCTGGTCCTCGACGATGTCCGGGCTCCGGTCCCATTTCGAGTAGACGATGACCTGGGTGTCCGAGAGGTCCGGCAGGGCATCCAGCGGAATGGTCCTCATGGTCCAGAAGGCGAAGACCAGGGCGATGATGGAGGCTGCCAGCACCAGCCAGCGGTTTTCCGCGGAGAACCGGATGATCCGCTGCAGGGCCGTCGGGTGTTCGGGATCGTAGCCAGCGTAGCTGCTCATCGTCTGCTCATCTGGGCCAGGGCGGCCCCCAGGCGGGATTCGGAATCCACCAGGAAGTTGGCCCGGGTGATGACCTCGTCCCCGGACCGGAGGCCCGAGAGGATCTCGACCTGGTCCCCCACGCGAAGGCCCGTGGTGACGGCGCGGGGCTCGAAGCGGCCCTTCCCGAGGGCGACGAAGGCCACCTTCTGGGTGCCCGCGTCGAGCACCGCATCCATGGGCACGAGGAGGCCCCGGTGCGCGGGTCCCTGGATCACGGCCTCGCCGTAGGTGCCAGGCTTCAGCTCTCCCTTCGGATTCGGCACCTCGAGCCGCAGTTTGGCGGTTCGAGTCTTGGGATCCAGGATGGGATCCACGAAGACCACCCGGCCCCTGAAGGTCTTCCCGGGCATGGAGGCCAGGGTCAGGGTGCCGGGCTGCCCAACCTTGACTCGGGCCAGTTCCGCCTCGTAGACGTCCGCCAGGGCCCAGACATGGCTGAGATCCGTGAGCTCGAAGGGGATGTCCGCGGGCGTCAGGCGGGCGCCCTGCACCACGTTCTTGGCCGTCACCACGCCGGACACCGGCGAGCGGAGGATGATGTCCCGCTGGGCCACGCCCGTCCTTTCAAGACGGTCGAAGGCCTCCTCGGGCACGTCCCACAGGGCCAGCCGGCGCCGCGCCGAGGCCACCAGGTCGTCCCCGCTCTGGGCCAGGGCGCCTGCCGCCAGGCCCTTCCGGGTCCTCACGGCGAGCAGGTACTCCTCCTGGGCGCTCACGAACTCCGGGCTGTAGAGGCTGAAGAGGGGCTGCCCCTTGGCCACGGGCTTGCCGACGAAATCCACGAAGAGGTGGTCCACGAACCCATCGACCTTCAGGTTCACCTTGCGGACCCGGGTCTCGTCCACGGCCAGGATGGCCGTGGTGCGGAGCTCGCCGCCCACCTTGCCCTCGAGGACCCTGGCCGTGGTGAGGCCGATGAGCTGCTGCCGCTCGGGATCAATGGTGACGGTGGCGTGATCCTCGACGGCGGGGCCAGCGCCCTCCCCCTCCCCACCGTTCATGGGCACCAGCTTCATGCCGCAGATGGGGCAGTCGCCTGCGTGGTCCTCGATGATCTGGGGGTGCATGGGACACTGGTACATATGTGGCCCCGGAGCGGCCGCCTGGGCCGTTCCATGGCGGTGCTCCCCCTTGGCCCCGGGGCGCAGGAGGAGGGTGCCGCCCACCCCGGCGATCAGCCCCAGGGCCACCAGGCCGAGGGTGCGGAGACGCGAGGGGCGGGTGGGTGTTGGTGCGTCGAGGATCGGCCGATCGAAGCTCATGGGTGATCTCCTACATCTTCGTGGAAGCAGGGCCGCTGTCCTGGGCGGCGCCCGGGGCCTTGGCGGCGGCTTTCGTCGTGGCGGGCGTTTCCGAGCCACCCTTGGACATGCCGGCGGGGCCCAGCGTCCCGCCGGACACGGGCACCGTGGGCCCGAGGGCCGCCTCGCTCAGGGCGATGTGCTGGGCCTGGAGCTGGGCCAGGGCCTGGAGGTAGGATCCCTGATCTCCCACCCAGCCGTTGAGGGCCTCCAGGGCCCCGAGAAAGGAGCCCCGCCCGGCGCCATACTGCGCGAGGGCCGCCTGGAAGCTGGCTTCGCTCTGGAGCAGGAGCCCATCCCGGTAGAGGTCCCGGGTGCGGCGCAGCGTCTGGACCTGGATGGTCCGCTCCTCGGTGCGCTGGCGCAGCAGGCTCCGCACCGATGCCACCTCCGCCCCCTGGCCGCGCAGATGGTGCTGATGTTCGGCCAGGGCCCGCTGCTGCTTGGAGTGCCCGTAGATGGGCAGCGAAACGCTCAGGCCCACCTGCCACATGGGATCGAGGCCGCCCCGGGGCATGAGCCCGGCGGTGACGGCGAAATCGGGCCGGCGGTCCAGTTTGGCCAGCTCCACCAGCTTCTCCGTCTGCTTCACGCTCGCATAGGCACCGGCCAGTTCGGGGCTGCGGGCCTCCACCTGCTCGGGGGAGAGCTCGGCGGGTTCGGCCAGGTCGGTCAGAGCCGCCGTGGTGGGGATCGGGTCGGCCGGATCGTGCTGCCGCAGCCGGTTCAGGTCCGCGACCGCCGACTGCTCCTCGGCCTCGAGGGACCAGGCGGCCAGCTGCAGGCGCGTGCGCTCCAGCTGGGCGCGCAGGAGATCGCCCTGGCTGCCCTGCCCCACCTCGTACCGGGTCCGGGCCAGCCGTTCGGCCTCTTCGAGGAAGAGCGTCTGCTGGTCCAGCAGCTTCTTCTGCCCCCGCACCAGCAGCAGCGTCGTGTAGCCGCGCCGCACGTCCGCTTCGAGGCCCATCTGGACCCGTGTGCGGAGGGCCCCGGAGAGGTCCACCCCGATGGCTGCCACATCCTTGCGCAGCCCCCGTTTGCCCGGCCATGGGAAGGGCTGGGTGAAGCCGATGCTGTAGAAGCTGGTTTCCATGCGCCCCACTTCGATGCGCTTGAAGCCGTCGTTCTGAAGGCCCAGGGACAGCGAAGGGTCCGGCAGGACACCCGCTTGCGGTACGCGCTCCTGATCCATCTGGACGGCTACCTCGGCCCTCTGAAGGTCCGGGTGCCCTTCCAGCGTCTCGCGCAGCAGATCGGCCAGCACGGGATCGGGAAGCGGGGAATGGGAGAGGGGTGCCTGGGCCGGGGCCGGTGCGACTAGCACCAGGGCCGGGACCAGGCGCAGGGTCCTGCGCATGGGAACTCCGAAAGGGGAAGGACGCGACGGCCCACTCCGATGAGTGGACAGAGCTTCGCTCAGTCCCCGATCAGATCCGGAAGGTGTTCAGGCGGGCGAGGTGCCGCCCAAGGTCCGGGTCCCGGCCACCCTCCATAGAGGAAGCACCGTCCAGCTCCCGGATATCCAGAGCCTGGGCCCAGGTGGCAGGTTCGGGACGGGGTTCCGCCTTCCGGTCGCCCTGGGCCTGGCGCACCGCCCAGGCGGCCACGGGGACCGTGGGGTTCGTGCAGAGGTTGCTCGAGGGTGTGCGGTTCCCCTCGGGCTTCGGGCAGGGGCAGCCCTCGGGGCCGGCCCCCATGCCGCAGCCGCAGCAGCAGGCCTGCGCCTGCGCCTGGACCGGCGTCCAGTCCCCGGCCCCGCTGCCCAGGAGCAGCGCGATGGCCAGGATGGCTCGCAGAATCGACCGCAAGGAGGGACCTCCGGATGCTTTTCAATCATACGGCCCGGCACCCCTGTGGCGACAAGAAAGCCTTGACCCAGGTCACAGGGGCCCGCGGGACGGAGTCCCTCGAGGGCCGGCGCAGCGGCCTTCGGCGCTAGGATGCTGTCATGGGCTCGGTTGATACGGCAGAGGTTGCAATCATCGGCGGTGGCATCGCGGGGCTCAGTCTCGCCTTCCACCTGGCCCGGGCCGGCCAGCCGGGCATCGTCCTCCTGGAGCGCGAGGACCAGCCTGGCACCTACGCCAGCGGCCACAACGCCGCCGTGGCCCGCAGCCTCACGGGCCGGGACGAGCATACCGCCCTCACGGTGGAGGGCCGGCGCCGCCTGGCCGAAGCCGGGCTCCTGACTCCCGGGGGGGGCCTCCTCGCCAGCCTGGAACGGGGCCCCCTGGAGGCCTTCTCGGCCGAAGCCGAGCGCCATGGGGTGGCGGTGCACCGGGGGGACGGGATCCCCCTGCCCGGCCTCAGGGCCGCCGAGCACCTGGCCATTCCCGGTGATGGCGTCATCGATATAGCCGGCCTGCTGCACTGGTGCGCCGAGGGGGCGCGGTCCGGCGGGGCGGACCTGCGGTTCGGCTGCGCCCTGCGCTCGCTGCGCCCCACCGAATCGGGCTTCGAGCTGGACACCGACCTCGGGCCGCTGCGCACGAAGGCCCTCGCCATTGCCGCCGGCGCCTGGGCCGGGGAACTGGGCCGGATGGCCGGGTCTCCGCTCGCCTTCACGCCCCTCCGGCGCAGCCTGGTCTGGAGCGCCGCCCCGCACCCGCAGCAGGAGCCCTGGGCCTGGTGGGTGGACCGCCCTTTCTACATGCGCCCCGAAAGCGGCGGGCTGCTCATGTGCCCCTGCGAGGAGGTGGCGGTGCCGCTACCCAGCCGGGGGAACCAGCCGGACACGGATCCCTCGGTGCTCGAAGGCCTGTTCACGAGCCTGCGCGAGCTCGCCCCCCAGCTGGCGGACCGCCCCATCACGCGCTACTGGACGGGCCTGCGCACCTTCGCGGCGGACCGGCGCTTCGTCATCGGCTGGGATCCCTCGAATCCCCGCCTCTTCTGGTCCGCCGGCCTCGGGGGGCATGGCATGACCAGCGGTCTCGGCGTGGGGGCCCTGGCGGCCGACTGCTTCCGGCGCCTCCGGGACGCCGGCCCCCTGGATCCCGCGAGGTTCCTCTAGGCCCATTGAAAAGGCCCGGGAAGCCCGGGCCTTTGGTGTCCGGCACTCGACTCAGGCCTCTTCGGGCACGGCGGCGTGGGGATCCACATGCCCCTCGAGGTACTCCTCTTCTTCGATGACCTCGACGTTGTTCAGCACCTTGACGGCCCGGTCGAGGTTCAACTCATGCTCCCACTTGGACACGGCCACGGAGGCCACGCCATTGCCGATGAGGTTGGTGATGGCGCGGGCTTCGGACATGAAGCGGTCGATGCCCAGCAGCAGGGCCAGGCCCGCCACCGGAATGTTGCCCACGGCGGACAGCGTGGCCGCCAGGGTGATGAAGCCGCCTCCGGTCACCGCGGCTGCGCCCTTGGAGGTGAGCAGGAGCACGGCCAGGATCTCCAACTGCTGGGGCAGGGTCACGTGCGTGTTGGTCGCCTGGGCGATGAAGAGGCAGGCCAGGGTGAGGTAGATGGACGTGCCATCCAGGTTGAAGGAGTACCCCATGGGCACCACGAGGCCCACCACGGACTTGGAGCAGCCCAGGCGCTCCATCTTGTGCATCATCAGCGGCAGGGCGGACTCGGAGGAGGACGTGCCCAGCACGATGAAGATCTCCTCGCGGATGTAGCGGATGAACTTGAAGAGGTTCAGGCCAGCCCACTTCATCACCAGGCCCAGGATCAGGATCACGAACAGGATGCTGGTGGCGTAGAAGCAGGCGATGAGCTTACCCAGGGGCAGCAGGGACCTGAGCCCGTACTGGCCGATGGTGAAGGCCATGGCGCCGAAGGCACCGATGGGGGCCACGCGCATGACGATGGCCACGATGCGGAAGAGGATCTTCGTGAGCGAATCCAGCCAGTTCATCATGGGCTTGCCCTGGTCCTTCAGGGCGGCCAGGGCCACACCGAAGAGGATGGAGAACAGCAGGATCTGCAGGATGTCGCCCTTGGCGAAGGCGTCGGCGACATCCTTGGGAATGATGTTCATGATGAATTCGGCCGTGCTCAGGTGGTGGCTGGCGCCGGCATAGTTGGCGATGGCCTTGGTGTCCAGGGTCGCGGGATTCACGTTCATCCCGGCACCGGGCTTCAGCACGTTGGCGATGATGAGGCCAATGGCCAGGGCGATGGTGGTCAGCACCTCGAAATAGATGATGCCCTTGAGGCCCACCCGTCCCACCTTCTTCAGGTCGCCCATCTTGGCGATGCCCGACACCACCGTCACGAAGACGATGGGAGCGATGAGCATCTTCACCAGGCGGATGAACCCTTCTCCCAGGGGCCGCATGGCGGCGCCGGTCGAGGGGTGGAAGTGGCCCAGGAGGGCGCCGCAGGCCACTGCGATGAGTACCTGCAGGTAGAGGTTATGGGTCAGGCGGCGCATGTGTGGCTCCATTGCGGAGGATGGGGAACGGGTCGGATGCAACCTTCCCGCCCCGGACGGAACGGGCCGGATCGGGTCCCACCGGGAACGCACGGGAGGGGAGGCCTCGCAATGGAGGGGCCCCTGGCCGGATCTGCGTCCAGGCGTAGAACGAGTCGTTTTGGTAGAAAGAACTCCCGACAGTGGATCACAGGACAGGCATTCGCGTCTGTGACTTCAATCGCAGATGGATGAAGGATTCCAGCGCATCGGTTGTTGTTGACCATATGCTCATCAACTTCGGACGTCGACGCGCGCCCAAGGATTTCCTGGAGGCTGGAGCGGGTCCGGATAGGATCACTCCATGTCCGTCCAACCGCTCCGAGTCGCCCTGGTCCAGCAGGACACGGTCTGGCAGGACCCGGCCGCGAACCTGGCCCGGGCTGGCGCCTTTGTGGCACAGGCGGCCAAGGCCGGCGCGCGGGTGGTGGTCTTTCCGGAACTGTTCACCCTGGGCTTCACCATGGCCCCTGAACCCTTCGCCGAACGGATCCCGGGCCCCACCAGCGAGGCCCTGGCGGACCTTTCCAGGCGCTTCAGACTCTACATCGTGGGCTCGGCGGTGGAGGCGAACGCGCCCCATCCCAGCAACGCGGCCTTCGTCACGGCGCCGGACGGCACCCTGGTCGGGGTCTACCGCAAGATCCATCCCTTCTCCTACGGGGACGAGAACCTTCACTATACGGGCGGCACCCAGTGCCCCCTGTTCGAGATCGATGGCATCCCCTGCGGGCTGCAGATCTGCTATGACCTCCGCTTCCCCGAGCCCTTCCGCGCCCTCGCCGCCAGGGGCGCCGAGGTGGTCTTCGTGCCCGCCAACTGGCCCGCCCGGCGGATCTCTGCCTGGTCGACCCTGCTCTCCGCCCGGGCCATCGAGAACCAGATGGCCATCTGCGGCGTCAACCGTGTGGGCCGGGATCCGCACCTGGACTACCCGGGGAAATCGGCCCTCCACGACTGTTTCGGTGAGGTGATCGCTCGGGGTGACGCCACCGAAGGGCTGGTGATAGGGGACGTTGACCTGGCGCAGCTGCGGGCGTGGCGGAAACGGTTCCCAGCCCTGAGCGACCGGCGGGTCGAGGTGTACCCGGCGCTAGAGCGGGAAGATGGAACACCGATAAGAGCTGATGAACGTTGATGAAGGTGAAAGTCTCATGCGACTGGACCCCACCAGCCTGACTGCGGAACAAAGACAGAAGTGCCCTCTCTGCGGTGGGCCGAACGGCTGCGCGCCCTCTTCCTGCGGTGACATCCACGCACCCTGCTGGTGCACTGGCGTCACCTTCAATCCAGCCTCACTGGCATTGGTTCCCCCTGAGCTTCGTCAGGTCGTGTGCCTCTGCAAACAGTGCGCAGTCACCCCTCCGACAAACGCCTGACCCCTGTCGCAACCCGGCCTCCGCCTGACCTCACCGGTGTTCATCCGCATTTTTCGGTGTTCATCGGTGGCCATCTTTTCTCCTCGCCAAGCGGTGGCTGCCTGACCCCCGCTAGAATCAGGCCATGCCCAAGCTCCCGGAGGCCCTGCGCGCGCTGCGCTACCGCAACTACCGCCTCTTCTTCTCGGGCCAGCTGATCTCCCTCGTCGGCACCTGGATGCAGACCGTGGCCCAGGGCTGGCTGGTCTACCGGCTGACCCACCAGGCTTCCCTGCTGGGACTCGTGGCCTTCACCGGACAGATCCCGGTGTTCCTCCTGGCCACCCTGGGGGGCATGACCGCCGACCGCCTGCGGGCCCACACGCTGGTGATCATCACCCAGTCGGCCTCCATGGTGCTGACGATGGTCCTCGCCCTCCTCACCCTCACGGGCCAGGTCCACATCTGGCACATCGTCACCACTTCGCTGCTGCTCGGGATGGTGAACGCCTTCGACATCCCGGCCCGGCAGGTCTTCGTGGCCCAGACCGTGGACCGGGCGGACCTCATGAACGCCATCGCCCTGAACTCGTCCATGTTCAACGGCGCCCGCATCATCGGGCCCGCCGTGGCCGGCGCGCTGCTGGTCACCGTGGGCGAGGGCTGGTGCTTCCTCATCAACAGCCTGAGCTACCTCGCCGTCCTGGCTGGACTCCTGGCCATGCGCCTGGACGCCGCCCACACCCGGCAGGCCCCCGCCGGCCGCCGCTCCGTGCTGGAGGGATTCCGCTTCATCCTCGCGGCCCACCCCGTTCGCGACCTGCTGGTGCTGCTGGGACTGTTGAGCCTCCTGGGCATGCCCTATTCGGTGCTGATGCCAATCTTCGCCGACCAGATCCTCCACGGCGGCGCCAAGGCCTACAGCGTGCTCATGGGCGTCTCCGGGGCCGGCGCCCTGGCCGGGGCCCTCAGTCTGGCCCTCAAGCGCAGCCCCCGGGGCCTCGGGCACTGGATCGCCGCCTGCACCACGGGCTTCGGCCTAGCCCTCATCGCCTTCGCCCTTTCACGCAGCTTCCCGCTTTCGGTGCTGCTCATGCTGCCGGTGGGCTACACCTTCATGGTGCAGATGGCCTCCACCAACACCATGATCCAGATGATGATCCCCGATGCCCTCCGGGGCCGGGTCATGTCCGTCTACTCCATGATGTTCATGGGCATGGCCCCCATCGGCGCCCTCCTTGGCGGCACCCTGGCCCACCACCTCGGTGCCCCCCTCGCCGTGGCCCTGGGCGGGGGCGGCTGCGTCGCTGCGGGCCTGGCCTTCGCCCTCCGCCTCCCGCGGTGGCGGCAGGGGGCGAGGCTGCTCTACCGGTCCGAGGAAGCCGCGCGCAATGCCGAAGGGACCCCCGGATGAGCGGAGCAGGCAGGAAAGGCGTGGGTTGCTGCGGCTATCACTCCGGCGGGTTGGCCGGGGCGTCCCGCTTGTACCAGGATGCCTGCCCGTAGACGGGCCTTACCTTCTGCTCCAGGAGTTCCAGCTGGCCTGCGCTCAGCGGCAGGAAGGCCCGGGCGATGCGGACGTTTTCTTCGAGCTGGGCCAGGTTGTCCACGCCGATGATGACCGTGCTCACGGGGTGGCTCAGGGTGTAGCGCATGGCCTCCTGCATGGTGAGGGTGCCGGGGCGGTCGTGCTTCGCGGCACCCCGCTGCTTTTCCGGGGGCGGTGGCTCGACGCCCTGGAGGATGCGGCCCCTGGCGGGGATCTTCATGGCGATGATCCCCATCTCCTTTTCCACGGCCAGGGGCAGGAGGGTCTTCTTGAAGGGCAGGTGCCAGGTGTCTGCGGCGTTGAAGGCCATCAGCACCGTGTCGAAGGGGAAGCGGCGGATGGCCTCCGCCAGCACGTCGGGATCACTGTGGCCGCTGAGCCCCAGGAACCGCACCAGCTTCTGGTCCCGGGCCTTCGCAAAGGCCTCGAGCGCGCCCCCCTTGGCGCAGACGCGCTCCACGTCGTCCATGGTGCCCATGGCGTGCAGCTGCCACAGGTCCACATGGTCGGTCTGGAGCAGCTTCAGCGAGGTCTCCAGCAGGCGCATCGAGCCGTCCGCGCTGCGGTCGTGGGTCTTGGTGGCGAGGAAGGCCTCCCCCCGCCGCCGCTTCAGCACCTGCCCGAAATACTGTTCGCTCCAGCGGGCCTCGCCACCGTAGCGGGCCGAAGTGTCCAGGTAGTTCACCCCGAGGTCCAGGGCCCGCTCGATGATGGGAACCGCCACCTTCTCATTGTTCGGCTGCTCGATGGCAGCCTGGCCGCCCAGGCTGAACAGCCCCACCAGATGGCCCGTGCGCCCCAGGTTGCGGGTGGGCATGGCCGTGGCGGTGGCGGGGTTGAAGGGCGCCGCGGGGGAGGGCCTCAGCTGCACGGGTTCGGTGGATTCCCCCGCCCCCAGGCGGCTGGCCATCAGGCCGATGGCCGCAGCGGCACCGAGCTTGAAGAGGTCGCGACGGGTGGGGCCGGTGTCGGACACGGCGTCCTCCTTGGGAGTGGGACCCTAGTATCGCGCCAGGAAGGCCTCCAGGTGCGCGATGGCCCCGGCCGCTGACTCATAAGTGCAGAACTTGAATCCGGGCTGCCGGATGCCCGTGAGCATCTTGCTGACGCGGACGCCCTTCTTTGCCAGGCAGAGCATGGGCCGGCCCCGTTCCAGGGCGTAGGCCACCTCGAAGCCCACACCGTGGGAAGGCGTGCTCACTTCCGCGATGACGGCATCGCAGGCCCGCAGCCAGGCCGTGTCCCGGTCGAAGACCGCCTCCGGGGACAGCTCGCCATCCGCCGACTCCACCGTGGTCGCGGCCAGGTGGGCCGTCAGCACGTGGTGGCCCAGCGCCTGGAGGTGGGCCACCAGCTCGGCATAGAGCGGCTGGTCCTGCCGCCCGCCCGTGAGAGAGCAAGAGAAATAGAGGTCCATGAGAATCCTAGGGGATAGCGTCTATCCACAGATTTCACAGATTCACACAGATTCCTATTTTGCATTACCTGATTATCGGCGACCCTCAGCCTAAAGCCACAACACATTGGCAGCCTTTGGACGCCTAGATGGACCAGTGGGCAGATAGGTCCAACTCGGGTGGTGCGCCGTCCTGGACTAGAATTGAGTT
>TBL_comb48_EPIDRAFT_1002733_pt1 | contig 12126 bp, 12 predicted proteins | sample TroBogEpilimnion_37_FD_10681 | JGI IMG/M metagenome (IMG submission 10681)
AATCAGGCCATATACAACGTGAACACCTGCATCTTCTAACTTACGGGCCCAGCGCACATTAGCTAGTTCATCGAATCTAGCTCGGATCTCGATAACCGCTAGCACTTGCTTACCCTGCTCTGCCGCTTCGATCAGCGCCTCAACAATCGGAGAATCTCCCGACGTTCTGTACAAAGTCTGCTTGATCGCCAAAACATGGGGGTCCGTGGCTGCCGATTGAAGGAATCGGAGCACGCTGGAATTAAAGGATTCATAAGGGTGGTGCAGCATGATTTCACGGCGACGGATTGCGTCAAAGAATTCATCGGTCGAATCCTTATCTACTTCACGCAAATCAGGTGGGACTTGATTCCTAAATGGTGGATATTTGAGTTCGGGCATATCTATATCGGCCAATTGATTGAGACCAGTAAGATCTAACGGCTCTTTATAACGACTGATATCTTCTTCTTTAACGTTTAATTCATCCATCAGGGTTACGAGTAATTCTGGCTGAATATCGCGATCTACTTCTAGGCGTACCGGTGGACCAAATTTACGTCGCAAAAGTTCTTGTTCCATCGACGCCAACAAGTCTTCAGATTCTTCTTCTTCAAGTTCTAAGTCGGCGTTACGGGTCAGGCGGAATGTGTAATGATCTTTAATTTCCATGCCCTGAAATAGCTCTGACAGATTTGCAATAATCACTTCTTCCATCGGCACAAAACGACGAGTACCACTCTTGCCAGTCTCGACAAAGCGCGGAAGATTTGAGGGAACTTTCACACGAGCAAATAAGTCATCATCGCTCTCTGGTTTTTTTACTACTACCGCAAGATTGAGTGAGAGGCCAGATATATACGGGAACGGATGCGAAGGATCCACCGCAAGTGGGGTCAGTACCGGGAATATTTTTGATTGAAAGATTTGATTCACATGGGTTCGCTCGGCATCATCGAGTGAATCCCACTTAGCTAATGCGATTCCATGTGTAGCTAGCCGCGGAAGAATCTCATCATGAAATACCTTCGACTGACGTTGTAGTAATTCTTGAGTCTTCTGAGATATTTCGCTCATCAATTGAATCGGAGAATAACCGGCAGTATTGACCTTTGTCACACCACTTTCTAATTTGCGCTTTAAAGTAGCAACCCTAATCATGAAAAAATCGTCAAGGTTTGAGGAGAAAATTGCGAGAAATCGGCAACGCTCTAATAACGGAACAGCATCATCTTCGGCAAGTTCTAGCACACGCTCGTTGAAGGCCAACCAAGAGAGTTCTCGATCAACAAGCCGCTGGCGCGGATTCTCTGAGATCATGTGTGACATATCTTTAGTTTCCTATATCAATATGAACAATGGGTTAAGACAGAGTGGCCGCTGCGCGATTGGCAGCAATTTGATGCATTGCGATCGCGGTAGCCACGCTTGCATTGAGGGATTCGACATCAGATTTCATAGGAATCGAGAGGATTAAGTCGCAGGTTTCTCGGACCAACCTGGATAGGCCCTTTCCTTCGCTCCCAACAATTAAGTACACAGACTCTAACGAGAGCGAAAACTTCGGTAAAGATTCATCGCCTTCGGCGTCGAGTCCCACTACAAAGAATCCAGCTTTCTTGGCATCTTCTAAGGATCGCACCAGATTTGTTACCTGCGAAATAGGAAGTCGAGCCGCGGCCCCAGCTGATGCTTTCCATGCAGAACCCGTCATTGCAGCTGTACGACGTTCTGGGATAACAACTGCGTTTGCACCGAACGCTGCGGCACTTCTGACAATTGCACCTAAGTTGTGTGGATCGGTAACTCCATCGAGCCCAATAAGTAAACCTGGCTTTTCTATCTTCTTAAGCAGTTCTTCAAAGTTTGCGTACTGAAACGGCTTGATCACAAGGGCAATTCCTTGATGCATGGTTGTGCCAGTCAAGCCATCAAGTACACCACGAGAAACTTCTTTGATTAGCAAGTTCTGATTCTTGGCAAGGCGCATTGCTTCTTGCATGCGTTCGTCAATCTCGGCGCGTTCTGCAACCAGTAATTCTTTTGCGGGAACTTTCGCGCGCAACGCTTCCACCACTGGATTTCGTCCTGCAACAGCATCGGAGGAAGGCTTAGTCTCGCGCCGAGATTCTGGGCGACGAGTTTGTTCACGCGCTGGTGCGCCTGCGCTTTCGCGACGTTTTTTACCTGGACGCATTAGCTGATACTCCATCTGGTGCCCTGGGGCGTATCTTCTAGAACCACGCCTAGCACCGCTATTTGATCACGAATTGCATCTGCTGCTGCAAAATCTTTACGAGCACGAGCGGCAGCCCGTTGCTCTAGGGCTAATGAAATCAGACCATCCAAAATATCTGTATTGGTAGATGAATCTGCGGCAAAGATTGGATCGAATGGATCGCATCCTAAAATTGATAAAGCTCCGCGAATCTCTGCTGCGCTCTGCAAAATTCCCTCTTTATCATTTGCAGCGAGTGCGATATTGCCCAACCGAAGTGATTCTGAGATGAGCGCCAAACCAGTCGGTACGGCCAAATCATCATTCATTGCGTCGGCAAAGGCGCCAGAAATCACAGCATCAGGATTGCTGCCGAGGACTCCTTCTGCACGTTTTAGGAATCCTTCGATCCGACGAAAATTGATGGCTGATTCTTCTAGAGATTCAAATGAAAATTCGAGCATCGACCGATAATGCGCGCCACCCAAGTACCACCGAAGTTCGATACCTCTGACCTTCTTCAAGATTTCTTGAACTTGCAGCGAATTACCTAATGACTTCGACATTTTTTCACCAGATGTGGTTACCCATGCGTTGTGCATCCAGATTTTCGCAAAGCCCCAACCGGCAGATTCTGATTGGGCGATCTCATTTTCGTGGTGTGGAAAAATCAGATCTAGTCCGCCACCGTGGATATCAAAAGTTTCGCCAAGATACGCATGCGCCATCGCAGAACATTCCAGATGCCAACCAGGTCGACCATCTCCCCACGGAGTTGGCCATGAAGGTTCGCCGGGCTTGGCAGATTTCCATAACGCAAAGTCGCGCGGATCTTTCTTATTTGTAAGGTCGGCGTCATCGGCAGATTGCAGATCATCGAGCTTCTGATTCGACAACGTAAGGTATGACTTCAGGCGGCGAACTTCTAGGTACACATCGCCATTGCCCGGTGCGTATGCGCTGCCGTTATCGATGAGAATCTGCATGAGCGTAATCATCTGGGTGATGTGCCCTGTGGCCCGTGGTTCGTATGTCGGAGGAAGGACATTGAGCGCCCGGTAAGCTTCTGTGAAAGCGCGTTCGTATTTTTGGGCAACAGCCCACCATTCGATCTCTTCGTGCACAGCTTTATGAAGGATCTTGTCATCAATGTCGGTGACGTTGCGGATAAAAGTCACATCATTGCCTGTTGCAATTAACCAGCGGCGCAAAATATCGAAGTTTACCCCGCTTCGAATATGTCCAATATGCGGTGGTGCTTGCACGGTTGCTCCACACAAGTAAATTCCAATTTTACCGGGGGTTATTGGCTTAAAGTTTTCGACAGCACGGCTTGCTGTGTTATATAACTTGAGTTGCGCTGACATTAGGTGATTCTACCGTGCGCTTCGTACTAGTAATGCAGTCGCTATTGCAGAGAGTCCCTTGCCTTCGCCAGTAAATCCAAGCCCATCAGTGGTTGTAGCAGATACTGACACGGCGGCGCCATTGAGCGCAGCAGAGAGCGCAGCAATTGCTTCTGATCGGCGCAAACCAATCTTTGGACGATTGCCAACTATTTGCACGCTGACGTTATTGATTGCATAACCTGCTGCAGAAACCCTAGCAAAAGTTTCTGATAATAATTGCGAACCAGTTGCGCCTGCGTATTTGGGATCAGCTGTCCCGAAGTTGGATCCCAAATCCCCCAAACCTGCTGCAGCAAATAGCGCATCGCATATGGCATGGGCTGCTACATCGCCGTCAGAATGTCCATCAACCCCGACTTCTCCCAACCAATGCAAGCCAGCAAGATGCAGCGTGCGATTAGGGTCAGCAGAAAAAGCATGTGCATCCGTACCGATTCCTACTCTGATCTCCGTATTTATCTCTGCAATCAATAGCCGGTTGGCGGTTGCAAGATCACCTGGAGTTGTAATTTTGAGCGCACGCTCTTCACCTGTAATGACTTTAACTTCTATTCCATTACTTTCCACAAGTCCGGCATCATCGGTAACTTCATCAGAAGATTTATGTGCAGCAATCAAAACTTTTCGAGTGAAACCTTGTGGGGTTTGGATCGCACGTAATTTAGATCGGGTCAGCGTCTTGGTAACATAATTATTTGCATCAACTTTTTTAATCGTATCTGAGACTGTCATTCCAGGGATCACGGCTTTTTCACCGGCCCGCAAGGAATCAATAATTCGGGCCGCCAACTCTGTACTTGCCAACGAACGGGCGGCATCATGCACCAAGACATACTCATTGGATTTATCTACATGTTCTAAAGCAGCCTTGACGCTGGCAGTTCTAGTAGATCCACCCGTAACAACGGTGATCTCGGTTCCGAGCAATTTTTTGAAATGATCTTCGTATCCGGTGGGAGCGGCAACAATAATCTGACTAGCAACCGGAGCCATATTTGCGACCGCGTGTTCGATCAATGTCCGCCCTGCAAGTTGTACTAACGCTTTGGGGAGTTGTGCGCCTAAACGTTCGCCACTGCCGCCAGCAGGAATAATGACGGCAACTAAATCGCTCACGGCAGTTGAAGCTTTAAGAAGCTAAAACCTCATCGAGAATGATGCCGGCCTTCTCTTCGTCGGTACGTTCGGCGAGCGCAAGTTCAGAGATAAGAATCTGCTTTGCCTTTGCCAACATACGCTTTTCGCCAGCCGATAGGCCACGATCTAAATCGCGGCGGTAAAGATCACGAACAACCTCGGCAACTTTAATGACATCTCCTGAAGCCAATTTTTCGACGTTTGCCTTATAACGACGAGACCAGTTTGTTGGCTCTTCGGTATATGGCTGGCGCAGCACGTTGAAGACTCGATCAAGCCCTGCTGAGTCGACAACATCGCGGACACCCACGAGGTCAATATTTTCGGCTGGAACGCGAACAGTGAGGTCACCCTGGGCAACTTTTAGAACCAGGTAGATCTTCTCTTCGCCTTTAATAGTCCGGGTCTCGATTGCTTCAATGAGAGCCGCTCCGTGATGGGGATATACAACGGTTTCGCCGACTTTAAAAGACATTAATTGGGCTCCTTGGATTAGAGAGCAATTGTACCAGCGACTTGGGTCACAAAAAAATGAGACCTGAAACCCCTCATCCACCCCTGTATTCTCCTCGTATGAACAAGACCGCCGGCCTCGGAGTAGTCGTTATCAGCGTCCTAGCCCTTACAGGTTGTGGTGCAAGCGGTGCACAGGCTCCTACTCGCCATATCAAGCAGGTAAGTGACGGCGTCGAAGCAACTAGCGGCTCTATTGACATTCGTGATCTTTTGCTTGTTTCGCAACCAGATGGCAGCGCCGCGCTTGTTGCGACATTTATAAATCAAGATACGGCTGGCGATTCTCTCACCGGTATCACAGTCGGGGGAATCCCGGTCGTAATCACTCCGGCTTCATTACCTCTTCTTCAAAATACCCCAGTGATCTTCTCTGGTGATTCAGCGAATGCAACTGGCGTTGTCCCAGCACTTAATGTCCCTGCTGGTAGCCGCGCCGATGTTGTTGTGACTTTTGCACATGCACCATCTGTAAAACTCAGTGCAATTGTTCGTGCTAAAACAGATTACTTTTCAAGTGTTGGTGGCGAAGCCGTTCCAAGCGCTTCACCTTCGCCAAGCGCTACCAAGTAATTAGCCCTCGAACTTATATCCTAATCCGCGTACCGTCTGAATAAAGACTGGGTTACCAGGATCTACCTCGATCTTTGCACGCAATCTTTTGACATGCACATCAAGTGTTTTGGTATCACCAAAATAATCGCTGCCCCAGACACGATCAATAAGCTGAGTACGTGTAAGTACTCGTCCGCTGTTGCGCATCAGGAATTCAAGAAGTTCGAATTCTTTGAGTGGTAGTGACTGCACATTTCCATTAACCGTAACAATGTGGCGTTCTACATCCATACGGACTGGACCTTCGGCCAGGGTTGTGTCCCCACCCAACTCTTCATCGCCCTGACGACGCAGTACAGCGCGGATTCGAGCAACAAGTTCGCGAGTGGAATAAGGCTTAGTCACATAATCGTCGGCGCCAAGTTCAAGTCCCACGACCTTATCGACTTCGGAATCTTTTGCGGTGAGCATGATTACTGGAACATTGGAGCGTGAACGGATCTGCCGACAGACTTCGGTTCCCGGCAATCCAGGTAACATCAAATCCAAGAGGATCAAATCTGCCCCATGTCGATCAAATTCTTCAATTGCTGCCGGGCCAGTATCCGCAACTGACACGTCAAAGCCTTCACGTCCCAAGAGATAGGCGAGTGCATCGGAGAAAGATGCTTCGTCTTCTACTACTAGGATTTTTGTCATTGCTCTGCCTCCACGGCTGTTAAGTGATTGGTGATGGGTAAACGAATCGTGAAGGTGCTGCCTGCGCCTTCAATACTCCAAACAGAAACGTCGCCGCCATGGTTGGTTACGACATGTTTTACTATAGATAAGCCAAGGCCCGTGCCACCTGTTTCTCGGGATCGAGCCGGATCTACGCGATAAAAACGCTCAAATATCCGCTCAATATCTTTCTCTGGAATTCCGATTCCTTGATCGGTGACAGAAATTTCTGCAACACCGTCAGTTGTTCGCAGCGCAACAGCCACACGAGTATTCTCTGGACTGTAATTGATCGCGTTTTCAATCAAATTTGAAACAGCCATCAGAATCTGAGCTGAATCACCTTTAACATGTACCGGGTTGCTTTCACCATAAATTAATTCAATATTTCGAGCCGCTGCATTGAGTTCGGATTGTGAAATTGCAATATTTAATACCTCGTTTAAATCAATGACACTAGCATTTTTGAGTGGATCATCATCTTGCAATCTTGAGAGATTAATAATCTCTTGAACTAGATCGCTTAAGCGCTTTGACTCGTGTTGCATCCGTGACGCAAATTTAACAATCGCCTGGGGATCATCTGCAGCCCCTAAAACTGCTTCGGATAAAATAGACAGTGCACCAATCGGTGTCTTGAGTTCGTGCGAAATATTTGCCACAAAATCACGTCGAATTGAATCAAGGCGGTGCATCTCGCTGTCATCAAAGATCAAAATACAAATTAAACCAGAATCAGTTAAAGGCGTGACCCGCACTAATAAATCATGAGTACCCGTACCTAATGGACCCCGGGGTAATTCCATGGTTGCCTCTTGCTGGGTACCGCTGCGTCGCACTGCACGGACCAGGCGCTGCAAAGATTCATTTTGTAATCTGCCATCTTTAACGAGATTAAAATTTTCGACACTGTCGGAGGCAAAAACAACTTCTTCAATTGGGCCCACGACTAGTGCCTCGGCATCAATGCTGCCCAAAAGTGCGACCATGGCGCTACTAACTTCAAGGGGCTCGAAAATCTCCACCTCTAGGCTCTTTCGCTTGATCCAACTCATGCCCTAATCGTAGGAGCCTAAGGGCTTCCGCTTCCCTACTTATCCCCCAAAAAACCTCCCCACCCCAACTCTTTACGCAGTGTTAAAGACTTGTTCACATAGTGATCGGGCTGCGGGGGTTCCGCAAGGTACCCTGTCCCAATGCGCGATTTATTCCACGAGGAACTTGAGTCGATCACGGCTGACCACCTCAAGATGGCAACCCTGATTCGTGATGCGATTGACTCCGCAACAAAGGCGATTCTCAACGCCGATTTGCAGCTTGCCGAAAGAGTCATTGCTGATGACCTAAAGATCGATGAAATCCAACACGCCCTCGATGAGCGCACAATTTCTTTAATGGCTCGGCAACAGCCGGTGGCATCGGACCTTCGCCGTTTGGTCAGCTCGCTTCGAATCAGCGCTGACCTAGAACGTATGGGTGACCTTGCTCATCACATTGCAAAACTCGCCCGGATGCGCTTCCCAAACAAGGCGGTCCCGACAGAGCTAGAAACAATTATTGCCGAGATGGGATCGGCCGCAACTCGTATAGTTGAAAAAATGGCAGTAGTTGTTGAATTCAATGATGTCAGTCGTGCGCTAGAAGTTGATAAAGATGATGATGAGATGGACGATTTACAACGCAAATTAATTGGCACTCTATTGAGTGATGATTGGAACAACAGCGTAGAAGTAGCAGTGGATATGGCTTTTGCAAGTCGTTATTACGAACGCTTCTCTGATCACGCCGTATCAATCGCACAACGTGTTTATTACACCGAAACTGGAGAATTTGCTCCTAAGGCTTAATTATTTTTTGCCTTGATTTGCAACAGCTTTAATCGCTTCTTCTGCGGCTGCAGGGTCTAAATATTCGCCACCGGTTATAACTGGCGTGAAATCATCTTTAAGTTCGTACAAAAGCGGGATTCCGGTCGGAATATTTAGCCCGGCAATATCTGAATCAGAGATCCCATCTAAATGCTTCACTAGCGCGCGTAACGAATTGCCGTGGGCCGTAACAAGCACGGTACCGTGACTTTTAAGATCAGGAATTATAGATTCAGTCCAATACGGAATCATCCGCACGACAACATCTTTGAGGCATTCAGTCTTTGGTAGTGCTGAACCTAAATCTGCATAACGCAGATCATGGGCTTGGCTATATTCGTTGCCATCTTCGATTGGAGGGGGTGGTACGTCAAAGCTGCGGCGCCATAACATAAATTGTTCTTCGCCATATTGCGCCAATGTCTGCGCCTTATCTTTGCCTTGAAGCGCTCCATAGTGACGCTCATTGAGCCGCCAAGTGCGTCGAACCGGAATCCACGAACGATCACATTCATCCAGTGCAATTTGGGAAGTATTAATCGCACGACGTAGCAATGATGTGTGCAAGACGTTGGGGAGCAAACCACGCTCTTTTAATAGTTGGCCACCACGCTTGGCTTCGACCATGCCCTTCTCTGAAAGCTTGACATCGACCCAGCCGGTGAAGAGATTCTTGGCGTTCCATTCGGATTCACCATGGCGCAACAAGATAAGTTTTGTGGTCATTGAACTAGTTTAACGGTTGCTTTATCTCTTTCTGACATTACCCAGTCGTATACGTGAAGTGTGCGACGAGCAGTGGATTCCCATCCAAAATTCGCAGCATGTTTCAGTGCACCAAATGAAAGTTCTATACGATGGGATGGGTCAGAGAGCAAGCGTGAAAGCACCGCCGACCAAGCTTTTGGATCATGACCGTCCACAAGTGAACCAGAAATTCCATCTGCAACTGCTGTCCGCAGCCCACCAACAGCAGTAGCCACGACTGGGGTTCCGCATGCCTGTGCTTCTAGCGCAACAAGTCCAAAACTTTCTGAGTAACTTGGTACGCAGACCAAGTCGGCCGCCCTATACCAATCCGGTAATTCATCTCGGCTTACTGGTGGCATAAAATGGACAACATCATCGACATGTAAGAATTTTGCCAGCGCCTTCAATTTTTCTGGCTCTGACGATCCACTTCCGGAAGCTCCGCCAATAATCACTAGAGCCAATTTTGCACGTAGGTGAGGTGAATGCGCCAACATTTCTGCAGTAGCACGAACCAATACCTCTGGACCTTTATGCGGTTGAATTCGACCGACAAATGTCAACATTAACGCATCTGGTGCAATATCCAATTTTTCGCGAGCAGCTAACTTGCCGGCTCCCATTGTAAATCGCTTTAAGTCAACTCCAGGTGTAACTACAAAAACATTGTCAGGACATGCGCCATACAGGGATACCAGACTGGCGGCTTCGGCACCCGTGTTTGCAATCAGCGCCGCAGCATTCTTAACAATTTGCTCTTCCCCCAACGCACGGGTCGTAGGTTCTGCAATATCACCATCTGCCAAATTAGCATTTTTTACTCGTGCCATAGTGTGCATGGTATGCACCAACGGAATCCCAGTTTGTTCCGACAAGATCCAACCCAGCTGTCCACTTATCCAATAATGCGAATGAATAACGCTGTAATAATCCTTTGGCAACTGCGCGAAAATTTCCATAGCACCATGTGTCAAGGCGCCGATCTGTGATGGCAGTTCTTCTTTGCTTAAACCTTTGAATGGCCCCGCTTCGATATGGCGGACATTCACTCCTGGTGCAATCTCGACAACTTTAGGAAGAGATGGATCGGTCGACCGCGTGAAAATATCTACATCAACACCGGCTTCCGCCATCTTGATTGCATTTTCTACGACATAAATATTCATACCACCGGCATCACCAACACCCGCTTGTTCTAACGGGGATGTGTGCACCATCAGTGTGGCGATACGGCCTTTCATTTCATAATTCTACAGCGCACTCAACTTATACGACTACTCGAGAACTGTGCTTATTCAGCTTGGCGTTCAAGTGTCGACCACATATATGCCTGCAAATCATGTCCACCCATGCCGACGTCGTATGCATAGAATAATTGGCCTTCAACTAATCCATACAACCTTGAACCAGATTCGATCACGGTGCCAGATGGTGATGCATATCCTGTATCCATGGCCAATTGAATCTTAGGACCATCATGCAAACCAACCCATCCTTCACCACGGCCAGTGCTGTACGCCAAAACAACTTCCAAAACCTTTGTGGGCTTTGCGTGCCAGAAACCGACTTCTGACTCAAACGGAGCAAGGATTTCTGCATCGGCATTGATTAACCAGGTCCGAGAAAAGTAATTGAGAAAACCACGACCATCATGATTGAAAGTTACTTCATGCGCGAATTCAAACGGCGCTATGCCTGGATATTCACCACGCCCTTTGCCACGCCAGGTACCGACAAGCCAGGCCAATGGATATAGATCTTCGTGTAAACCTTCGGGGATAGTAAATGCCATTAGTGAGTTCCTTTTCTACGCCAGATTTTTAGCGCACCGCGTGCTCCGAATAAAATCATAAAAATTCCAAAGGCTGCCGACCCTGCTATGAGTAATACCGAAGTCAACGTCACCACCGCCCAAGCCTAACGGTTACGATTGCGTTATGAAGAAGTTGGTCGTCAAAGCGATGTCTGGCAGCAATGATCCAGAGCGTGCCGCTCAAGCATTCACTGTGGCGGCAACCGCGGTTGCTTCTGGGCTGACTGTCTCATTATGGCTGACCGGTGAAGCGACTTTCTTTGGCTTGCCAGGCAAATGCGAAGCTTTTGAACTTGAGCATTCTGCCCCGCTCAACGAATTACGTGATGCGATCCTTACTGGTGGCACTCTCACCGTGTGCAGCCAATGCGCCAAGAGACGCGGCATTTCCGAAGTCGATTTAATTCCAGGAGTCCGAATCAAAGGTGCAGCGTCCTTTGTTGAAGAGATTATGGAAGATGGAACTCAAGCCCTCGTTTACTAAATTTTTAGATTAGCCCTCTGCGTTTTAGGAGTGGGGTGATATCAGCATCTCTGCCGCGAAAATTACGATACATCTGCACCGAATCAATCGAACCACCACGGCTTAACAACTCTTTGCGGAAATGATCTCCCAATTTACGATCCAGGCCGCCATTCTCTTTGAACCAATCGACAGTATCTGCGTCTAAGACTTCTGACCAGATGTAACCGTAATATCCAGATGAGTAGCCACCAGCGAAAATATGCGAAAAGTAGGTGGTGCGATACCGGGTTGGGACCGGCGCATAGTTCAATCCATAATCAGCAATCGCTGATGCTTCAAATATCTCCACATCTTCAACAGCGTCCGCATCTGTAAGTTCGTGCCAAGCAAGATCTAATATCGCAGCCTGCAAATAACTACTTGTTTCAAAACCCTCGTTAAATGCTGCAGCCTTGTTGATGTTATCGATCCAGGTCTGTGGCAATTTTTCGCCAGTTTTATAATGGTAAGCATAATTATCGACAATCTCTGGCCAGAGCATCCACATCTCATTTACCTGCGATGGGAACTCCACGAAATCGCGCTGAACCGCGGTACCAGATACTCGAGGATATTTCGTTTGCGAAAACAACCCATGCAATGCATGGCCAAATTCATGGAACAAGGTTCGCAAGAAGTCGAAGCTGATCAGGGTCGGC
>TBL_comb48_EPIDRAFT_1002735_pt1 | contig 12115 bp, 9 predicted proteins | sample TroBogEpilimnion_37_FD_10681 | JGI IMG/M metagenome (IMG submission 10681)
TCAAATAAGACACTTTGAATGATTCAAGTGTTTAAAAGGAGTAGGGTATGCCAAGGAAATTAGGAAAAAAAGATACAGTATTTGTTTTGTTTCTTGCTTTATTGTCATCTTCGGTCTTTGCAGAAGGTTCAAATAACAAAGTCTCTGAAGGGCAGAGCAAGGTAGGACAGGCTGGGGGAAATGCTTTATCATCTTCGGTCTTTGAAGGAGGTTCAAACAAGAAGACGACTGAATCGCAAAGCGGTATTTATTCTGTCAATTCTAATAATATAGGACAGATGAAAGGTTCTGAGGTTCAAGAGCAGGCTCCTTTGGCTATTCAGTGTAAGCGAGATCAAAAACCAAGTAGCGCAAATTCAAGAAGTACAGAAAAAGGATCGGAATTAACAGCTCATTCAGCGAAATGAGGCTTAGATCTTTTATCTGAATCAGGACGATGGATGACCAAGGATGGTCTGCAAGGATGCGCGTTTTAAGTATTTTTAAAAGGATTTAAAAGTTTTTGTACCTCTCTTTTTTTGAGAGAAACTCCCTGAAAGCCCCGTAAGGATGCGGGGCTTTTTTTTTGATATTTGATCAATTGCATGCATTTGGATAAAAAGGGTTTCTAGGACTAAGCTGCGTATGGAAACGGTATGTAAGAATTAGGAAGAGGGAAGTCAGACTTTTTTTTTGTTCAAAAGCTTTAATGTTGAAGATTTCCATGAGTGAGAAATTATTAAAGTAATGAATAGATGAAGAGCAATGCGTGCAATATAATAATCGTATTCTTTTACGCGAGGATTTGTACAGACAATTAAAATAATCGCCAGAAGAAAGTCCAAATTTTTTATTTTCCATGGGTATTTCGGGTATTGAAAGAAAAGGAGGTAGCATCCTATCCCTAGGGTCAGGCAGTGGATGCCTAAAGCAAGAGGTATTCCATATTTTGGGTAAAGATATACAAAGATTGATCTTCCTAGATCGCCTTGTCCGAACGTTTGATGCTTTAAAGCAGTGAGCATCGCTTGATATTCTAAGGGCATGGTCTTCATTCCTGAGATCCAAATCAAAAAAGTTGTAATACCCGAGAAGGTAGATCCTAGGAGCATTTTTTTAAAATTCACCAGATAAAAAGTCATTAAAAGGTAGGCGAGTAAATAGGGTTTAACGAGAGAGGCTAACGTTATTAATGCGAGCAGCATATAATAATGGCTTGCTTTTTTAGACCGTAGGCATTTAAAGGTCATTGCAAGTAAAATGCTATGAAGAAAAAAAGTGATATTAGCCGTTTTAAATACACCCATACATGCCTGATTGGCTGTGCTTAAGATTATACTGCTTGCATAAGTAAAGTATCGCTTTTTTTTGTTAAGCGAGAATAAGTCTCGAATAAAATAAAAGGATTGCCATACTAAAAAACAGGTGCTTATTGTATAAAAAGCGAGGAGTACTTTTTTCAAAGAAGCGATTGCATGGATGCTTCGAAAGGTAAGAAGAATATAGGGATGGTAGACGAAAGGGATTTCTATATCTGTTCGATAGGGATTGACATGATTTTCAGTTGCTTGCAAGTATGCATGAATATCCCAGAGTGGATTTTTGTTATTAACTAGGCTAATGGCTAGCATTAGAAAGATTCCAACGAAGAAAATGTCTGATTTTTTTTTCACGTCAAAGCCTCTTTGAAGGATGCAAGGGGATCATTCCTAGGAATGATTGGTTTTACTACTGTTTGGGCGTGATGCCAAAGAAGTTTTTTTTAGTTAGTGGGAGCAGCAGAGGCGCTCTGGGCATAATCCTCTCTTTTTTAGGTAGAGTTCTGTCTCATTGCTTAGCCAAAAGTCTTTGAATGCGTTTGGTATCGGGTTCTACGCAAAGAGTTTTGTTGGCACTGTAACTTACCTCGTTGGTTTTTTTGATGCGCTTGACATATTTTTTGTAGGTATAATCCACCTCTGTTTTACCCCAGTTCTGTCCACCACTGTAATGGATGGCAAGCATGGCTGCATCTAAGAGCGTATTCAGTGGAGCTGATTTTTTAGGAGGAAGAGGGATGATCACATGGGATCCGGGTCGTCCACGTACGTGTAGCCAAAGATCATTGCCACGTGCATGCTTGAAAGTGAGTTCTAGATTTTCTTTTTGATTTTTTCCTACCAGGATTAAGAAACCATCTTCCGATGTGAAGGATTTTCCGGGCCAGGAAGGTATTTGAGAGGGAGGAAGGTGTTTGAGGATGCCTGCAAGTTTTTCTTGCTGCTGAAGATCCTGTGCATCTGAGGGAAGATTCAGGAGTTTCTCTTGGCATGCTTCTGCTTTTGTTTGCAGGGTCATGAGACGTTCTTGGGATTCTTCTCGCTTTCTTTTCTTGCGCTTCTCATTGCGGTAGCATTTCTGCGCTTGATCTTTTCTGCTGAGGTTCTGCCAAGCAAGGGGGAGGGAGGGTATGGTTGCATTTGGATCATCAAAAGACGCCTTCAGGCAATCTCCCCAGGTCTGCCAGTCGGGTTCTTGCAAGGCAAGTTGAAGATTTTTTTTGCTGAAGCTGATGCGTTTAAGGGTCTGTTTGAGTTGTTGCTCGAGCAGACGTTTGAGTCTTAAAACGCGTATCTCAAAAGCTTCTTCTTGGTTTCTCACTTCAAGTTCATGGAGTTGCTGGAGAAGATCTGAGCGAATCGAAGGATCAGCAGGGGTGTGCAGCTTGGTAGGAAAGCTATAGGTTTTCAGGGCTTGTTCAGGATTTCGGATGGTGCGTGTTCGAGCTAAGATAGACCAGGGGGGGTTTTGGGGGTTGTTTGTTTCTACTAAAAATGCCTCGGGAGCTGCTGGAATCAGTACGAGTACCAGGCCTAGTTGGGTTGCTCCTTGGGAGAACCAAAAAACCACGATTCTTTCCTGAAAAATCGCTTCAGCGTACAAAAGTCTTGTATTTTTTAAGTACTTCGCGAGCATTAAATCAAATGAGCTTCGGGTTGCTGAGGCAGAGGATCGAAATTTTTGGGAGTACCAGAAGAAGTAAGGGTGCTGAGGACGCACGCTCATGAGCAAGGTGCCTTCTTGCTTTTTACCAGTGAGTCGAAGAGCCCATTCTCCCTTCAGGTAGCCTTCTGGAAAATAAGAGCGTTCGGGAATGATCACACGCTCGACGAAGAGATTTTCGATCTTAGGGTTGATGTGATTGATGAGTTCTTGGATTTCTTTCCAATTCAGATGGAGGGACTTTATCATCATTACTTCTAGCTGGTTAAGCCGTGGCTTTCTGGCTCGGGTTGCTCTTTGAGTACATCCGCGACGCGGACGTCCCCATTCAGGTCTTCCTCAGGTAGCATTCCACAAAGGGTTGAAATTTTATATCTTTTTTTTCTCTTGGAGGCTTTCGCTACGACTTTTGAAGTCGGAAGCCCATGAAGGCTTGCTAAATCAAGTCTTTTGAGTTTTTTTCCGGTAGCGCTTGAGATTCTGTAAAGAGTAGGGGTTTTCTTGTTGTGATTCGTTACGTCAACTAAAAAAATTATATTCTTATTTTCTCGGGGTGAATCCTCGCTTAGGCGTGGAAATTTTGCCTGCGGGTCATGTTAAATTCTGGTATGGTGACACCATGAGACAGCCAGTAGATCAGGAGTCTGAGTATTCTTTACAAAAGATGGAAGAGGCAACTGATAAAGTTGTATCTCGGTTTCAGGGGATTCGAAAAATTCTCGTGATCCTGTCTTCGCATGGAATAGTATATGATGTTCACGCTCTTCGTCAAAAGATTCTCCATGCTTATCCTGGTGCGGGTCTTTTTTTTGAAACGCCTTTGGCTCAGCAGAGGGCCTCTTGGTGTAAGGTAGACTTGCTCATTGATTTTACGGGACCAGGAGAAAGAGAGCGTTACTGTCAAGCAAAAAAATTGCGTTCGATGGCTCGTATTGCTGTAGGAAGAAATGCCGGATGGTACCGTAAAAGGATTTATGATTTTGTGTGTGATGAAAAGCCTGGTTTTTTTGGGGAAGAAGGATTCGTGCAAAGGCAGGTTTTGAATTTAGCGGGAGTTGCTTGGATTCCGAGTGGGGTTCCTCTCCCTGATGTCGGTGCTAGTATTGCTTTGGGTCTTCCCAGTATGCAAGGGCTTTAGTTTGGCATATTTCTCTGGTAAGCAGAGTTCTTGGGTGGGGCTTGGGCATCGTTTTTTTGAGTTCTTAAGCTCATTGAAGCTTGCGGTTGTGGTGATTCTGGTGCTTGCTCTTTTTTTGGGCGTTGCCACTTTTTTGGAGGCTTCTTACGACACTCCGACTGCTCAGTATTTTGTTTATGATGCCTGGTTTTTTAAGGCATGGCTCGGGCTTTTAGGGGCGAATATTCTTGCGGTGGTGATTCAGCGCTACCCTTGGAAAAAAAGGCACTTTTCTTTTCTTCTTGCTCATTTTGGTATTTTGATACTTTTGCTCGGGTCTTGGATCACGCATGAATTGGGAGTGGATGGAACCCTTCGGGTCTCAGAGGGAGAGACTGCCGGTGTTTTAGCGCTTCCGGGGACTTTTTTGAGTTTTCTGAGTTCTGGGAAATCTTATCAGGTGCCTTTTATGTGGCAGCCGCCTGGGATGCCTTTTCGTCCTTGGGTTTTAGCCCAAAAAGGGTTGCCTTATGCATGGATGGTGGATCAGTTCTTGTCCCATGCGGATGCTGTTGTGGCTTTTGAGTCAAGCAAGCTTGTGTCTGCTGAATCTTCCGCCTTGCATATTCAGTGGACGAGTGCTCTGATGGGGGTTTCTCAGGATTTTTGGCTTTGGGAGGGCGCACCCTCTTGGAGTCAGATTCAGCTCGGGCCTGCACAAATAGCGATTAGTTCCGATTTGAGTGTGCTGAAGGGTCTTCGTGCTCCCTGTATTTTATTTCAGCCCGGTGCTGGTGGAAGTTTGAAGTACCATGCTTTTTCTTCCGAAAAGGCAAGATTAACGGGTGTTCTTTTGCCAGGCAAGGTTCAAGCTGAGCGGATTCGATTACCTTGGAAGGGTAATCCTGAGCTTTTTATTGAAAAATGGATGCCTCATGCAACCATGATTACATCGTATGTACCCTCGAAAACTCAGTATGGGAATCAAGCTCCGGGTCCTGCGATTCACCTTCGAGATATCCGAGACCCCCGGTTGGGGGAGGCGTGGTTGGGGTTAGGGGATCATGTGACGTTAAAGATGGGAAGAGGGGATGGTGTTGAGGAGGAAGTCCTCTGTGGTTACGATCACAAAAAGTTGTTGCTTCCTTTTTCTTTGAGGCTTGATCATTTTTTCGTAGATTACCATCCCGGTACTTCTCAGCCAGCGGAATACCGATCGCAGGTTACAGTCCATGAAGCGTCGCATGTGATCAGCATGAATCGTCCTCTTGTGGTTTCAGGATATACTTTGTATCAGGCCAGTTATGAGGAAGCCTCTCCTCGTCCGGTGACTTCTTTGTTTTCTGTCAATCGAGATCCAGGACGTCGATGGAAGTACTTGGGTTCGTTGTTTCTGGTCCTGGGTTCTTGTTTGCTATTTGTACGTCGTTCTAAGAGATAGGGTTTTTTATGCTGAGATTCGTTTGCATATTGCTTTTATGGGTTCCGAGTGTTTTTGCAGAGCATGTTTCTGAGAAAGCGCCTAAGCCTTGGTCTTGGTCCACGCTTGGATTGGTTCCTATTCAGCACGCAGGTCGTATTAAGCCTTTGGAGTCTTTTGCTCAAGAATGGGTGCTTTTTGAGACGGGTGTGAGAAAGTATAAAAATTGGGAAGCGTTAGATCTCTTACTTTCTTGGATTGCCTTTCCTGATTATTGGCAGGAGAAAGCATGGATACGAGTAGGTCATCAGTTATTGCGTGAGCAATTAGGTTTAGATCGTGAGCGTCTTGAGTTTTCACCTCGGGAGCTTTTGGCTAATCCCATCTTAAAAAAGTATGCCACTCGACCTGCTCAAGAGGCTTCTCGAGAGAAATGGGATGCTCTTTTGAATCAATTGCAGGGTTTTCATACCTTGGTCAGCGGTTTAGGGTTAACTTTGATTCCAGGCAATCCAAGTTGGGATGCTTTGAGTGTTGGAAATTCTGAAAAGAAAAGTCCTGAGGCACTGAGCATTCAGGATCATTTTTTTCAGCTCATTGAGGCTTATATGGCTGAAGATGAAAAAAACTTTGAAGCAAGTGCTTCTCTTTTACGAGGAAGTATTCAAAGGGAGCTCAAAGACGATGCATGGCTTTCCTACCGGGTGATTGCTGAGTTTCTTTATCAAAAAATGCACTTGTTTTTGATCGCTTGGATCCTGCATTTGGTAGCTTCAGGATTTTGGTGGGTGAGTCGTTGGCAAGGAAAGTCTTTTTGGCACCGACTTGGGTGTACTTGCAGCTTTTTTGGTTTTTTTGTCCAGGTGCTAGGTATTGGTATGCGGTGCTTTATTGCGCAAAGACCTCCCGTGAGCAATATGTATGAATCGGTCATCTGGGTGAGTTCCGGGGTTTCTGTGTTTGCATGGTGTATTTATTGGAAGTGGGCACGTGATTCATTGGTTTTGATCGCGGGAAGTTTGGTGGCTGTTTTAGGGCTGATTGCAAGTGATATTGCACCTACAGTGCTTGATACTTCGATCCAGCCTTTGGTGCCTGTTTTGAGGAGTAATTATTGGTTAACTATTCATGTGCTGACGATCACTCTTTCTTATGCAGCGTTTGCGCTTACTTTTGGTATTGCTAATTATACTTTGTTTCAGTATTTGCGTGGAAAATTGAGTCAGGTTCCTGCTTTAAATCAGTGGACGTACCGAGCGATGCAATTTGGGGTGGTCCTTATTGCTGCAGGGACGATTTTAGGGGGGATTTGGGCAGATGAGTCTTGGGGGCGATTTTGGGGTTGGGATCCTAAAGAAGTTTGGGCATTGATTACTTTGTTATGTTATTTGATGATTTTACACGGACGTTACGCGGGATGGGTGGGGCCCTTTGGGTTTGCGATGGGGTCTTCTCTGAGTTTTTTGTCTGTTTTAATGGCATGGTACGGAGTGAATTTTGTGTTAGGGGTAGGATTGCATTCTTATGGTTTTTCAAGTGGGGGAGGTTTCGGGGTCGCTGTTTTTGTCGTGCTTGAGCTTCTTTATATTTTAGCGGTTTTTTACTTTCAAAGCCGCAGAGGCATTGCTCATGGGCGTTGATTTTTCGCATTTGAATCCTTGTCAAAGGCAAGCAGTGCTTCACACGGCAGGTCCCCTTCTAATTTTAGCGGGAGCAGGCAGTGGAAAAACAAGTACGATGGCTTATCGGATGGCGCATTTACTGGAAGTAGAAAAAGTACGTCCTAGTGCTATTTTGGGTCTTTCTTTTACGAATAAAGCAGCAAATGCATTAAAAACTCGTGTAGCGGATTTAGCGGGGAAGGTGAGCACGCGGGGTCTTTGGATTACTACATTTCATAGTTTGGGGGCTAGAATTTTAAGGGAGCATGCTCAGGTTTTGGGGTTCCAGAAGCATTTTACTATTTTGGATCAAAATGATCGCGTGGACATTTTAAAACAAGTCCTCAAACATATTCGCATTGATGATCGCAAATTTGATCCTGAAGTGATTCTTTTTGGTATCTCTCAGGCAAAAAGCCAATTTCTTTTTGGCGAAAAAGCTGAGGCTTTTTTTGATGGTTATTCAGGATTTACTCCTGAAATGGCATTAGCAGCTTCTTGTAGTTTTCCTAAGTATCAAGAGCAGCTGAAGCTTTTGAACGCGATGGATTTTGATGATTTGATTTATTATACGGTTCTTCTTTTAGAGCAGCATGAGAGTGTTTGTCGTGCTTATAATGATCGGTTTGAGTACCTGTTGGTAGATGAGTATCAAGATACCAATGCTTCCCAATTTCGTATCATTCAATGCTTAACCCAAAAACAGCAAAATATTTGTGTGGTGGGTGATGATGATCAGTCTATTTATAGCTGGAGAGGTGCAGATCCTTCTCATATCTTGAGCTTTTCGGAGCATTACCCAGCGTCAAAAATGGTCGCTTTAGAACAAAATTATCGAAGTACTTCTACCATTTTGCAGGCAGCTAATGCGGTGATTGGACAAAATCAGATGCGTTATCCCAAAAAGCTCTGGTCTGATCGAGGAGAAGGGCGATTGATTTTTCATGTGGTGGTTTCAGAAGATCGCGCAGAAGCAGAATATGTTTCTGAGAAAATTTTAGAAAAAAAACAAGAGGGTTATGCTTGGAAAGATTTTGCTATTTTGTACCGATCGAATGCTCAGTCTCGAGTTTTTGAAGAAGCTTTAAGAAGGAAGGCTATTGCTTACAAGATGGTGGGGGGGATTTCTTTTTTAGCTCGCAAGGAGGTGAAGGATGTTCTTGCTTATTGGAAGCTTCTTTGCAATTTGAAAGATGATGCTTCTTTGAGGAGGGTATTAAATTGGCCTCACCGAGGGATAGGTAAAGCGACGGTAGAAGCATTAGGAACTCTTGCTTTTTCTCAAGAAATTTCTTTATTTGAGGCTTTAGGTCGGTGTATTGAGACACGTAGTTCTTCCCGTCTTCAAGCATTTCAGCAATTGCTTCAGAATTTAAGAGATCAGCTTGAGGCTTCATCGCCTGAGACGCTTGTTGCTTGGGGGCGCTCTTGTTTAGAGCGCTTGGGAATCAAGCAGACGATTGTAGAGGAATCGGATGATCCTATCCAGGCATCCAGGCGTTGGGAGAATGTGGAAGAGCTCTTACACTCTTTGGGTCAGTGGAAATCCAAGAGTTCTCATGGATTAGAGGTACTCTCAGAGTACCTTGTGGGGATGATGCTTCAGTCACAGGAGCCTGAATCTGAAGAAAAAGATTTAGATCAGGTGACCCTTCTGACCTTGCACGGAGCGAAGGGTTTAGAGTATCGCGTGGTGTTTATGGTGGGTATGGAAGAAGGAATATTGCCCCATAAGCGCACATTAAATGAATTGGTAGATTTAAGTGAGGAACGCAGGCTTTGCTATGTAGGTATTACCAGAGCTCGAGATGAGCTTTTTTTAGTCCGAGCTCATGAGCGTATTCGTTATGGAAAACCTGTCCCTTGTCATCCTAGTCGGTTTCTTGAGGCTATTCCTCGGGAGCTTTTGCAGGAGGTCAATCAGGCTCAAATTTTGAAGCCCCAAGAAGATTCATTGCAGGTGAAAAGCTATTTAGATCAAATTCGTGCTCGGTTAGGTGGTTGATGATCCGTTTGAAATACTCAGACAACTCGGCTATCATGAGAGTTCTATGCGCGCGATATTTCGAAAAAAATCCATTGATCAGCCTATTGCTGAGGGAGGCTTAAAAAAAGTTCTAGGAGCCTGGGATCTTACTTTGTTAGGGGTGGCTGCCATTGTCGGAGCTGGAATTTTTTCTACCGTTGGCAATGCTGCCTTTTATGGAGGACCTGGGGTTGTTTTTCTTTTTATTTTTACCGCCATTGCTTGTTCTTTTTCAGCGCTTTGTTATGCAGAGTTTGCTTCTCTCTTACCGAGTGCAGGTTCTGCTTATAATTATGCCTACACGTCTTTTGGAGAGCTTGCTGCGTGGGTGATTGGCTGGGATCTTTTGATGGAATACGCTATCAGTAATATTGCTGTGGCTATTTCTTGGAGTGAATATTTCAGTGCGTTACTTGCGGGTTATGGCATCATCATTCCAGGATACCTTACGATGGATCCTTGGAGTGCTTATCGAGCGTTTCAGCAGGTACAATTGGGTGAGACTCAGGCAAGTTTAGTGCGAGGTTTTCAGATTTGGTCGATTGCCCCTAGATTTTTTGGCATACCTTTTATTTGCAATTTACCTGCGCTTTTAGTCACTTTTTTAGTGACTTGGGTAGCTTATCGAGGGATCCGAGAATCACGCTTAACTTCTAATATTTTGGTGATTTTAAAAGTAGTCGTGATCCTTTTGGTCATTGTTCTGGGTGCTTTTTATGTGAATCCTACCCATTGGGTTCCTTTTTTTCCGGAGGGAGTTTCTGGAGTGTTTCGAGGTACTTCCGCTGTTTTTTTTGCCTATATTGGTTTTGATGCTATTTCTACGACTGCGGAAGAGTGCAGGAATCCTCAAAGAGATCTTCCTCGGGGTATGATTTATTCATTAGGCATTTGTACATTGCTTTATGCACTTGTGGCTTTAGTGATTACGGGGATGGTGCATTATCGAAACTTAAATGTTGGCGATCCTTTGGCCTATGTTTTTGGAATTCATGGAGTGAATATCCCTTGGGTATCAGGATTAGTTGCAATTAGCGCCGTGATTTCTTTGTTTACAGTTTTATTGGTGTACCAATTAGGACAGCCTAGAATCTGGATGGCGATGAGTCGCGATGGGCTTTTGCCTAAGGTCTTCGCTTCTATTCATCCTCGATTTAAAACTCCGGGTTTTTCTACGATTTTAACAGGAGTGTGTGTGGCAGTGCCTTCTTTTTTTATGAATTTAACGGAGGTTACTGACTTAACGAGTATCGGGACTCTTTTTGCTTTTGCATTAGTTTGTGCGGGATCCTTGCGATTGGGGGATCAAAGGGCTAGAGCTAAATTCAAAGTGCCTTATATCAATTCTAAGTATATTTTCCCCGCTTTGTTTTTTTTCTTGTTGGTTGAAGGTTTTTTGCGTCGCGTTTTTTTCTCAGGATCCGATGGGTATTTTCTAAAAATTTTCTACGCTTTTGTCATGGGTATCTTAGCGTGGTTGAGTTACTTGAAGAATTTGTCTTTGATTCCTGTTTTGGGGTTTGCCAGTTGTACTTATTTGATGACTGAATTAGGATGGGTGAATTGGGTGCGTTTTGGTATTTGGCTTTTGTTTGGATTCAGTATTTATTTCCTGTACGGTATGCATCACAGTAAGCTTCGAGAGAAAAAATAGTTTTTTCTATGGCTCTGTGAGAGTGTTTTTGACAGTGCCTGCATTTCGTTTTTTGCCTGAAGGCCTCTTGATGATTTAAAATATTCAGTTGAGTGCCATTTTTTGTGATCCACAATGACTTACGGGGATTTTGCTTCCTCTGTATCAGGCTTCATGTGACTTGAAGTCTTGAGCTTTCCTGACTAGACTCGAAAGAGTTTTTACAGGGGTGATCAGGTATGACGCAGAAAGGTATTTTTTATTTATCGCTTGGTTTTTTATTGAGCGGGGTATGGTTTGTCTCAGTCTTTCAAGGTTGTGCGAAATTATTGATGAATGCAGCGATTTCAAGTGGGTTAGCTGTGAATTCTGAGCTTGCTGTGAGTACGGTAAGTGGAGCCATCAACAATAATGCAGGTTCGATTCTGGCACAAATTCCTTCTCGGAAGATTGAGCGTACATTTGCAGAGTTTTTAGAAAGAGTGGGCGATGCGTTGAACTCTCTTCGGGTTGCCATTGGATCTTCTGTCTTGTGTACGGCAGGAGCTTTAAGTCCGAGTTATAGTGGAAGTGCCGCTAGCCCCTAACTTATACCCCCTTTAAGTTGTACGGTGATTTGGGGGTAACGGTAGGACTTCTTCTGTTACATGGAGCAGTGCTTTTTATTTAGCTTATTCTAGCGCCTGTGATAGCACGCATTCTTTTCCAGATAAGAATACAGGAAGAAATTGTGCAGTGACTAGAACCACCGCAGCAGGTGGAAATCTTCGCACTTTGACTGGTCCTCAGGGGAATGCCTATGCTGTGAACCATAGCACGTATGGATTAGGTACGTGGGATGCGAGTGTTTCTCCGGTACCCACGAACGGGGGGGTGATCATTACCTGTGGCTCCAATGGATGTGCGGGTTATAACGGTGGTCATACTCTTGTCATCAGTAGCAGTCATATTTCTGGTACAGTGGATGCTGTGCCTTTATACGACCATACTGTTTCCACTGGATCGACGGGACTCACGATGAGAGGAAGTGGAGTGAATCGTGTGGTGAATGGTAGCGTGCGTGTTCAAGATAATCTGGCTCAATTTACTTCCACCACGACGTTCAAAAGTGTGGGATATGGAATCGCTAATTGTTGTTTTTCCAGCACAGGTATTGTCACGATGACACTGCCGTATCCGCTCATTAAGTTGTGCAGGAACAAAAATAGCATTAAAATTATTTTGATTTTTATGAGCATAATTCAAATAGAGCAGTGCTTTAAATTCGAGAATCGTTGTGATTTGCGAGTTTGTTTTG
>TBL_comb48_EPIDRAFT_1002743_pt1 | contig 12092 bp, 10 predicted proteins | sample TroBogEpilimnion_37_FD_10681 | JGI IMG/M metagenome (IMG submission 10681)
GGGCCAGCGGGTAGTCCTTCTCGCGTAAAATGTGGATCGTTCCGCAGAGAAACAGACGACCGCCATTCGGCCCGTCCACCACCCACACGCTGCCGTCACCGCCACCATCAGCAACAAATGCTGCCGCATCTGGTTTCGTGACCTCGTTGGGCATTTCACGTTTGCACGCCACCACACAGACGCAAAGCGTCAGGGCAACGAGGAAACGGGAGATCAGCATCGGAACGACTCAAACACGCTGCGGGAGCGGGATGCAACCGGGATGTGCGATCATCGCTCCAGACGATGATTCACTGCTGCGTCCGCACCTCAAGCCAGCACCGGCTTCACCACACTGCCGTGCACGTCTGTCAGGCGGAACTGGCGACCTTGGAAGCGGAAGGTGAAGCGTTCATGGTCGATGCCTAGCAGGTGCATCAGCGTGGCTTGGAAGTCGTGCACATGGACGCCGTCTTTCGCCACGCTGAAGCCAAATTCATCGCTCTCGCCGTAGGTCATGCCGGGCTTCACGCCGCCACCGGCCATCCAGAGGGTGAAGGCGTAGGGGTGGTGGTCGCGGCCCCACTGCTTGGTGTCCTCGATCTTGCCCTGGAGGAAGGGCGTGCGGCCAAACTCGCCGCCCCAGATCACCAAGGTGTCCTCCAGCAGGCCGCGTTGCTTGAGGTCTTTCACCAGTGCGGCACTTGGCGCATCGGTGTCGGTGCATTGAATCTTGAGCTGCGTGTTCAGATTGCGGTGCTGGTCCCAGCCCGCATGCATGAGCTGCACAAAGCGCACGCCGCGTTCCGCGAGACGTCGCGCCATGAGGCAGTTGTAGGCGTAGCTGCCCTGACGCTTCACGTCCGGGCCATACATGTCGAGGATGTGCTGCGGCTCGTCGGAGAAGTCTGTCAGCTCCGGCACGCTCGTCTGCATCTTGTAGGCCATTTCGTATTGCGCGATGCGCGTGGCGATCTCGGGATCGCCAAAGTCCCGCAGCTTCATCTCGTTCATGCTCGCGATGCCATCGAGGATGGTGCGCTTCACCGCGCGGCTCATGCCGTCGGGATTGCTCAGGTATAAAACGGGATCGCCGCTGCCGCGAAATTTTACGCCCTGATACTTCGACGGCAGAAAGCCGCTGCCCCAATAGAAGTCATAGAAAATCTGGCCGCAGCTTGCTTCCTTGTCGCGTGAGGTCATCACCACAAAGGCCGGCATGTCCTCCGCATCGCTGCCGAGTCCGTAGCTCAGCCAGGAGCCAATCGCCGGCCTTCCCGCTTGCTCGCTGCCGGTCATGAAAAACGTGACCGCTGGCGCATGGTTCACCTGCGTGGTGTGTAGAGATTTGATGAAGCACAGCTCGTCCGCTATCGCCGCGGTGTGCGGCAGGAAATCGCTCACCGTCGCGCCGCTGTGGCCATGGCGTGAAAAATTCGTGATCTCACCCAGCACCGGCCGCGCCGTCTGACCGCCTGTCATCGTGCTGAAGCGCTTGCCCGCCACGATGCTGTCCGGGATTTGCGTGCCGTGCATCTTCTTGAGCATCGGCTTGTAATCATAAAGGTCCACATGGGACGGTGCCCCGTTTTGCAGCAGGTAGATGACCCGTTTCGCCTTCGGCGCGAAATGCGGCAGCGCAGGTGCCATCGCATCGGGCTGCTGCATGGCAAAGCCTTCCCGATTCAAGAGCCCACCCAGCGCCGCTCCACCGATGCCCAGTGCCGTTTTCCCAAACAGGGAACGGCGGGTCAGGTGCAGGCGGTTGGCGTCGAGCGGATTCATGGACCTTCATCTCTACGAGTGACAAAGCCGCGCCTTTCCTTCATCATGCAGGCTTAACCATGAAAGCACTGCCTTTTCTTCTCCTTTGCGCACTGCCGCTGTGCGCTGCTGATCCCATCGAGATCAAACTCTGGCCCGATGGCGCGCCTGGTCAGATGCTTCCTCATTCCAAGGGCACGGAGGACTTCATCCGCACCAAGTCGGGCAAGAACACGCTCACCGACATCCACGATCCCACGATCACCGTGTATCGCCCGAAAGAACCCAACGGCACCAGCGTCATCGTCGCCCCCGGTGGCGGCTTCGTCTTCCTATCCGCCGTTCATGAAGGCACGCAGGTGTGCGAATGGCTCAAGAGCATTGGGGTCACCGGCATCCTGCTCAAATACCGTACTCCGACGCGCGATGAAGTCGCTCCGCATGAAAAGCCCGTTGCGGATGCCGCCAAAGCCATCGCGCTCGTGCGTGAGCATGCCCAAGAGTGGAATCTTGATCCGACACGTGTTGGCCTGCTGGGTTTCAGCGCGGGCGGGAATCTGCTTGCCCACATCGCCTGTGATCGCGCTACGAAGACCGAGTTGCCGAATTTTGGCATCATGATTTATGGCGGTGGTTTCGTGGACTCCAAAGATCCCATGAAGCTCAAAGAGGGCTTTACCGTACCAGCGGACGCGCCGCCGATGTTCCTCGCCTGTGCCCACGACGACGGCCAGAACCCGACTGCTGCTACGGTGCTATACCTCGAATACAAAAAGCTCAATATCCCATGTGAACTGCACCTCTTCACCAAAGGCGGCCACGGCTTCGGCATGCGCGACAACAAGCAACCCATCAACGCTTGGCCGCAACGCAGTGCGGAATGGATGGAGGCCATGCATTTTTCTTTGAGTGAGCAGCAGTTTGATCGTGAGATTGAGCAGGCGGAAAAAAAGCTTCAATCGAAGCTTGGCCAGATGGGCTTGCTCATGAGCGAGATGAAAGAAAAGGAACTGAATGAGATCGCAGTGCAGATCCAGGACGCCCGCCGCCTCGGGCAAATGGCTGCAGTTGCGAGGCTACAGCAAAGGCAGGCCGAGCTCACGGGCACCGTCGAGCAGCAGATGAAGGATGATGCCCCCATGCGTGCGGAGATCACCAAGGAGGTCTATCAGTTGAAAAAGGAAAAGCTGGAGATCGAAGCCCGACGCGCGAACTTTTTGCAAAGAGCCTCGAAACAACCTTGAGCCTTGCAAGACGCCGGGATTGTCGGCTTACTGGATTGCATGAAGCCCTTTTTGCTGTCTCTGCTGGTCGGGTCATCTCTTGCTGCTGCCGATGTCGCTTCGGTGGTGAAACAGGAATTACCATCGCTTGTTACGCTCTATAAGGAACTGCATGCGAACCCGGAGCTGTCCTTGCATGAGGACGAAACGGCGACGCGCATTGGAAAGAGCTGCGTGAGGCCGGGCTGGAGGTCACGGAGAATGTCGGTGGGCATGGCGTCGTCGGTGTCTTGAAGAATGGCGACGGCCCGGTGATTTTGGTGCGCACGGATCTCGACGCGCTGCCGGTGAAGGAACAGACAGGGGCACCCTATGCGAGCACCAAGACGGTGAAGGACGATCTCGGGCGTGAGGTAAACGTGATGCATGCCTGCGGCCATGACATTCACATGACCAGCTTTGTGGGAACGGCGCGCGCTTTGAGCAAGCTTAAAGACCAGTGGCGGGGCACGGTGGTCATGATCGGCCAGCCGGCGGAGGAGAGGGTGCTCGGCGCAAGGTTCATGCTGCGTGCGGGATTGTTTTCAAAATTTCCCAAGCCGGACAAGGCCATTGCTCTGCATTGCTCGTCCGACATGGCGCATGGCACGGTCGGCATCGTGGAAGGTTTTGCGCTGGCAAATGTGGACTCGGTAGAGATCGTCGTGAAGGGCGTCGGCGGGCATGGCTCGATGCCGCACCTCTGCAAAGACCCCATCGTGCTCTCCTCGCAGATCGTGCTGGCTTTGCAGACCATCGTCAGCCGCGAAGTGAAGCCCGGCGATCCGGCGGTGGTTACTGTGGGCAGCATTCATGGCGGAACCAAGAGCAACATCATCTCCGACGAAGTCCGCCTACAGCTCACCTTGCGCAGCTACAAAAAGGAAACGCGGCAGCATCTGATTGACTCCATCAAACGCATCGTCAAAGCCCAGGCGGAGTCTGCCAACATGCCCGCTGACAAGATGCCGGAAGTGCTACTGTCCGATGACAGAGCGACAGCACTCTATAACCAACCCGAGCTGTGTCAGGAAGTGCGTCAGTATCTTGGTGCCGCTCTCGGTGCAGACAACGTCATCACCCGCGAGCCTGTCATGGGCGCGGAAGACTTTTCCGAATACGGCATGACGAAGGACAAAGTGCCACTGTGCATGTTCTGGCTTGGCACGCAGCCGCCAGCGGTTGTAGCCACAGCCAAAGAGAAGGGTGCCACGCTGCCGTCGCTGCACTCGCCCTATTTCAAACCCATTCCAGAGCCGAGCATCGAGACCGGTGTGACGGCAATGACCTCGGCGGTCATCGGCTTGCTGAAAAAATAGAACTGACCTATCGCCGGCAGAGTTTGTAAAACAACCAGCCGCCCATGCTGAGGAAGATCACATTGGGCAGCCACATGATGAGGTGAGGCATCGCCGCCGGCTTGTCATTGAGCGTGTCTGCCAGAATGATGAACACGATGTAAACCGTGGCCGTGATCAAGCTGAGAGCAAAGCCCGACGAGGTCTCGCGCCGCTGCGCCGTCACCCCCAGTGGAATGCCCACCAGGGCAAAGGTGAAGCAGGCCAGGGAAAAGCTGTAGCGTTTGCTCAGCTCAGTGAGGGAGAGGGAGCGCGTCACTGGCGTCAGAGCCTCACCGGTGATCGAATCCTTCCAGGAGCGTACTTCCTCGGCCAGTGCGCTGGTGGTTTTCATGCTCGCATTCACCCGCACGGCGTCCTTTTGCATCTCTGACATGGGCAGCTTCAACCATTGTTTGTCCATGTACAGTCCTCCGACCTGGCCCTGACCTGGGGCAGGTACGGTCTCTTCCGTCATATCCTCCAGTTCCATCAGCAGGTCAATCGAGCCGGGAGTGGTGTGAAGGGTGGCTTTCTTGGCATGGATGTAGGTGCCAGCCCGGGAGTCTTTCAGCATGATGATGTGCATGTCTGTGAGCGTCTTGTCATGACGCTTCCCGGTGTATATGCGGTAGCCGGGCACACGCTCCAGCACCTGGCCCTCTTGGAACAACGTTTCAGGATTCTTCACCGCCACCTGGTAAAACAAGCGCTTCATGCGGTCTTTCGCCGCTGGCGCGAGGCTCACATTTACCCACAGGCACACGCCGCTCAGCAGCACCGCCAGCACAAAAACGGAGGCGCAGATGCGTGGCATCGACATGCCCGTCATGCGTAGGGACACCAGTTCATTGTCTGCGGAGAGCCGCCCAAAAACCAGCAGGATACCCGTCAGGAACGCCCAGGGGATCGTGAAGATGAGCGAAAAGGGAATGACCAGGGTCACGAATTCCGCGATCACCGAGATGGGCAGCTCCGTGTTGCCCAGCAACTGGTCCAGTTTTTTGTACACATTGCCCAGCACCATCACGCCACTGAGCAGCGCCACGCCGATCAGCGTAGCTGATGCGACCTGGCGGCCAAGATAGCGGTCAAAGATGCGTGGAAACATACGGGAGGTCAGGCTAGCGAGTCTTCACCACCGGGCAATTTGAGATTGCCATAGGTTGCTTCAAACGACCGCCTTCTTCACCTTGCCAAAATCCGTGCCCAGGAAGCGCTTGGCGAGGTTCTCCGCCTGCTCGGAATGATCCGTGAGGTAGATGTCGAGCGTGGGCTTTGATTTGGTCGTGCGCAGCAGCCCACCCTGTTCGAGGCTGGCTTTCACATGCGCCGCGCAGGTGCTGGCGGAGTCCACCAGGCGAACTTTTTGTCCCAGAATGCGCTTCAGCACGGGAATCAGCAGCGGGTAGTGGGTGCAGCCGAGCACCAGGGTGTCGATCCCCTTATCGAGCATCGGCTTCAAATACTCCCGCAGCACGGACTTGAGCGCCGGGTGATCCGTCCACCCTTCCTCCACAAACGGCACCAGCAGCGGCGTGGCCCGTGCCTCGATCAGGATGTCTGGCCGCCGCATCGCGATCTCATGCTGATAGGCGTGGCTACGAATCGTGCCCGCCGTGCCAATGATGCCCACGCGTTCGCAATTGGCGTCAGCCAGCGTCGCCTCTACCCCAGGCCCAAGCACACCGATCACCGGCACGCGAAACGTGGCCTGCAGCACCGGCAGCGCATGCGCCGTGGCCGTGTTGCACGCCACCACCACCGCCTTCACGCCATGCGAGACGAGGAACTGCGTGTCCTCCATCGAGAAGCGCCGGATCGTGTCTGGGGACTTCGAGCCATACGGCACACGCGCCGTGTCGCCGAGATAAATGATCGACTCATTCGGCAGCAAATCCCGCAGCGCCCGCACCACGGTCAGGCCACCAACGCCGGAATCAAAAACGCCGAGAGGGCTGCTGGCGGTGACGGGGGTGCTCATGGTATCATCAACTTTTCCGCGTGATCTCCACAATGATCGCCTTCTGCGCATGCAGTCGGTTCTCAGCTTGGTCGAAGATCAAATCAGCGTGGGCTTCCATGACTTCCTCGGTGATTTCCTTGCCGCGATAAGCGGGTAGGCAGTGCATGACGAGAGCGCCAGGGTTGGCGTGCTTCATCAGGGCGCTATTGATCTGCCAGGGCTTGAGAGTCTCGATGCGGTCGGCGCTTTCGGCTTCCTTGCCCATGCTGACCCAGACGTCGGTGTAAACGACATCGCAGGCACCCACGGCTTCGGCGGGATCATCGACGATGCTCACCGTTTTGCCAGGCACACGATGCATGAAGCTTTCCTGCGGTTGAAACGCCTTGGGGGCACCAATAACGAGTTCAAAACCGAGATGGACCGAGGCCCAAATCCAGGAGCGGGCCATGTTGCAGTCGCCATCGCCGAGGAAGCAGATGCGTTTGCCTTTCCAGCCGCCGAGGTGTTCTTTGATGGTCTGCAAATCCGCCAGCACCTGGCAGGGGTGCTCGTCATCGGTCAGGGCATTGATGGTGGGGATGCCGCTGTACTGGGCGAAATCCACCACATCCTGCTGGGCGAAGGTGCGGATGACCGCGCCATGAATCATGCGGCCCATCACCCGTGCGGTGTCCTTGATCGGCTCGCCGCGACCCAACTGAATGTCGGCACTGGAAAGGAACATCACTGCGCCGCCCAGTTCACGAATCCCCACTTCAAAGCTGACACGGGTGCGTGTCGAAGACTTGCTGAAAATCAGCGCCCACTGCTGGCCGGTTAGCACCTGTGGTGATGCCTTGAGGTCCTTTTTCAGTACACAGCCAAGATCAACGATTCTCTCGATTTGTTCCCGGGTCAGTTCTTCGATGGAAAGGAGGTGATTCATATCATGGCGGGTTTACGCGAGCTGATCGAGCACGCTCTTAAATAGGGTCAGCCCTTCGTCGGCATGGGCTGCGGTGATGTTCAGTGGCGAAAGCCAGCGCACCACATTGGGGCCAGCGGGAGTGACCATCATGCCTGCATCCAGCAATTTTTGTGCGAGGAAGATGGACGGCAACTTGCCGCCGGACTTCGCGGCGATGGCTTCGGCATTGAGTTCAAAGCCGATGAAGAGGCCTAGCTGACGTACTTCTTTGATCAAGACGTGATTCCAAGCACACGCTGCCGAAGCGATGGCCGCGCCACGCGCCTTGGCATTGTCGCACAGCTTCTCATCCAAAATCGTGCGCAGCGTGGCAATGCCGACAGCGCAGGCTAGGGGCGAGCCTCCATACGTGGTGCCATGCGTGCCGGGGCCGAGTGTCTTGCTCAGATCACGGCGGTCATTGACCCAGAAGGAGCCCAGTGGGAAGCCGCTGCCAATCGCCTTGGCCCAACTGATGCCGTCGGGTTGAATTTCATCTCCGGGAATGATGCTGCGCCAGCCAGCCATCTCACCCGCACGACCAAAGCCGCACTGCACTTCATCCAGCAAGAGCAGCAGATCTTTTTCGCGGCACAAACGCTGCGCAGCGCGCAGGAATTCGGGGGTGACAGCGTTCACACCGCTCTCTCCTTGAATTGGCTCCAACAAAATGGCGACCGTCTTATCGGTGATCGCAGCTTCGAGTGCCGCGATGTCGTTGAAAGGTGAATAGACAAATCCAGGCGGCAGCGGACCAAAGCCACCGTGGATTTTCTCCTGCGCCGTAGCGGTCATGGCACCGAAGGTGCGGCCATGAAAGGAACCGGTGAAGGTGATGATCTCATACCGTCCGCCGGTCTGCTGGCCGTATTTCCGCGCCAGCTTGATCAGGCCTTCATTCGCCTCCGCACCGCTGTTGCAGAAGAAGCATTTTCCGGGAATACCGACACATTCTTCGACGAGAATGCGCGCCAGTTCGGCCTGCTTATCGATGCAGTACCAGTTCGAGACGTGAATGAGCGTGTTCGCCTGTTCGGTGAGCGCTTTCACCACAGTCGGCGGGCAATGTCCAAGCGGGCATACAGCAACGCCACCGGCAAAGTCGAGATACTTCTTCCCATCACGATCCCACACGTACGGGCCTTCGCCACGCACTGGCCATACGTTATAACGACCGTAGTTCGGCAGGACGAACTCCTGCATCAGTTGATCACTCGTTCTCATCTCAGGGTTACAAATGGATTTCGGTGCCGATCCCGCCGTCGGTGAAGATTTCGAGGATGAGTGCATGCGGCAGACGGCCGTCGATGAGATGCACTTTGCCCACGCCTCCGCGCAGCGAATCGAGCGATGAGTCCACCTTGGGAATCATGCCGCCGCTGATGATGCCTTCCGCTTTCAGTTTGGTGATGGCAGCCTCATTGAGGCTAGGGATCAGCGTGGTGTCGTCCTTCGGGTCGCGCATCACGCCGCGCACGTCGCTAAGGAAGATGAGCTTGGTGGCCTTGAGACGCTTCGCCAAGCCGCAGGCCGCGAGGTCGGCGTTCACATTGAGCGTTTTGCCGGATGAAAGTTCACGGGCGACGGGGGAAACCACAGGCACAAACTCGCCCGCTACAGCAGCTTGGATCAGGCCGAGCTTGCAGTCGTTCACCTCGCCGACCCAGCCGAGATCGCCTTTCATTTTTTCGCCGATGAAGACTTCGGTTCCAGGAATGCCGACCGCTTTGCCGCCAAAGGCGTTGATCTTCGTTACGATCTCCGGGTTGATCACGCGGGCCAGTGTTTCTTCGACGATCTTGATCGTCTCGTCATCAGTGACGCGCATCCCATTGATGAACTTCGCCTGCAAACCGGACTCCGTCATGGCCTTCGAGATGGCCTTGCCGCCACCGTGAACGATCACGGGATTGATTCCCACGGCTTCAAGGAACACCACGTCACGCAGAAAGGTGTCCACTTGCACCGGGTCTTCCATCGCACTGCCGCCGACCTTGATCAAAAAGGTGCAGCCACGGAAGCTCTGCATGTAGGGCAGAGCTTCAAGCAGTACGGCGGATTTGGTGATTTGAGCGTCGAGGGGATTCATCGCGATGAATGTGAAGGCGTGACCCGATCAAGCGAAGCCTTTCTGGCGTTTCGCATGGATGGCGGCGGAGTATTCCGAGCTGTTGAAATCCACGTATTCTTCGGACAGGTCGCTGGTATAGACGGTGTAACCACTGGTGCCGAGGTTGAGATCAATGGTGACAGTGAACTTCGGCTCTTTGACAACCTTCTCCATCTCACCCACAGGCGTCTTCGTGGCCAAGCCACCTTTGCAGGCCTGCAGACCGCCGAAATAGATGTCGATGAGCTCTTCACGAATGCGCGCGCCGGAATAACCGACCGCATGGATGATGCGGCCCCAGTTGGGGTCGCAGCCATGGAAGGAGCACTTCACGAGGAGGGATTTGGCGACGGTCTCGGCCACCTTTCGGGCATCGGCTAGAGTGCGGGCATTGCGCACACGGATTTCCACAAACTTGGTCACGCGCTCGCCGTCGCAGACGATCATCTTGGCCAGTTCCAGCATCACCTTGTGCAGCGCGCAGCGGAAGAGCTCCGCCTCGGGTGAGCCTTTCTTAATCGTGGGCGCATCCGACTGGCCGTTGCTCATGACGATCACCGTGTCGTTCGTGCTGGTGTCGCCGTCGATGGTGATGCAGTTGAAGCTCTTCTCCACGGCGTAGCGCATGGAGCGGTGGAGTTCATCCTTGCCGATCTTCACGTCGGTGGTGATGAAACAGAGCATTGTGGCCATGTTTGGGCAGATCATGCCCGCGCCTTTGGCGATGCCGCCAATGCGGAAGCTGCCGTTGCCGCAGGGCACATCGACCGCGAAGGTCTTGGGCCGCGTATCGCTCGTCATGATCGCGGTCATGGCGTCATTGGAACCGTCGGGCTTCAGTTTGGCCACGGCATCGGGCACCTTGACAATGACGCGCTCAATGGGCATCGGCATGCCGATGATGCCGGTGGAGCAGACGAGCACTTGGCGCATTTTCACGCCGAGCTCTTCAGCGACGGCCTTGGTCATGGCCTTGGCATCCTGAATGCCCTGCACGCCGGTGCAGGCATTGGCGTTGCCGCTGTTGGCGATGATGGCGCGGATGTCGCTGCTTTTGATGTGCTGCTGGCAGACGCGTACGCAGGCGGCGCGGACCTTGTTGGTCGTAAAGACGGCATCCGTCATGGTCGGGCCGTCGGAGACGATGAGCGCGAGATCAAGGCGGGTGGCTTCGGGATTCTTGATTCCGCAGGTCACGGCGCTAGCGCGGAAACCTTTTGCGGCGGTGACCCCGCCATCAATGACTTTGAAGGAGACGCGGCATTCGCGTTCGTCGTGTACTTTGGTCGCCATAGAGTTAGACGTACAGCAGTCCTGCGGTGGCCTCGAAGCCGCAGATGAGGTTCATGTTTTGCACGGCTTGGCCGGAGGCGCCTTTGCCGATGTTGTCTTCCGTGCTCATTAGAATGAGCTGCCCTGCACGCGCATCGTAGGACCAGCCGATGTCCACGAAGTTGGTGCCGGTGACGTTTTTGGTGTCAGGAGACTGGTTCACCCCGAGCAAACGCACAAAGGGTGCTGAATCGTAGGCCGAATGCAAGGCGGCGCTGATTTGTTCAATCGTCACGCCGGGCTGCATCTGGGCAAAAGTTGTCGTGCAGATGCCCGAATGCGTCGGCATGAGATGGGGCACAAACGAGAGCTTCACCTCACGGCCTGCGGCGAGGGCAAGTTCCTGGCCAATTTCGCTCAAGTGCCGGTGCAGCGGCACGCTGTAACTGCGCACGCTGTTCTGCACCTCACAGAAGAGCAGGGGGATGCTTTCCTTGCGTCCCGCACCACTGGCCCCGCTCATGCTGGCCACGGCAAGAGGCGACTCTGCCAGCAGGCCTGCTTTCAAGAGAGGAATGAGCGGCAGCAGAATGCTGGTGGGATAGCAGCCGGGGCAGGCGATGAGTCGTGCGGTCTTGATCTGCTCCGCCCGGATTTCCGGCAGCGCATAGACGGCTTCATCCAGCAGTTCAGGGGCAGGATGGGCGTGACCGTAGAATTCTTCATACAGCGCCGGACTCCGCAGGCGGAAGTCCGCACTGAGGTCGATCACCTTGAGGCCGAGTTCTAGCAGCGGCTTCGCATATTCGGCGGCAACTCCGTGCGGCACGGCCAGAAAAGCGATCTCGGCACCGGCGGCCTTCAAGGCGGCGGCGTCAGGTACGGTGAAGGAGAGCGAATCGGCGACCCCGACACTGCGGAAGCGTGGAAATTCTTTGGAGAGGGCTTTTCCCGCCAGCGAGCGCGAGGTCACCGCCACCAGTTCCACGTTCGGATGCCGCAGCAACAGGCGCAGCAATTCAGCTCCAGAGTAACCACTGGCTCCAACGACGGCGACTTTGACAGGTGCGGACATAATGCGGGGGGCGGAGTATGGGATGTCACAGGGTCCGTGCAACCCTGAAAAAGAGCATTTCTTGCCGGTCCACAGCACTCATCGTGCCGCTTGTCAGCGGGCTTCGCCTCGCGCACTATCAGCACCCCCATGAGCGACCCCACGCCCGAACCCCCAGAAACCGAAAAAACCAAAGCGCCCGGAAGTCCGGAAGAGATCACGCGCAAACTGGAGGATTTCATCAAAAACACGCTGGGCGGCCAGGTGCTGTTCACCCGCGTTGAAGGTCCTGGCGGGCGTCACATGCCGGACGGGGACGAGAAGCCCGTCGAAGAAACCAAACCCGACCATGGCAGGGTCTTCGAATTCAATTACCGGCCCGCCGACATCAAGGCGCAT
>TBL_comb48_EPIDRAFT_1002746_pt1 | contig 12086 bp, 10 predicted proteins | sample TroBogEpilimnion_37_FD_10681 | JGI IMG/M metagenome (IMG submission 10681)
CTCTCATAAAGTAGAATTTGGGGCTGGGATTGGGGGGGCAGAGAATAAAGGGGGTGCGGTGGGGTGCAACTGTTATGTTCCTGCTTTTCCCCTTGCGGAATTGGAGCCAGTACTGTCTCATCGGCGCTCGATTTGACTCATGAAGAAAGCGCTCATCACCGGCATTACAGGACAGGACGGCTCGTACCTCACGGAACTGCTGCTCGAAAAGGGCTACGAAGTCCACGGGATCATTCGCCGGGCTTCGTCCTTCAACACAGGACGTCTGGAGCACCTGTTCCAACCGGAGTCGCACCTGCCGTCGAAGAATTTGTTCCTGCATTACGGGGATCTGATGGATTCGGTGGCGCTGGTGAAGCTGCTGTATGAGTTGAAGCCGGACGAGGTGTACAATCTGGGCGCGCAGAGCCATGTGCGGGTGTCGTTTGACGTGCCGGAAAGCACGGGGGACATCGTGGGTCTGGGGACGCAACGTATTCTGGAAGCCGTCCGTGAGACGGGGCTGGTGGGTAAAGTGCGCTTCTACCAGGCTTCGTCGTCGGAGATGTTTGGCAAGGTGCAAGAGGTGCCGCAGGTGGAGACGACGCCTTTCTGGCCGCGCTCCCCCTACGCCTGCGCGAAGGTCTACGGTCACTGGCTGACGGTGAACTACCGCGAGAGCTACGGCCTGCACGCGAGCAGTGGGATTCTCTTTAATCATGAGTCGCCACGTCGTGGGGAGACCTTTGTGACGCGCAAGATCACGCGTGCGGCTACGCGCATCAAGATGGGGCTACAGGACAAGCTGGTCCTGGGAAACATGGATGCGAAGCGCGACTGGGGCTACGCGAAGGATTACGTGGAAATGATGTGGATGATGCTGCAGCAGGATGAGCCGGATGATTATGTGATCGCCACGAACGAGACGCACAGCGTGAAGGAATTTGTGCAGGAGACGTTTGGCGCGCTGGACCTGGAGTGGGAGAAGTATGTGAAGTATGACGCCCGCTACGAACGCCCGGCGGAGGTGGAACTCCTCATTGGCGACCCGGCCAAGGCGCGCAAGAAGCTGGGCTGGGAGCCGAAGGTGAAATTCAAAGAACTGGTGCAGATCATGGTGGAGGCCGATCTGAAGCTGGCGAAGCATGAACTGGCAGTGAAGAACGCGACGGCTGTTTGATTTGGCTGAGAGACTCCGTTTAACCTGATCAATCATGAAAAAGATCGGCATCGGGATCATCGGCGGCGGCCTCATGGGTCGGGAAATGGCCAGCGCGTTCGCGCGCTGGTGTGCGCTGCTGGATGTCGAGGTGCAGCCAGAGCTGGTGGCGGTGGCGGATCTCGTCGAGGACGTGAGGAATTGGTTTCGCCGTATTCCCTCCTGTGCGCAGATCACGGGGGATTATCACGAACTGCTGGCCAATCCCGCTGTGGACGTGGTCTATGTGGCAGTGCCGCACAACCTGCACGAGAAGATCTATTGCGATGTGCTGGCGGCGGGGAAGGACTTGTTCGCGGAAAAGCCTTTTGGCATTGATTTAGCCTCGGCGCGGCGCATCGCGGCTGCGGCGCAGGCTTCGGGCCGGTTTGTGCGCTGCAGCTCAGAGTTCCCCTTTCTGCCTGGCGCGCAGCGGGTGATGCAGGAGGTGAAGCATGGCAAACTGGGGCGAGTGCTGGAGGTGGTGGCGGCCTTTCATCACAGCAGTGACCTGGATGCAACGAAGCCGGCGAACTGGAAGCGCAAGGCGGCGACCTGTGGTGAAATCGGCGTGCTGGGAGATCTGGGCATGCATGCCTGCCACATTCCTTTGCGCCTGGGCTGGCGGCCGAGTCGTTTGTTTGCGCAGTTGCAGAAAGGCTACCCGCAGCGGCCCGATGGCAAAGGCGGTATGACCGAGTGCGACACCTGGGACAATGCGTTGCTGAATTGCTGGACTCGCATCGGCGGGCATGAGGTGCCACTTCGCCTGGAAATGAAGCGCATTGCGCCAGGGGAGACGAATACGTGGTCCCTTGAGGTGCTGGGCACCGAAGGTGGGGTGCGCTACAGCACCAAGGAACCGAAGACGCTGTGGTTGTTTGAGAACGGCAAGGAGCAATTTTGGAAGAAGACGGACTTAGGTTTCGGCATGCCTTTCAAGACAGTGACGGGAGGCATCTTTGAGCCCGGATTTCCCGATATGATCCAGCAGATGTGGGCTGCTTACTTAATGGAACGCGAGGGGCTGCTGGCAGAACGTTGCGGCTGTGCCACGGTGAAGGAGGCGGTGGCGACGCAGGAGATTTTTGCGGCGGCGCTGGCCTCGCATGAGCAGGGTGTGGTGACGGCGCTATGATGCAGCGCAGAGGCGAAGGAACGGTTGCCCGTTTTACAGCTTTTCCCCTGCCGGGATGACTTGCGGATAGTCGGGGAGGTGGACCAGCATGATGCCATAACGCAGGGCAATAGCATCTGCTTCGGACTCTGGGTAATCGTCGCGGAAATAGACCTCTTTGACGCCGTAGGCACAGAGCATTTGCATGCAACTGGTGCAGGGCTTGGTGGTGCAGGCGACCAGTCGCACATTCCCCCGGGTGAAGAGGCTGCAGAGGTTTACCTCGGCATGCAGCATGTATTTACGTCGTGCATCGCGATCGGCCCAAAAATCCGGGTCGGCATTGTAGCCAGGAGCGAGGCCATTGTAGGCGGTGCCGATGACGCGGTTGTCGAAGTCAATAGCCACTGCCCCGACCTTCCGAAACGGATCTTCCGAGCGCAGACTAGCAACGTGAGCAAGCGCCATGGCATACTCCGGGATGGTCAGCCGTGTTGCAGGGGTAGGTGGGACTTCAACGGACATGCAGGCACATCCACTTTGAAAGCAGCGGCGTCAATCTCGAGGGGCGCTCAATTACTTTTGAGTTGTACAAAAATTCATTTGAACATGTTNANTTGAACATGTATCGCTTTGACGAAAAGTATCGACAAATATTAAAAACCTAACCCATGAATTCGACCAATTCCAAGCGGGTACCTCTCTGGAAACTCTTTGGCAAGCTGCGCAGCCTGATCGCTGTGGCACACGAGACAGACGCGCCGTATAGATCGTGGGACCGGGCATCTTCGCGGGAGATTCAGCTTGAATTTGATTTTGAACGGAATGGGCGCAAAGGGGTCAAACTACTGACCGTTTCACCTGTCGCCATGCAGGGCAAAAGAGGCGGTGAAGAGGTCCAATCATGGCGTCAAAATTAAGTGTATTGAGCCATTGGGGTCAATATGAGGGGTGGAATGTGGCAAAAACGAGAGAATTTTGGTATGGACAAAGACTGTTTAAATTGCTTCTATCGTGTTTAATTCACGATCCACAACCTCTCGTCATGCTGATCAACCTCTCCCGACACATTTCTAGCAACGCCCTTTTGATGGTGCTGACACTCACAGTCGGCTGCATGTTGCCGCAGAACTCAAATGCGCAGTTTGGGGTTTCGCCGTCCCAGACCAGCAACTTTTTCAACGACTTGCGCTCACGCAACGGGCAGTTGAAAAAGTCCAGCCAAGCAGCGGCCCGCAGTGGTGATGTGGTCTATGATTATGAAAAAGGGGCTTATGTAAGCCAAGACGACCAGGAGGGTTATCAAAGCCTGCAGCAGTTGCTCAAATCTGACCGTCAGATCTCGCAGCCCTCAATTAGAAGCGGTAGCTCCGCCTTTGCAGCACGTTCCGTGGGTGATTACACCACGTATTCCGGCCAGTATTCCCAGTCATTGAGCTACTTTGCGCCGACCTACACGTCGGACCCATTCCTTTCGGGTAAGCGGAATCTGATGCTTGGCCCGGTCAACGTTGGCGTGGGGCTTTATCAAAGTTTTGAGTATAATAGTAATATTCGTCGTACCCCTGTCCCGGTGTCGGACATCATCAGCAGCACGCTGCTCAACGTCAGCGCCAACTACCGGGTGTCTGCCAACAATGTGCTGAGCTTTACAGGCGGCATTGGCTTGGACCATTATTTCAACCACCCAGAACTGGCCGCCTATGGCAACGGCAGCTACCTCGTTAACGTTCTTCCGGGCACCACGATTGCCTTTGATGTTAAGGCCGGGCCGGTGAACATCACCTTCTATGATCGCATGTCCATGCGTCCTGCGCTCAACAATGCCTTTGTCGGAACGAATAATAATTCGAGCTTCGGTGTGTTCCAGAATGATGCGGGTATCGCCGCCAACTGGCAGATCAATTCAGCCTGGGCGCTTGCGACCAATTACTCCTACACAATCTCCGATGCGCTGGGCAGCCAGAATAGCCAGTTCAGCCGTACGATGAACACCCTGCATGCCTCGTTGACCTACAGTCCTACTGCGACCTGGATTTTGGGAACTGAAGGCGGCGTTTCATTCCTGAACTACATCAAGCCCACTTTGAATGGTGGCACGTTGTTCAATTGGGGTGCGTTTGTGAGTGTCCCGATTGGCAAATCGACAGTTGCCAAGCTCTCGGGCGGTACGCAGATCTTTGACTTCAATGCGCCGACGGTTTTTGCGCCGAACGGCCCTGGAGACCGTTCGAATTTGAACAGCTACTACTACAATTTCAGCATCACCAACCAGCTCAATGCTCGTTTCAGCCACACCCTGACCATTGGTCATGAGTCTTCCATCAATCTGGCCTCGAATTACATCACGGCTGATTTCATCAACTATGGGGTTTCGATGGTGGCCTGGAAAGGTGGCCGGTTCTCGTTTTCAGGTTACTATGAAAACGCCAAGCCTTCCTTTACCAACCCCGCATTTGCGGGCACTGGCTACAAGCTGACTCAGTTTGGTTTTGACTTGTACTACACGCACCAGATCACCTCCAAGCTGCGTGCAGGCACTGGCTACCATTTCGGTCGCGCCGAGTACTCTGGAGTGATCGGAAGGAATTCGGATCAGGACGGGTTCTCCTTTGACTTGAACTACTCGCTGACCGCCAAAGCTGGTATCAATCTTGGTTATCGCTATTTCGTGACCAACTACAAGCAATCCCCCAATAGCTCCACCCAGACACGCGTGATTCTGGGTCTGAACTATAATTTCTAACGAAACGGATCGCAAAGGTCTATGAACCTTGATCATCGACCAACCTGGGGCATCTTGGGTTGTCGAGGTATTAAATGTCGTTCATCACCATCATGAAAAAGCTCACATTCTCGTTTCTGTTGCTCGCTGTTGCTCTCCCAAGTCTGGAAGCTCAAGATGCTGGATTTAAGATTCCGGATCAGTCATCCCGATCTTCGCGGCAGGCGGCGGCTTCAGGTGCTGGCCCGGTCAATGCAGGGGCTGCGGTGCTGTCTTCCATGGACGTGCTGGACACTACCCAGATCATCTCCTCAGGAGACACCATCAGCATTCGAATTCTAGAAGACCGACGGGAAGCCCTGCAGCAGCAGGTTGCCGTGACGGGAGAGGTGCAGGCTCCGTATGTGGGCTTGGTCACAGCCAGAGGCAAAACCTGCCGGGATCTGGCCTTCACAATTAAAAAAGAACTCGAGAAGAATTTCTTCCAGCATGCCACCGTGGTGATCGCGATCGACAAGATCAACCCTGAAGATGCGATTAAAACGCGGGAGCAGGAATTGGACTTCTACGTCATGTTTGGCATTGTGGCCAAACAGGGAAAATACGATCTTCCAGCCAACGAAGACATCTCCATCAGTCAGGCCATTCTGCGTGCGGGCGGGTTTGCCCAGTTCGCCAACAAGGAAAAGGTGAAGATCATCCGCAAGACTCCGCAGGGGAACAAGACCATCTTGGTCAATGTGGATGGCATCATGAGGCAGGGTGACCTCGAGAAAGACGTGTTCATCCGCAAAGATGACGTGATCATTGTTGAGGAAAAGACCGTTAATTTCTAAAAATGAGGGCAGTCGCCATATTTAATTCGAATTTAAGTGGGGTGAACGTTGAGTTAAAATCGAACGGCGGAGAGGCCAAATAAATCCAATGGCCTAATTGTGTTTTTGAGCGAATCTGCTAGCCCGAAAAATGACGGCGGTAGCAGGTACGCTTGGTAAACTGACCGAACAAATTTGGATTTTCGAAATCATGGAACAAAACCTCACTCTCCCAGGGCCGGCTCAATCCAGCACGCTGAACCGTATCCACGAGGCATCAGCCAAATTTCAACGTTACAAAATTCTGTTGCGCCGCCGCTGGTGGTTCTTGCTGCTGACAGCCAGCATTGGCGTTTGTGTGCAAGCGCTGCGCATCACCGGACGCCCCCAGGAATTTCGCTCTCTCGCAAAGCTCGTGGCTGGTGGTTCGTTGCAATTGGACAATAGCATTTCTTGGCGTGAACAGCAGGCAGACTTTTACGGCACGATCATTGAAACCGTGGAAAGCGCCGAAATGAAGCGCCGCGCGCTGGAACGCGTGAGAGCGCTGAATCCGGACGTGAAGGATTCTGACGTGGAAATCCGTGTGGCACAGACCAAGGGGTCGGCCATTTTCAACATTCTGGCGACCGGTTCAGAGCCCAAATACACGAGAATCTTTTTGGATGCTCTACTCGACGAATTCATCTCCTTCCGGCAGAGCATCCGTGAGCAGGCTCAGGGCAAGGTGATCCAGCAGTTTCTTTCGGAAGTGGTGACCAAGCAGAAGCTCATGGACGAAAGCCTCGAAAACCTCACCAAGTTTAAGACCGCCAACAACATTCTCACCATTACCAACGGCAACAATCTTGCGGCACAGTTTCTTGGGAACTTGGAATCGCAGCGGGAGGCACAACGCACGACCCTGGAAGATTTGCGGCTGGCGATTGCCAACGTCAATGCTGCCATGGAAGCGCGTGAACGAATGCTCAGCGCCGGAGGAGCAACTGCGGGGGCAGCAGCAGCCAAAGTGAACGAAAGCGCGCAGCCTGCTGGTAGCGTTAAAACTGCGGAAACCGCCCCCGGGCGCAATGGCATGACCATGGCGGAGCAGGATTACCTGCGCACGAAGTCGAAAATCACCGAACTGAGGACTAAGCTCGATTCACTCCTCATCCAGTTCAAGGCGCAGCACCCGATGGTGCAGGATGTGACAGAAGAACTGGCGGCGCAAAAGGCGCTGCTTGCTTCTTATGCCGAGCAGATCGGGCAGGAAATGCACACCCAGATGGCGGACATTCAGCGGCGTGTGCAGGTGCTGGATGCGCAGATTGCGGAAAAGCACAAAGAGGCTCTCGATCTGGGAAGTAAAATTGCCGAGCATAACAAACTCGAGAAGAAGGCGGAGGCGGCAAAGATGGCCCATGAAAAGCTCTATGAAAAAGTGGAACAGATTCAGAACGCCTTTAGCACCCAGGCTGACTACGTGGCGGTTCAGGAACGCGCGACACCTGCCTCTGAAGATGTGCAGGACTGGGTGATGCCCATCGTGATTGGTTTGGTCGTAGGCATGGGGGCTGGCATTGTGATTTTGCTGTTGTTTGACCGTCTGGATGATCGCATGAATTCCTACAGCGAGTTCCAGGCATTGTTCCCTGGGGAATCGGTGCTGGGTCAGGTGCCTGAGCAGCGAAACCGGGGTGATGTGGCGCTGCTACGCCCGAATGATGACCGCCACCTCTACGCCGAGGCGTTTCGCAATGTCCGTTCTTCCATTCTGTTCAAAAACTGGCAGGGCAAGCCGCCGAAGACCATTCTGATCACCAGTGCAGTACCCAACGAAGGCAAGACCACTGTCACCTCCAATCTGGCTGTCACCATGGCGCTGGCTGGTGCACGTGTGCTGCTGGCAGACTGCGACTTGCGCCGTGGCGGTGTGAGCGAATTGTTCAAGCTGCCCTCCACTCCGGGCTTGAGTGAAGCGCTGCGTGGGAAGTTGCACTGGCGTGACGCCGTGCAAGAAACCAGCACACGGAATCTGGACCTGCTGGCCCGTGGTGATGTTTTCGATCAGACCTCCGAGATGCTGCTTTCTAAAACCGCTGAAGAGATGCTGCGTGAGATGGGAGAGGAATACGATTATGTCATCTTCGACAGTGCTCCGGTGCTCGTGGCGGATGACACGGCCAGCTTCGCGCCGAAACTTGATTCGGTGATCTTTGTGGTGCGCATGTCCTCGACCATGGCCCGTCTCTCCGGCAAGGCCTTGGATCTGCTGTATGAGCGTCAGGTGAACATTGGCGGGGTCATTCTCAACCGCTCCAGCTCGAACCTGAAAGAGTACACCTACTACAACTACGCCAGCTACTACTACGCACCAGCCAAGCCCACCGCTCAACCGCCAGCAGAAACGGCGGCTGCCAAGTCTTGATTTGCGAGTGGGTAGTTTCCTGGTCCTTGACTGTTCTTGATCAAGTTGTGGTCTGACTCTGCCGCAGGTCTGGAATGCAGAGCTGCTGAGCCTAGTCGTCCACGGGAGGTGGGCTGTCCTGCGCGAGCAGGCGGGTGGCTAGTTGTAGAAGTGCGGCGGCCGCAGGGGAGAGGACACTGCCTTTTTGCCAGACGGCCGCGATTTGACGCTGCATTTTGGGTTCGCGGATGACCAAACTACGAATGGTATTGGGCAGGTTTCCCGCTGCCAGTCGGGGGACGATGGCCAGACCGAGACCGGCTGCGACTAGGGCGCGCACGGTTCCCAGCTCTCCGCTCTCGCAGACGGTGCGAGGTTCAAAGCCGGATTTGCGGCAGGATTCCAAGGCGGTGTCGCGGGCACGGCCTTTGTAGAAGATGAAGGCTTCGGCGGACAACTGGCGCAGCAGCACGGCTTTCTGACTGGCTAGCGGATGCGATTTGCCGACAAGGAGGACAAAGGGCTCGGTGAGGATGGTCTGCGCCTTGAAGGCTGACTTGCTGGCGGGGAGCTGGAGAAAGCCGATGTCCGCCAGGCCGGATTCCACGCAGTCGGCCACACGTTCGGAACTGTCCTCGATCATTTGCAAGGCCACTTGGCCATGTTGCTTGTGGAAGCTTCGAACCACCTCTGGCAGCAGGCAGGCGCTCACGCTGGGGATGGCGGCGATGGTCAGCTTGCCGCCGCGAAGATCTGCCACATCGGAGACGGCGGCTTTGGCGGCTGCTGCTTGAGTCAGGAGTGATTCGGCACGCGGCAGGAAGGTCTTCCCAGCGGCGGTGAGCTGTACTTCTTTGCGGCCACGATTGAAGAGGGGCGTGCCTAGCTCTGCCTCGAGGTTTTTCATCTGTTGACTCAGCGCTGGCTGGGCCATGTGCAGGCGTCCTGCCGCCCGGGTGAAACTGCGCTGGCGGGCGATCTCCAGGAAATAGCCAAGTTGGTAAAGTTCCATGATTCAGCGGCTAGATTGAAGCAGGCCACATCGTTTCCAAGCACGAAACGCTCCGCAGCGTCGCAAGACAACCTTTGAACTAACATGAGCATCGCGCATTTCGTCTGTCGGATGCTGCCTCTTTTGCCCCTGTGCCTGCTCATCAGTTGCCAAGGCCCCCAGGTGACGGTGGTCGTGAACCGATTAAAGTTCGAGAAGCTGAAGGGTAAGACGGTTGGGGTTGAGGGGATGGTGATCACCGCCGCCAACTGGCCAGGCCAGGATATTGACACGCCGATTCTGTTCAAAGCCGAGAGGGTGCTGCAGCGTGGCTTGAAGGGGGCACGCGTCTGCCTGCTGAGCGAGGCGGGCCGCAGCCCTGAAAGCGCTGCCCAATCCTCCTCCCAAACGCCGTCGAAAGAGCCTGATTATATTTTCAGGATCATGCTGCGAGCCGACTCCTTCTCTCATTTTTCCAGCCAGGGGGCAGGTGCCGGCACTCGGCGATGGACGAGTTTCCGCGATCCAGGTTTTCGTGTTTTTGGCGGATGGAGTCGGTCCAACTACAGCTTTCCGTCGCGGGAGGTGACAAAGCGCACTTTGATAGCCGATTACATCTTGTCTGACGCCCGGACCTACAAGCTCATCTGGAGAGCTGAGGCGGTCGCTTCCGCGACGCATGTGGAACTAGCAGGCTCTGGTGCCAGCTATCGCAGCCCGTCTGAGATGGAGGCCGAGGTGCCACTAGAGCCGCTGTGGGTTTCGATGAATACGGCGGCGGGGCGAACCATCCGAAAATAAGGCTGCACAGCAGCGATCAAGGCTTCCTCTACCCGCCAATCGCGATCATTCGCCGGTTGGGCTGGTAGTTGTGGCGGAAGTCGTGTTCCTTGGGTTTGCGGGCGACGACGTTGTGGAAAAAGGCGGCGAGTTCGACGTCGCTGCAGCCTGCGCGCAGGACACTGCGGAGATCGAATTCCAGGTAGCTGCCGAGGCAGGGGCGGAGCTTGCCGTCGCAGGTGAGGCGGAGCTTGTTGCAGTTCTCGCAGAAGTGCAGATTCGTCATGGCGCCGATGAAGCCGATCTTCTGGCCGGTGGCGGGGATGAGATGGTAGGCGGCGGGGCCGTTGGTCTTGAAATCGGGCAGGGGAGTGAGTGGGCCGGTGGTCTGCTCGACGAGCTGCTTGGCGATGCCGATGGGCAGGAAGTTGTCCTCGCTCAGGACGTCTTGGGTGCTGACGGGCATTAGCTCAATGAAGCGCAGGAGCGCGTTTTTTTCGCGGGCGAAGTTGATGAGCGCTGGCAGTTCGCGCTCGGTCTGGCCTTTCATGAGGACGCAGTTGAGCTTGATGGACTGGAAGCCGGCGGCGATGGCGGCGTCGATGCCTTCGAGGACGCGGGGGAGGAGGTCGCGGCTGGTGGTGCGCTGGTAGGTGGCACGGTCGAGGGAATCGAGGGAGATGTTGGCGGTGCGGACGCCGGCTTTGACGAGGCGCTCGGCCATGGTGACGCCGTCTTCGAGCTTGGCGAGGAGGGTGCCGTTGGTGGAGATGCCGATGTCGTCGATGCCGGGGATCTGGGCGAGTTCGGCGCAGAAACCGGCCACGCCGGGGCGGGTGAGGGGTTCGCCGCCGGTGACGCGGATCTTTTTGATCCCCAGCGCGGCACCGACGCGCACGGTGCGGAGAAGCTCGTCATAGCTGAGGGTTTCGTCCTTGGCGAACCAGGCCTGCTCCTCCTCGGGCATGCAGTACCTGCAGCGTTCGTTGCACCGGTCGGTGACGGAGACGCGCAGGTAGGAGATGCGATGGCCGAAAAGGTCTTCCACAGGAGGTTTCTAACCACAGACTACGCCTGGGCTCAAGCTTGGGTATGAGGTCAATGGCTTGGGCGGCGGCGGTGGTGGCGATTCCATGCTCCCTCTGCCATTCCTCTGAAATAACGAATGAGTAAGCCCGAATGACGAAAAATGTCGAATCACGAATGACGAAGTTCGAGCTTCGGCATTTGAGATTATTTCGTCATTCGGATTTATTCATTCGTCATTTGTCCGATGCCGCATGCAGCAACGTTGCCTACGCCTTCTGCAAAGGCAGTCGCATGGTGAAGGTGGTCTCGATGCCTGGGGAGCTGGTCAGCTCGACTTTCCCGCCATGCGCCTCCACGGCACGCCTGACGATGGAGAGGCCGAGGCCGGTGCCTTTGATCTGCGAGGAGTGGTGCTTGTTGCCACGGTAGAAGCGTTTGAAGACGAAGGGCAGATCGTGCGCGGGGATGCCGATGCCGTTGTCGCTGACTTTGAGGGTGCAGGTGTCTTCCTGCCACTCGCCGGAGACGCGGATGATGAGGCCGGGCTTGGTGTTTTCCTTGATCGAGTTTTCGATGAGGTTGGTGAAGATCTGGTCCCAGTAAAAGCGGTCGCCGGTGAGCAGGCAGTCGCCTTTGGGGAAATCGAGATCGATGCGTGCATCCCGCCCTTCGAGCATGGGGGCGAGGTGGTCGGCGGCGTCCTTGGCGCAGGCGCTGACATCGAAAGGTTCTTTGTTGAGTGAACTGCTGGCGTCTTCCAGGCGTGAGATGGCCAGCATGTCCTCGATGATGCGGGCGATGCGCTTTCCATGCTTCTCCATCACATCCAGGCTGCGCTTCATCGCGGGTGGGGCCTTGCTACAGTCGTCCTGCAGCATTTCGATGTAGCCATTGATGAGGGTGAGCGGCGTGCGCAGCTCATGCGAGGCATTGGCGACGAAATCTCGGCGAATCTGCTCGGTCATGGCGGATTCGGTCACATCCTGAATCATTAGCCAAGCACCGCCGCCTGCGTCTGCGTTCAGCGGTGCCGCTTCGATGATGAAGTAGCGCCCGCCGAGAT
>TBL_comb48_EPIDRAFT_1002747_pt1 | contig 12086 bp, 8 predicted proteins | sample TroBogEpilimnion_37_FD_10681 | JGI IMG/M metagenome (IMG submission 10681)
CCGAGTTACTTAGCTGGGCCTTATTCTTTAGCTGCCGGCGAGGGGCCTCACGTAATCTAAGAAAAGCTTAATCATCGAACTGAACGCCTAACCCTAAATTAAAATAAGTCCGCTGGGCATTGCACTTAGCCCTCAAAACCAAATTACTCCCCAAACCTTCGGGGCCCCCAACTTAAATTACCCAAAAAAAACATGTGGCAAATGGGAAACCCAAAAACACTAAAAACCTGATTATCAACCACTTACAACCAATACCCATGGGAAACACATGTGCAATTGGGAAATCCCACAACCAACAAAAATCGTAAAAACCCCTAGTCGCTGCGACGCACGCTCCCGATAGCTATCCGGGACGAGTTATGAGTAGCTGCGACGAAGGAAGCTATACAAAAAATCAACCGAACCCTAACTTAACACTTCCCATTGCCCCAAAAAAGCATGTGGCAAATGGGAAACCCAAAAACACTAAAAACCTGATTATCAACCACTTACAATCAAAACCCATGGGAAACACATGTGCAATTGGGTAATCCCACAACAACAAAAATCTCGTCGCTGCGAGGCACAAAGCATTACCCCCCCCTCAGTCACTGCGACGAAGGAAGCAGTCTCGCGACATAAGGGAAAAGCTTAATCGAAGACCCTCAGCCCAAAACCACACCCCGCTCCCGCTCCCTAACTTAACACTTCCCATTGCCCAAAAAACACTAGTGGCAAATGAGCAACACAAAAACACTAAAAACATGATTATCAACCACTTACAGCAAAAACCCATGGGAAACACATGTGGCAATTGGGCAATCCCCCAACCCAAAAAAACCTACTAAAAATCGTAGTCGCTGCGAGGCACGATCCCGATAGCTATCCGGGACGCGAAATCAAGGGCTGCGACGAAGGAAGCTATACAAAAAATCAACCGAACCCTAACTTAACACTTCCCATTGCCCAATAAAACATGTGGCAAATGAGCAACCCAAAAACACTAAAAACCTAATTATCAAACACTTACAACCAAAACCCATGGGAAACACATGTGTAATTGGGCAATCCCCTAACCAACAAAAATCGTAAAAACCCCTAGTCGCTGCGAGGCACGCTCCCGATAGCTATCCGGGACGCGATATAAGGGAAAAGCCAAATCGAAGACCCTCAGCCCAAAACCACACCCCGCTCCCGCTCACCGCTCCCGCTCCCAAACTTTCGCCCCGAACGTTCGGGGCCCCCAACTTAAATTACCCAAAAAAACATGTGGCAAATGGGAAACCCAAAAACAATAAAATATTGATTATCAACTACTTGCAATCAAAATCAATGGGAATGCCTCACCTTAGGGGAGTGGCAACAATTAATCCTCGCAAAACTACTGTATGCTTACACTATGCGAAATCTCACTTTGCTTTACAAACACAAATTTCTTATGCCCAAATGCTTGTGCCGTATATTTAAATGGTATAATAGTAAGGTGCCCTTGCGATATACTACTTACAGGTAAGAAATTGTATAAGGAGCCGGTAATAAATACATTACCCTGATTAGCGCCAAAACATTGCCTATAACTAACGGTATTATTACTATCTACAGTCGTAATAACCACATAAACCGAGTCAGCATTGGCAACAGTAGTCCCGTTAAAGGTAAAATGCAGTCCCGAATCTTTCGATACCTGATAGGGTATAGGTCCGCTATAACTAGGAAACCCACCGCTATAATTAAAGTTAAATGACGGTACATCAGCACTGCCTTGTATAGCCCAATTGGCCCCATATTGCAAGGCAATTGCATTGCCTTTATAAAAAGGGTATTGAGGGGGGTGTGGTACCGTATCGTTATTAAGCGATATAATGCCGGCATCTAAATAAGTGGTTACCGAGCTATCTACAAAAAGGGCTATACCATACTGGCCACTGCTATACACAGTATCCCCCGGCGATAGCACTGTTGTACTGTCAGACATTAATGCTATTAATCGCCCCCAAGTATTGTACAAAGATGTACCATTGGTAACATCCAAAACAATAGGTAATGGCGTGGCCGTATGGGCAGTGGTATCATTGGGTGGGTAAAAAGGTGGTGGAATAGCAGGGTCGCTTTGCTTCTTACATGCAAATGCAAACAGCAACATCATTACCATAACTATACCCAACCTCAAGTTCATAGTGCCGCAAAGATAGGTGTTATTACCGAATTTGAAACAGCTAAGCTTACACAATAGCTGCCAAAATAAAGAACCGCTTGCCGGAAGCAAGCGGTTCTAACAAACTTTATAATAGTTTTAAAATGTACTATTTAACTAATTTATCATTCGCAGCTACTACAGCCTTAACTTCCTGCTTAACAGGGGCTTTAGCTGCATTTTTAGTGCCGTGTATAGATGCTATGGTTGGCGCAATCACAAGGGCCACAATTGACATCAATTTGATAAGGATATTCATCGACGGACCTGATGTATCTTTAAATGGATCACCCACAGTATCGCCCGTTACAGAGGCTTTATGCGGCTCTGATTTCTTATAGTACATCTGGCCATTAATATCCACGCCTTTTTCAAAAGATTTTTTAGCATTATCCCAAGCACCACCTGCATTGTTCATGAACATACCCATAAGTACACCACTAACGGTTGCACCTGCAAGCATACCACCCAAAGCCTCCGGTCCGGCAAGAAAACCCATCAACAATGGCGCACATAAAGCAATAGCTCCGGGTAATACCATTTTTTTAATAGAGGCCTCTGTAGATATAGCCACACAACGATCATACTGGGGTTTGCCTTTACCTTCCATAATGCCCGGTATTTCGCGAAACTGGCGACGAACTTCTTCTACCATGGCCATCGCTGCCTCACCCACCGCACGAATAGCTAAGGAGGAGAATAAGAAAGGAATCATACCTCCCACAAATAAGGCGGCAAGTACTTTTGCCTTATATATATCAATACCCGGTATACCCGCTACTCCAACATAAGCAGCAAATAAGGCCAATGCAGTAAGCGCTGCAGAGGCAATGGCAAAGCCTTTACCGGTTGCAGCAGTAGTATTACCTACAGCATCCAAGGTGTCTGTTTTTTCACGCACTTCTTTAGGTAATTCGCTCATTTCAGCAATACCACCTGCATTATCTGCAATCGGACCAAATGCATCAATAGCCAATTGCATTGCAGTTGTAGCCATCATACCGGCAGCAGCAATAGCCACACCATATAGGCCTGCCATAGCAAAAGAACCCCATATACCACCGGCTAACACCAATATAGGTAAGAATGTACTTTCCATACCTACTGCTAAACCACCAATCACATTCGTAGCATGGCCTGTAGCCGATTGACGAATGATGCTTAACACAGGGCGCTTACCCATGGCAGTATAATATTCGGTAATCATACTCATTAATGTACCTACCACCAAACCAATAATAATCGCACCAAAAACTTCTATATTAGAGAAGGTAGTACCACGCAACACCATGGTCGATGGCATGAGGTACATCACTAAGAAATAAGAGGCAACTGCAGTTAAAATAATAGAACCCCAATTACCCATATTTAAAGCTCTTTGCACAGCTGTTGTGCTTACACCTGCGCTATCAGATATACGAACAAACCATGTACCAATAATAGAAAACACAATTCCCATACCCGCTATAAGCATAGGTAATAATATAGGTGCAAAACCATTAAATTTATCAACCGATTGTGTTTCCTGACCCAATACCATAGTAGCCAAAACGGTAGCCACATAAGAACCGAATAAGTCGGCACCCATACCTGCCACATCGCCAACGTTGTCGCCTACGTTATCGGCAATAGTAGCCGGGTTACGTGGGTCATCTTCAGGAATACCTGCTTCTACTTTACCTACAAGGTCAGCACCTACGTCAGCTGCTTTGGTATAAATACCGCCACCTACGCGGGCAAACAAGGCAATACTTTCGGCACCTAAAGAGAAGCCTGTAAGTACCTCAATCGCCTTTTGAACTTCAGGGGCAGTAGCCATAGCATTAGGGGCAAATACATGCAACAATATGATGAATACAGAACCCAATCCCAAAACAGCCAAGCCGGCAACGCCTAATCCCATTACAGAACCACCGCCAAATGATACGGCTAGGGCTTTGCTCAAGCTGGTACGCGCAGCGTGCGCTGTGCGCACATTGGCTTTGGTAGCAATGCGCATGCCTATATAACCCGCAAGAATCGAGAAAACAGCACCAATAATAAACGCAACGGCAATCATAGGGCTGGAGTTAGCATGTTGGTAACCCATAAAGCCCAATAGCATGGCCGCAATAATTACATAATAAGTAAGAATCTTGTATTCGGCTTTTAGAAATGCCATTGCCCCTTCGGCAATATATTTAGCAATTTCTTTCATCCGGTCGGTTCCGGCATCCTGTTTGGTAACCCAGGAACTTTTTACAAATGTGTAGAGCAATGCCAAAATACCAAATGCAGGTACGAGGTAGATAATATTCATAATTTTATTTATAAATTATAATTGAGTGTGCAAATATAATTGATTAAGACTGAAAAACATAAGGAAAATTTACAACCCCAAAAGCGCTCTTTTTAGCCTTGTTTCAAAGGCTATGTGCTTAATTCGCCTATTGTGTCTTGCATAGGCCTAATGATATAGGTAAGTATGAATTATGATGTATATTTAAGTTTTAGATGAACAGGTACATGGGGCTAAGAACTATTAGGCGCACGGTTATTTTGCTGGTTTTAACACTGGCAGCTCTCATTCTTTGGGCCGACTTTAAGGTTACCGATTCTACAAAAGCTCAAAATTTTAGCAATCTGGCTGCATTACCCACCAATAAGGTAGGTTTACTGCTAGGTACAGCCAAACACATAAAAAAAGGCATCATAAACCCCTATTATCAAAACCGCATTGATGCAGCTGTAGCTTTGTTTCAATCGGGTAAGATCAGTTATATACTTATCAGTGGCGATAACAGCACCATTCATTATAACGAACCCAAAATGATGAAGGCCGACCTCATGGCCAGAGGTATTCCTGCCGATAAGATTTTTGTTGATGATGCCGGTTTACGTACGTTGGATAGTATTTTAAGGTGTCGTTACGTATTTGGGCAAGATAGCTTTACTATTATCTCCCAACGTTTTCATAACGAAAGGGCATTGTATATTGCAAATCATAAAGAGCTGCACGCAGTGGCTTTTAATGCAAAGGATGTAGATGAAGAATTTGGTATTAAGGTTATGGCGCGCGAAAAACTGGCCAGGGTAAAGGTAATGCTAGACCTGATGCTCAATAAACAGGCTAAATTTTATGGCGAGCAAATTGAAATAAAATAGATTGATAATTATAAAATTAGTAAAACAGGCTAAACCTAGTATTCGAAATGATGCGTAAAATATACTTACTCATGGCCTTGCTGGCAAGTTTGAACTTGCATGCGCAAAAACGTACCGAAAGGGGAGATATGCCTTTAAAAAAGGCGCCTCTTGTTAGCTCGGCACAGAAAAATGATGGTGATGAATACCGCAATAAGAGTAATGTGCACTACTGGAAAAATAGAAAGCCCGATAATGACTACTGGCAGCAGGATGTGCATTATAATATTGATGCTCGTATAGATGAAACAGAAAATATAATTTATGGTAAAGAAGCGCTAAGCTATTGGAACAACTCACCCGATAAATTGGAATATGTTTATTTTCATTTGTACCAAAATGCATTTATTAAGGGCTCACACCTGCATAATCTAGAATTAAATAATAAGGTCAGTCCAAAGCTAGGTAAACACGAGGAACAGGGTTTAGGTACTGTAATAGATAGTGTAATGGTAGATGGACAATTGGTAAAAGTGGAATTAGATAATACAATTCTTAAAGTCTACTTACCGCAACCCTTAAAGCCGGGTGCCAAAATAAATATTGGCATGAATTTTGCTACTTATTACGACAAGGGTGCCACGCGCAGGCGTATGCAAATGTGGAACGCTTGGGGTTTCACGCATTATAATGGTGTACAGTGGTATCCAAAGTTGTCGGTGTATGATAGGAAGTTAGGATGGGATACCTACCAACATCTCAACAAAGAATTTTATGGCGATTTTGGAAGTTGGGATGTGAAATTGGATGTTCCAAGTAATTATATTGTAGAGGCAACTGGTGTTTTACAAAATAAGGATGAAGTTTTGCCTGAAGATTTATTGAAAAAAATACAAATTAAAAATTTCGCCGGCAAAAAATGGGATGAAGCTCCTAGTATCATAACACCCTATAAAAAAGGAGAAAGAAAAGTTTGGCATTTCAAAGCATTAAATGTTCATGATTTTGCCTTTACTGCCGACCCTAGTTACCGTATGGACATTACCTATGTTAACGGGGTACAGTGTGTAGCCTTGGTGCAGGAACCTCATGCTGCAGGTTGGCAAAACGCATCAGAATATGTTGCTAAAATTATTAAAACGTTTTCTGATGATATTGGACCTTATGGCTATCCTAAAATGGTGGCAGCAGATGCCCAGGATGGTATGGAATACCCCATGCTAACTTTAGATGGTGGCAGCGAACCGGGTTATCGTGGTTTGTTTGTTCATGAAATCGGACATAACTGGTTTTACGGTATGGTAGGTAGCAACGAAACCTATAGGGCTGCTATGGATGAAGGCTTTACCCAATTTTTAACGGCATGGGGCTTGAAGCGAATTGATGGCGATACTATGGTGGCTTCTTTACCCAAAGATAAATGGCATAGAAGGTTTAACGAACCTCAAAATCCTTTAGACAGAAATGTGCTGAATGCCTATACCATAGATGCTTTGAATCAGGACGAAACACCCATCAATACCCACTCCGATGATTTTAATAATGCACTAAATCATAATGGCGGTTATCGAGAAGTGTATTTTAAAACGGCTTCTATGTTGTATAATTTGCAATACACGCTGGGTGATTCTTTGTTTAGTGGTGCTATGAAAAATTATTTTCACCGGTGGAGCTATTGTCATCCTTATTTTGAGGATTTTAAAAAGTCGGTAATGGATTTTACGCATGTGGATTTGAACTGGTTTTTTGATGAGTGGTTCGAAACGACCAAAACCATTGATTATAAAATAGGGAAAATTAAAAGGTTGCCGGCTCTGGATAGTTTTACCATAACTTTTAAACGTAAAGGCGAGATGCAAATGCCTATCGATTTTAGAGTTATATCCAATGACGGAAGGAGCCATGATTTTCATATTCCTAATACTTGGTTTGTAAAGGAAACTAATGCTAAAGTCCTGCCTAAATGGTATGGTTGGGGCAAATTGTTATATCCGGAATATACAGCACATATATATGTGCCGGGCGGCATTAACAGTGTACAAATTGATCCCACTTACCGTTTAGCAGATGTGGCCATGACAGATAATTATCGCAGTACTGGTTTATTAAGCTGCAAAAATGCTTTGTTGTGGAAATGGGATGCAGGATTGTTTGGCCCAACCGATAGAAGACATTATAGAATTTATATAAGGCCCGATGTATGGTGGAACAGTATAGATGGCGTTAAATTGGGCGCACACTGGGAGAGTAACTATTTAAATACCTTGTATAAGATTGATGGTTCTGTTTGGTGGAATACTCATGTATTGCAATCTGCTGATTTTAAACCACAAAATGGAGAGGGTATGTATACTCAATATGCACCTTTTAATTATAGTTTAAATTACCAGTCGCCCATTCATCGTAGGTATAATAAATTACAGTTGCAATTGCATAGCAGTTTTATAGATGGCTTAGTATACAATAAGGCAGGATTAAACTATATAGTTAATGGCAATAACAGCTTGCGTTTTTATGGCATAAATATGTATAGGCAAAATGCAGCAGCATTTAATTATTTAATTTATCCGGAATTGTGGAGCAGCAATGCCGATAATAGAAATAATAGTATAAACTTGGATTGGAAGCATGATTACAACAGCATGGCAGGTAATGGTGGTTTTGTACTAAGTGTACGGGCTCCGTTTTTAAATAGTGGTCAATTTGCTTTCAACTATTCTTATGTGCAATTAGAGGAAAAAGATTTTAGGAATTTGGGTAAGTTAAAATTGCGCACTAGGTTAATCAGTCGTTGGGGCGCCTCAAATCAAATGCCTATCGAAAGTGCAATGTATGCTGCTGGCGCAAACCCGGAACAATGGATGGATGATAAGTATAGCAGAAGTTTAGGCTATTTAGCCAATACCTCACAAAATATGTCGGCAACAGATCTAGGACATATTCAAATGGGGGGCGGACTAAATTTAAGAGGGTATGCCGGTTACACTATGCCATTTAATAGAAATAACGAAACCGTTTTTGCATGGGTTGGTAATGGAGGTACAGCCATTAATGCCGAGCTGGATTTTGATAATTATATCAAATTAAGACCAAAATACACGCGCAATTGGTTACATACTGCAGTATATATATTTGCTGATGCGGGCGCAATGCAATTAACGGAAATGCAAGGTATGTCCAATAATATACCACATGCTTATATGTCTAACATATATGATGATGCCGGAATTGGTTTTGCGTTTACCATTAAAAAATGGGGCGTGTTCGATAAGGCCAAACCGCTTACGTTACGAATAGATTTGCCCTTTTACCTAAGCAATGCACCGGTAAATACAGGCAATTTAGCTATGCGCTATGTAATTGGCATTAGCAGAGCCTTTTAATAGCCGCGTACTTCGTTTTTGTCCATATAGTTCATAAAGGCACGATTGGCAACACGGTTACCTCCGGGTGTAGGGTAATCCCCTGTAAAGTACCAGTCACCGGTATGATTAGGACAAGCCTCATGCAGGCCTTCTAATGATTGATAGATAATATCAACAGAGGCATGTACATCGTTGGGGCGAAGCATTTGAGCAATTTTTTTACTGATTTCCTCGGGCGTAAGCGAAGCATATACTTCTTTTACAAAATTGATTTCAGTTAAAGTGTTCGCTTCATGCGCAGCTTTACATTTTTCGTAAACTTCGGTAAGTATCGCTTCTTGGCCTTTTTCTTTCAGTAAAGCCACTGCGGCCTGAAAAGCAATGAAATCGCCCATTTTACTCATGTCTATACCATAGCAATCTGGGTATCTAATTTGCGGCGCAGATGAAACTATAATAATGCGAACCGGACCTAAACGATCTAGCATTTTAATAATACTTTGCCTAAGCGTAGTACCTCTTACAATGGAATCGTCTATAATAACTAAGGTGTCTACATCTTTTTTTACAGTGCCGTAAGTAATGTCATAAACATGTTGAACCATTTCATTGCGGGCTGCGTCTTCAGTTATAAAGGTGCGCATCTTCACATCCTTAATGGCTATTTTTTCAATGCGTACCCTGCGGCTTATCAATTCACTCATTTCCTCTTCGGTCATGCTGTAACGCTTACTGATGATGCGTTGCAGTTTAATTTCCTTAAGGTAATCTTCTAAGCCTTTTATAAGGCCGTAAAAAGCAATTTCTGCGGTATTAGGTATAAAAGAAACTATGGTGTGTTTTAAATCGTGGTCCACTGCATCCAATACCTTTTCTGCAAGGTTACGGCCCAACTGCATGCGCTCGCGGTATATATCAGCATCGCTACCTCTACTAAAATAGATCCGTTCAAAGCTGCAAGCTTTCAGTTCCTTTTCAGGCAGTACACGTGTATTAGAGAATTCGCCTTGAGCATTTACAATAATGGCATGCCCTGCCGGTAAATCGTGTACCGATTCTATGGGTACATTAAATGCGGTCATAATTGCCGCTCTTTCAGATGCTGCTACCACCACTTCTTCATCCTGATAGTAATAGGCTGGGCGAATGCCATTTGCATCGCGCATAACAAAACTTTGTCCGTTGCCCACAAGGCCACTCACAACAAAGCCACCATCAAAATGCGCCGCAGCTTGTTTCAGAATATGCGCGAGGTCTATATTATCGGCATCTTTTTCGTTGGCCTGAGACAAATAATAATGAACGGTTTCAATCATAGCACCCAAGTCACTCTCGCGAATGGTTGTGGTGGGATGCTGGTGCAATAGGTTGAAAAGTTCATCCGTATTCACCAAATTAAAATTTCCTGCCATAGCCAAATTGTAGGAAGGCTGAATATGGGTTTTTACAAAGGGATGGCAAAACTCTTCGTTATTACGGCCCTGTGTGCCATAACGCAAATGGCCCAATAAAATTTCGCCCATAAATTTAAGATAGCCTTTAAGCAAATCCGGATGGTCGAAAATTTGGGGGTACATTTTTTCAAGGTCGTTGGCTTCCTGGTATACATTTTGGAAGACCTTGGCAATGGCTTGTTGGCCGCTAATGCGCAAGCGGTTCATAAACTGATGGCCGGGTTCGGCATTAAGTTTAACGGTGGCTATACCGGCGCCGTCTTGTCCCCTGTTATGTTGTTTTTCCATAAGCAGGTACAATTTGTTAAGGCCGTAAAAAGCAGTACCGTATTTGCGGTGGTAGTAAGCCAGTGGTTTCAGCAGGCGAATATATGCTAGCCCACACTCGTGGCGAATGGCGTCTGACATGAGGTGGCAAAGATATAAAGCTTTATGTACTTTTCGATTATATGCATATTGAAAATATAGATAGTATTTTATGCCATAAGCTTTTCTTAAGCTTAATGAACTACCAAGGCGATAATAGCCATATAGGTACCAATACCCATAAGACAAAGCGCAGCTATAATTTGAAGGTATTGCACCTTTTTGGGTGTTATGGAGCGCCTAATGAGGTCGGCTAAGAAAACTTTAAGGAAATCTATACTTAATATTACTGTAAGGCAGCTGCCAAACAGGTTCAATCGATACCCTGAGCTACTACTCAAACAAGCAGTAGTGGCTGCCAGCCAAGTTATGATAACCCCGGGGTTAAGCGTATTGATGAAAAAGCCATTTCCCCATATTTTAAGGTAATGGGCTTTACTTATAGTATTTATTGGTGCTGAAAGTTGTATGGGCTTAGGTTTTAACAATAGTGAACGGAGCCCCATAACAAATAAAAGTGCAGAACCGCCTAATGCAAGGGGTTTTTGGTACGCCTGTAACATAATTAACCAATGGGCAGCGGTATTGGCAAGTGTTACATACATAATATCGCTAAAGGATACACCAAATACAAATGCAATTCCTGCCTTGTAGCTATAATTAAGGCTATATTTTAATATGGCAAATAAAGTTGGTCCCACAGAAATGGCCATAAATAATCCCAATAGTAGCCCTTTTATAAATGCATCGGCACTAAACATAATTGTGTTTTTTAGGCTAAGGTATAATTATCGTCTTTTTCTATTAGGCTAAGCTGCATCATCCTTTCAGTTTCGCTCAGTACCTGGATATTAACCTGAACAAATGGTTTGGATATAATGCCGGGAGCTTTTTCAGGCCATTCAATAAGACAAATACTGTTGGGTTGGTTTAGGCAATCCTCAATGCCGGCCCCAATAGCTTCGGCATGATTTTTGATGCGATACCAGTCCATGTGGTAAATAGTTTTAAACGAGAGGGTTTGTGAGGTTTTGAATTTATATTCGTTAATAATTGCAAAAGTAGGGCTGCTAACTGGGTCGTTCACCCCAAGTTGCCTGCATAAGGCACTTATGAAAGTAGTTTTACCGGCACCCATGTCGCCATTAAAAGCGAATATATGATATCGGTTGATGTATGGGGCAAATTGTTGTGCAGCCTGATGAATATCAAGTAAAGAATAAGTGGTTTGAAGCAGAATGCGCATAACTTTGATACAAATATACAATGCAATATTAAGCCTTTAAAAAATGACTAAATCTTATAGCTCTATAGTGGAGGGGATGACTTGCGGTAATTGTGCCTTAAGTGTAACAAAATTGCTTGAAAAAAAAGGCGCTGTAAAGGTGTCTGTCAGTGCTGCTAGTGGTGAGGTGAGTTTTGAAATAGAAGAAGGGGTAGAGGTCGAAAAATTATATGATGCTGTAGATGAAATAGGATATCATGTAGTACGAGGAGAACAGGTAGCAGCATCGGAACCTGCAAAAAAGGAAACTGATGTTTACTATTACGTCTGTATTGTTTTAACAGCTGTATTGTTATTGCATATGGTTGTATCTACAAGTT
>TBL_comb48_EPIDRAFT_1002752_pt1 | contig 12066 bp, 8 predicted proteins | sample TroBogEpilimnion_37_FD_10681 | JGI IMG/M metagenome (IMG submission 10681)
GGTCCGTACTCATCAAAATGAATTTGCCATGCTGAGGATCAATCACGAATACCAATCGAACCAAACCTCCCCGAGGCTTCCAAATAAGATCAAGTGAATAATATAGAATTTCTACATTTTTTTGTCCTTAAATCGGGCTTTTTGCAGCTATAAAGAAATCAAGTTTCACTTTTTCTCCATAGATCTTGGGTCTTCCTCTTGAAGGTTTTTCTGGACGAGGTGCCGGATAGTAGGCAACAGCATTGTTTCTTATTCGCACTACCAAATGTTCGAGCATTCCTAGGATCCCCTTAATGATCTTTCGATTACTATAAAAGGCATCAAGCACAAGGTAAAAAGAATTGTCGATCTCTGTTTTGATCCACTTCCCATCTTTGACTTCTTGAAGCTTCTATCCCAAAGAATAAAGTCTATCCGAAATCATCGTCTCGATTCAAATCCTTAAATTTATTTTCGTAAACTTTTTATCTTTTTGGTACATGTCCAATAACAAGTCAGATAATTTAAAAAAATTGATATACTTGAGCTGGTTTCAAAACACACTCAAAAATAGACTTTCCAATGAATGTTTGACAAAACAGTAAAATATATACTATATTCCAGTTTTTTTATAGCGGTAATTTTGGAGTTTTAAAATGGCTCATTTGTTTTTACTAGGATTAATTTTTTGTAATTTCGCGCATGCAATGTATCCTTGGTATTCTCATCAGCATTATATGCACAAGTATGCTCGGCAACAAAAACGTGCTCAGCAGTGTCCTTGTCAAAACAAATCTACTCAGCAATGCGAAGAATATGAGCAGCGAGCTGAAAAAGTAGAACATGCATCAGAAACTCCACCTAACCCAATAGAAACTGATACCCAAGACACTAATAACGGTACATGTTCTTGCATGTAGACTCGGATAAGCAGAACTGGACTTAAATACAGCAGATTGATTGCCGTACCTAAGTCCCAAGCAATCAAAAATGATGATTTTTTTATCTAGCTCTACGTATCCCAACCCATAAAAGTCAACTTTTTTGAATGATGTTTTGGGATTATGGACTCCAAGCGCCTCTTCTCATGGCGCTATGACACTATGCATAAATTCAGTATTTTTTATTGATATCATACTGCTGTGATGAATTTTCTACGCATCGAATCAAGTTCATCTACGCTTTTAAAAAGCTAAAATTAAATTTATTTAATAGTAAAAAAAACTAAAATCCGAGTCTCAGAGGGGAACAAAATCGAAATTCTATTTTCTTGGTTGTGTACAACAGACATAAAGTAAAAAAATTTAAAATGATAGAAAAAGATTCTTTTACTCAGGTACTGGTTTTTTTGTGGATAACCCTGTGGATAACTATGTGGATAACTTTGTGGATAACTTTTTATCCACAGGGTTATCCACACCTTATCCACATTCTAAAAAGAATTTTCAGGTAACTTTTCCTTTTAGTTTCAATAGGGTTTTTGAGTTATCCACTTATCCACATAAATACAAGATTCATGCCAACGAGAAAAAAATGAAATTCTTATAGGAATGTGAATAACTCTCGAAAAAAACCTAAAAGGACAAAAAAAGGGATCGTTTTTTCTGATAAGGTGGACTAAAATAGTGCACTAAAAAAGTTATCCACAAAATCCTGTGGATAACTATGTGGATAACGTGTGGATAACTTTTTTTTTGAGTTATCCACAAAATCCACAGACTTATCCACAGACTTATCCACAGACTTATCCACACGCATTCTCAATTCTTTTCGAGGCCTTAAGTGAGTTATCCACTTATCCACACGCCCTACTACTACTACTGTATTATATATAAGTCTTTCTTAGAAGAAGAGGGATATTCTGAAAAGAGATAAAAAAAAGATTTTAAAAACATTTTCTTAAAATTATGCTAAAAGGCTCTGAGGAGTATCCCCCTATCATGCAGTTTTCTATTGAGCGTTCTGTTTTATTGTCAGCTCTTCAAAAAATACAAATGGTAGTTGAAAAAAAGAACACCATTGAAATCTTGGGCAATGTTCTTTTAGAAGCACGAGAAGGCCGATTTTCATTATGTGCTACCGCTTTAGAGATGGGTCTTCGTGTTTTTGCACCTGCAGAGATCCTTGATGAAGGAAGGACCACTGTCAGCGCGAAACAGTTTCTGGATATCGTGCGAGAACTTCCTTCTCAAACCATTTCTCTATACTCTCAAAACAATGAACGCATAGAAATGCGTTGTGGTAAAGCTCGCTTCTGTCTTCCTACTACACCAGCTGAGCAGTACCCGACCTTCCCCAAGCTAGACGACAAAGAGTATTACCAAGCAAGTACAGAAGCTCTGAAAGAAATGATCGACAGGACCCATTTTGCGGCTTCTACAGACGCTACGTTTCAACATCTCAACGGTGTTTACCTGGAGCCTTTAGAAAATCGTCGGTACCGTACAGTTGCTACGGATGGATATCGATTATCGTTGATCGATCGGGAACTTTTTTTAAAGAATCCTCCGCTTGATCGTGGAGTCATCGTTCCCAAAAAGGGATTGCTTGAACTGAAAAAATTGCTGCAAGATGAGACGGTAGGTCTTGCTTTTGAGAATGGTTGTCTTTTTGTTCAGCTCAAAGACAGTTACTTTTTTATTCGGTTCATTGATGGCAATTATTTAGACTATCATATTTTTATGCAGAAAAAATTAAACCGCGTGATCATTTTAGATCGTGTTGCTTTTACCTCTGCTTTAAAGCGCATGAGTATTTTCGCTAATGAGAAAAGCCATGCTGTGAAACTTCATATCCAGGAAGGATCGCTTCTTCTTTCTTCGAGTCAATCCGATGTAGGTGAAGGTCAAGAAGAAATGGAGGCTCTGTATCAAGGCGATTCTCTGGAGATTGTTTTTAACTTTAAGTATCTCTTGGATGATCTGACGATTTTAAAAGCCGATCAGGTGGAGCTTCATTTCCAGGATGCTAAAACAACGAGTGTCTTAAAAGAAGTCGGACGACCCGAGCATACCTACCTGATTATGCCTATGCAAATTGATTAATTGTGTTTTATCGTGAAAATTGAGGAGCTTTATATTTCAGGGTTTAGGAATATTGAAAAGTGTTTCTTTCACCCTTATCCGGGACTCAATGTGCTTATAGGTGCTAACGCTCAAGGAAAAACCAGTTTATTGGAGGCCATTTTCTTTTTGTCGTGGTTGCGCTCTTTTCGAAACTCCAAGCAAATGCTCAGTTGGGATCATTCAGAAGGAGAAGTACGAGGCACCATCAGTAAGGAGGTAGCCGGAGAGTCATTGTGGAAAACTCAACTGAAGGTTCATTTGCAAGAAGCTTTGGGTTCTGTTCAGAAATGTGCATGGATCAACGAAAAGCCTATACGGAGTCAGACGCAGTACTTAAAAGAGCGCTTAGGAGCGTATCCTTGTGGATTTCACACGGTGGTGTTTCATGTTTGCGAAGATTGGATACGTAGAGGGCCTTCTCGTCGAAGGGAATACTGGGATCGTGTGCTTGCCTCAGAGGATCTACAGTACTTAGAGGTTCTCCAAAAGTATCAAAAGGTGCTGGAGCAAAGAAATCGCATTTTAAAAGAATTTCAGAACCAACAAGAGCTTCTGAATCGTTTTACAGAACCTTGGGTCAAGTACGGTGCAAGTCTCACCTATGCACGATTAGGATGGTTAGAAAGAGGCAACCCACTTTTGAAACGCTACCTTCAAAAGCTCTTACCTCATGCCCATAGCTTTCAAATGACCTATGGCTCTAGCTGGATGGACCCTTTAGAAGGATTATGTGTAGATTCTAAGGCTCAAAAAATGCATTTCACTTTACAAGCTCAGAAGCCTTCATTAGAGTCTCTAGAACGATCGCTTTTCATGAAGAGTTTAGCCATGCAATCTTTAGAGAAAAAAGTAGGGTACACCCTTGTGGGTCCTCATCGAGATGATTATCTTTTTTTTTTAGAAAATCGTCTTCTGGAGCACCGCTCTCAAGGGGAGATCAAATCTGCCGTTTTAGCAATGAAACTTGCTGAGATAGAGCTTTATGAGGCGCAAACAGCTAATCAAGCAATTTTTTTGATTGATGACTTTTCTTCAGAACTTGATAAAAATAGACAAGAATTTTTAATGCAATTTCTTTCTGAAACGAAACTTCAGGTTTTTGTTACCACCACAGAAAACTGGGAAGGCGGGAATTGTTTTTCAATGAACCATGGAACACTTAAAGAAGGTAAGGCATGAAAAAGGATGAACTAGGGCAGGGGTATTCTGCCGATCAAATTAAAATCCTTGAGGGATTAGAAGCGGTTCGGAAAAGACCCGGAATGTATATTGGAGATACAGGGGTTCGAGGACTACACCACTGTGTTTACGAAATTGTAGATAATTCCATTGATGAAGCGCTTGCGGGTTATGCTAGCCAAATTAAGGTAGTGATTCACGAGGATCAAAGTGTGACCGTAGAAGACGATGGTCGAGGTATTCCCGTGGGGATCCATCAACAGGCGGGGATTTCTGCGGTGGAAGTAGTGATGACGAAACTACATGCCGGAGGGAAGTTTAATCAGGAGGGAAGCGCTTATAAAGTCTCAGGGGGATTGCATGGGGTAGGAGCCGCAGTTGTAAACGCACTTTCAGAATTTTTACATGTGCAAGTACAGCAGCATGGCAAGCTTTATCGACAAACTTACCATAGAGGTAAACCTGTGGGACCTTTAAAAGAAATCGGTACCACCGAAAAACGAGGAACGCTCACACATTTTAAGCCCGATCCTGAAATTTTTGAGACTATTGAGTTTCAGACAGAGATTTTGGCGACACGTCTTCGAGAACTTGCTTTTTTAAATAGTGGTATTCAGGTTCATCTGCGCGATGAACGTGTTTCTCTGGAACAAGAGGAGCTATTCCATTATACCGGTGGACTAGTGAGTTTTATCGAATACTTACATCATTCTAAAAAGAAATTGCATGAGCAGGTGATTTCTTTTGAATCCCAAAAAGATCATGTTCATATTCAAGTGGCTTTGCAATGGAATGATGCATATTCCGAAGTACTCACTTCCTACGTGAATAACATTCATACGATTGAAGGAGGCACTCATGTTTCAGGATTTAAAACAGGACTCACTCGGACAGTCAATCGTTACTTACAAGAAAGTTCGTTGGCAAAAACCTTTAAAGAAGCTTTAACGGGTGAAGATATTAGAGAGGGCTTGACTTGTGTTATTAGTGTTAAGATTCCCGAGCCTCAGTTTGAAGGGCAGACTAAAACAAAATTAGGTAATAGTGAAATAGAAGGCATGGTGGGTACCATTGTCCAAGAAAAAATGACTTTTTTCATGGAACAAAATCCAGCGATTGCAAAAAAAATTCTTCAAAAGGTGATCGAAGCTGCTTTAGCAAGAATTGCTGCTCGAAAAGCAAGAGATCTGACTCGAAGAAAGACGGCTTTAGACTGGAGTGGATTGCCTGGAAAAATGGCAGATTGTCAGGAAAAAGACCCTGCTCTTTGTGAGATTTTTTTAGTAGAAGGAGATAGTGCAGGAGGTTCTGCTAAACAAGGAAGAGACCGAAAAAATCAAGCCATCTTGCCCCTGAAAGGTAAGATTTTGAATGTAGAAAAAGCACGATTTGATAAAATTCTTTCTTTTGAAGAAATTAAAATTCTGATCACAGCTTTAGGTACAGGTATTGGAAAAGAAGATTTTGATGTCAATAAGCTTCGGTATCATAAAATTGTGATTATGACAGATGCTGACGTCGATGGATCGCATATTCGAACGTTATTGCTTACTTTTTTTTATCGTCAAATGCCTTCGATTGTGGAGCGAGGTCATCTTTATATCGCACAGCCTCCTCTTTATAAATTAAAAAAAGGACAAAAAGAAAAGTACTTAAAAAATGAAAAAGAGCTAGTAGATCATCTTCTTTTTAGCATTTTGGAGGACGTTGAAATCCATTCTGCATCTAAGAAGTTTTCAACAAGTGAGGTCAATGTTCTTTTAAAAGAATCGATTCATTTTCAAGAGCACTTAGAAAAATTAAAGCGGAAAATACATCCTCAACTTTTGAAAATGCTCATTACCTCAGACTTTAATATCCATGATTTGAATTCCGAAGAACAAGTTCAATTACTTTCAGAGAAATTCAAGCAAGTTGCTCAATCTTACAATTTTAACTTGAACTGTGTCGTAAAGAAAGTAGAAAACGAGTACCATTTGATTTTGGAGCAAAATTTAGAAGGATCAACTGCTTCTTTTTTAATAGATGCTTTGTTTCTCGGTACTTCTGATTACCAGTTATTGCAAAAGCAATTTCAGACCATCCAGTCATTGGGAAAAGCGCCTTATCGTATTTTGCATAGAACTGATGAAAAATTAGCTGAAGATGAAGCTTCTCTTTACGATCAACTCATCGCCATGGCGAAAGCAGGGACGAATATTCAACGATACAAAGGTTTAGGAGAGATGAATCCTGATCAGCTTTGGGAGACTACGATGGATCCTAAGCGTCGGACATTGCTTCGTGTGTCTATCGAAGATCAGGTACAAAGTGATCAAATTTTTTCTCTTTTAATGGGTGACGAAGTGGAACCGAGACGACAATTTATTGAAACGAATGCTTTGAAAGTTAGAAATTTAGATATTTGATAGGTGTTATTATGAATCATGATCAAGAAAACCATACTCTTCGGATTTCCATTGAAGAAGAAATGAAAGCTTCTTATTTGGACTATGCCATGAGTGTTATTGTCGCTCGTGCCTTACCTGATATACGAGATGGATTGAAGCCTGTGCATCGTCGCGTTTTGTATGCCATGTATGATCTGAACAACATAAAAAGCAAACCCTATAAAAAATCAGCTCGTGTGGTTGGGGATGTTATCGGTAAGTACCACCCTCACGGAGATACCGCTGTTTATGAAACTATTGTGAGGATGGCTCAGGATTTTTCGTTAAGGTACCCTCTCATTGATGGTCAGGGTAATTTTGGATCGATTGATGGGGATGCACCTGCTGCTATGCGATACACAGAAATTCGCATGGATCAAATTACGGAGGAGTTTTTAACAGATTTAGAATGCGATACCGTTGATTTTGTTCCTAATTATGACGGAAGCTTAAAAGAACCGAGAGTCCTTCCCTCTCAAATTCCTAATTTACTCATTAATGGCTCAACGGGTATTGCTGTAGGTATGGCTACGAGCATTCCTCCTCACAATTTAACTGAAGTAGTAGATGCCACCCTTGCCTTAATTGCAAATCCTGAATTAAAAATAGAAGATCTTTTCGCTTATGTGAAGGGACCTGATTTTCCAACAGCAGGCTATTTATATGGAGGCCAATCGATTCGAGATGCTTATAGTACGGGTCGTGGAAGTGTGGTCCTTCGTTCGAAGGCAGAAATTGAAATTTGGGGAGAAGATCGTGAAAGGATCATTGTCACTGAAATTCCCTACCAAGTGAATAAAGCTAAGCTGATTGAAAAAATCGCTGATTTAGTGAAGAGCAAAAAAATCGAAGGTATTTCTGATTTACGAGATGAATCCGATCGTACGGGCATGCGCATGGTCATTGAAGTGAAAAAATCACAAAATGCTCAGATCATCTTGAATCAGCTCTATAAGTTTACTCAGCTCCAAGATAACTATAGCATCAATCTTTTAGCGATTTACCGAGGACAACCTAAGGTACTTAATTTAAAAGAAATTCTTTGGGCTTTCATTGAACACCGTAAAGACGTTATTTTAAGGCGCACTCTTTTTAAGTTAAAAAAAGCAGAAGCAAGGATTCATTTATTAGAAGGACTCAAAAAAGCCATTGAGCATTTGGATGCTATCATTGCTTGCATTAAGCAGTCTTCTTCTCCACAAATGGCACAAAATCAACTGATGCTTGAGTTTAATTTTACGCAACTTCAAGCAGTAGCTATTTTAGAAATGCGATTGCAAAAATTAACAGGATTAGAGCGTGATAAAATCTTAGAAGAGTACCAAGCTATTTTAAAAGCGATTGCATCTTTTCAAGCTCTTTTAAAAGATGAAGCCCTTCTTTATCAAACGATTCAAACAGAGCTTCATGAAATTAAAAGAAAATATGCGGATGAGCGAAAGACGAAAATTATCTATTCCAATAATCTTGATTTTGAAGACGAAGATCTGATCTCGGAAGAAGAGACCTTGGTTTCGATTACCCGTGCAGGTTACATTAAGAGATCTGATTTGAGCTTTTTCAAAAGTCAGCACCGTGGGGGTCGGGGTGTACAAGCGGTGAGTCCAGGTGAGCAAGATCTAGTGACTGCTATTTATCGTTGCAATACCTTAGATCAGCTTTTATGTATTACCGATCAGGGAAAACTGTATTCTATTCGTGTTTATAAAATTCCTGAAGTGAATCGTTATAGCAAGGGAAAAGCAGTCGTTAATTTGTTATCTTTGAAAGGTTCAGAAAAAATCAAAGCAATTCTTCCTGTTCGACATTTTCCTGAAAATACCTATATTTGTATCGTCACGAAAAAAGGAATCATTAAAAAGATGCCTTTGAGTGAATTTGAAAACGTTCGCTCTTCTGGTATTTGTGCTGTTTCGATCACGCAAGAAGATGAACTCGTTGCCGCTAAATTAACTCATGGAAACAATGATATTTTTCTTTGTACGCAACAAGGAATGAGTATTCGTTTCTCTGAATCTGATATTCGTTCTATGGGAAGAACAGCACGCGGAGTGCATGGAATGGATTTGGGTGAAAACGATCAAGTAGTTGCTATGGAAGTGTTACAGCCGGATACTGCTTCAGAAAGCTTTGAAGTTCTTACGATTACTGAAGATGGTTATGGAAAACGTACTTCTTTGAAAGACTACCGTTCTCAAAGTCGAGGAGGTGTAGGTGTTATTAGTATCAAAGCTCGCAATGGTTACGTTTTAGGTTCTAGACAGGTTCTTCCTGAAAATGACGTTGTTTTGATTACGAATAAAGGAAAAATGATTCGTATTCGTGTGAATGAAATTTCTACACAAGGAAGAAATACGCAAGGTGTTATTTTAATGTCTTTGACTGCTGGAGAAAAAATCGTATCTTTTGAGTGTTTAACTGCTGAAGAAGTTTTAGAAGCTAAAGAGGAGGTCTCTTCTTCTCCAGAGGAATAAAGCACTCAAGCTTCCCTGAAGCATGACCAGGTTTCAGGCGTAATTTTTTTTATAAACTGGTATTGAAGTTTTAAGGTGTGAATAGATGTCAAAAATACTACAATCTGCAAAATTATCTTTCTGTTTCATCGTGTACCTCGTGGCCTACATCGTGCGCTATCCGGGAAAATTCCCGGTAGCTACTATCGTTATTTTACTCTTGCTGAAATCTCTGTATCAGGAAGACTTTATCAAAAAATCTGGATTATGCATCGTGAAGAAGGATATCGTTCGCTTTTTTTTGATATTTGGATTTTTCTATATCATGGCTTTTTCGGTGATCAATAGCATTTTAAGGGATCATCATATCTTTGCAGTTTTACTGTACCCAGCGCTCATCATTTTTGAGCTGACTTTTCAGGTTCTCAATGAAGAAATTATGTTACGAGCGATAGCGCTTCAAGCTCTAAGCGACAAGCTTAAAAGCCCAATTGTTGCAACTTGCATCAGCTCCCTGGTTTTTTCTTTCCTTCATTTGCTCTTATATTCTTATTCGAGTGAAGTTTTTTTGGATCCATTGACGCTTTTCAATCTCTTTTTGTTTGGAGTGCTCAGTAGCTCTCTTTATTTTAAGACAGGAAATATTGCTTGTAGCTACGCGATCCACTTAGCATGGAATCTCAATCGATTCGGCAGGACCCATTTTTCTTTAACGCAGCTTGACTATATCAGAGAGGGAGTAACCTTCAATTTCATTGAAGGCTCCTGGGGTCTGTTTTTTTTGGGTATTTTTTTACTCATGGGCTACCTAGGGTTTGCTTATCGTATGCCGAATATTGTCATTAAAGCACGCAAGTATGAAGAAGCCTTGACCCAGAATTGAAGCCCCTCCCTCTTGGAGATAGCAAGACCAGGAAGTCTTTTGCCATCTACCATGAGCATCTTGTGTTTGACAAAAAACTGGGACTTGTGACGGCACCTAGTAGCAAAGGTTTCCGATCAAAAAAAATCGAACATTTACAAGCAGTTAGATTGGCTTCTAGCTATTTCGTAAACTTTTTTTATCCTAAAAGTAAGCTAAAAAAATAGATCATGAGTAAAAAGATGAGACATGACAGAAAGTTATCCGCAAAAAACTTTTGGTTGTATATTCATATAAAAATTAAAAGAACTAGGCTCCTGGAGGATCTGCCGGTTAAGTATTCCTATAAAAATATAAATTTAAAAAATTTACTTTAACCTATGCTAACGCCTATCCTGTATTTTGACCGGGAACCTCCTCATCTGCCCATAGCTGAGTTTGGACCCCAAGTATCTTGGAGGGATTTTTTGCTCCTTGCAGATGGATGACAACTGCGATTAAGCCTCACGAAGATCTTTTTACCTCTTTCGCAGAAAAATTTTGATGAGGCTCTCATCTAAGTACTTGGAGTTGTCTGGCCTCAAGATGAAGTCCTATCAGAATAGCTTCTTTATGGAAGCTTGAAAAACGCATTGTCTGTTTTTCATCTCAAAAAAAGACTCTGATATTTAACTCATAAAATTAATGCTTAGGACAAGTATCACTTTGACTTAAAAAGTTTTTGCCACGCATCAAAAAACCTATTGAAAAAAAATTAAAATCAGAATAGTATAACTTATCATTCATTCTTGAAAAAATGGCATTTTAAAAAGAATGATCATGGATCAGAATCATGAAGGAAGAGAGCAGTTAAACTGCTAATATAAATTAAAATTTACTAATTTAGTAACAGAAGTTTTAATGATCTCAGTTGTTCCCAGGAAGATCTTTTTGTGAATCAAGGAGATGGCGGCCCCATCCATTGAGTTTCGCGATCTCCCTAGAGAACATGTGCTCTTGATAGTTTAAACATGAATCATCTAAAATAGATGGAATTGTTTTGTCATCCATGGATTCGTTGTGAACGAAGAATGAAAACAAGCAATGATCAACTTTTCGTATTATGAATTTATATTAATAAAGATGTATGAAAGCTAAGAAATTATTGTTGTATGCCGTTTATCTGTTTTTACTTTTCGGATGTTCTTCTGAGCATAAGAAACTTTCTCATCCTCAAGATGAAACCTTTCATGAATCTGCAGAGGATTTGCCAGCTCAGCAATAGAAGCAAGCGGTATCACCTTTTTTTGGTACGACATGGCCATTGCCTTCTGCTTTAGAAAGTTTATCTTCGAGGACTATCGGTCGACCTGAGAAAGTGGTAAGAAAGCAATCGAATGATGCTCGTACTTATCTTCAGCATGTGAACGCATGCTACGAGGCCTATCACAAGCAATGGGGTGATGCTGATAGTGGGACTTAGGTAATCCTTAAGGCTCTGAAAACGTCTGAGTCAGGGAAGAGTACCAGCTGGGACTGAGCAACAAACGAAGTCAATATATTAATTAAAGAAATCGACAATCAACTTAAGAACCTTAAGGTAAAGCTCGACGCATCTCAAAATCCTGGGAACCAAGACTATCAAGCTTTGGATCAGGGAATAGGATCGCTTCTCACAAGCTTGGGAAGGCATTACCAAGAGATTCAAGAAAAATTGTCTTTTTTTAGAATGGATGCTTTTATCCGTTCCAAAGATGCTTTATCCAGGGAGGCTGTTTTCCAGTCTCTTGAAGCCGTCCAAAACTGTTATTCGATGTGATGGGGGGATGTGTTTGGAACTAGGTACAGATTAGAGAGGCAGATCTTTGATTAGGCTCAATTTTTACTTAAGACTAGGACTGAGATCATTCAACGATTGCATGATCAGTTAAAGAAATATCGGTATATCGCTTCTAGGGATCAGGCAGATCCTTGTGGCAATATTCAGCAGCGTTATGTTTCAGGATAGTTGTCGCCTCGACCGCTTGGTCACCCTACATCATTGATGTCTAACAAAATTACGCATCACTTTCAAGCCATGAAATTCAACGGTGTCCATTTTTTCCCAATTTCTAGTTTTT
>TBL_comb48_EPIDRAFT_1002755_pt1 | contig 12063 bp, 4 predicted proteins | sample TroBogEpilimnion_37_FD_10681 | JGI IMG/M metagenome (IMG submission 10681)
TGCTGGAAGGAGATCACTTGAAGAAGGTGATGTTTGAAGCGTACTGGAAGAACCCCAAAACAGCTTGGAGATATATTAAGCTGCTGGAAGTATTAGGCCCATTTGACTATGATAGAAAGACTATTTCACCAGAGGAATATGCAAGGCTGAACGAACTACCAATGAATGAGCACGCGGCATGGGTAAGAGCTTACAAGTAGATATTTGGTTATACATTCGTTTCGAATGGGAGTAAGGGAAATTGGTATAAGGAGGGAAGTAGGAATGAACAAGTGCAAGCACCAATGTTCCATCCTCCTACTTGCTTGCTCCCAAATTACGAAACTGAATTGTACACCTGTAACTAACATAAACAAAGATTTGAGTCTGTTACATACTGTAACACGGCCGAGGAACGCCTTACAGAAATCTAAGATATAATTGTCCCTGAACAAACTAATGTCAAAATGACGCACGTTGACATTTATTTGAAAGGATTACGTATCGGAGAAAGAAGGAAGGCTTCACACTTCCAACTTTCTCAGAAAAGACATTGGAAAATAGCGAAAGCTCTGCAGGAAATTTTCTCAAGAAATTTTCTTTCTGCCAATGAACCCTCAGCAAACCTCGATAGTGGATATGGAAGCGGAGCCTATTCTTCTGTCTTTCGCAGATGCGAAGGAGCTGTTCTGTCCTGAAACAATCGCAGTGAACCCGTACTTATTGTTAGTCAACGCTAAACCAGATGATGCCACTATTCCGGCGTGTGTGGATTTTAATTTAATTCTATCATCAGTAATGGAGAACGCGGGAGACGCGGAGGCTTATCGAGGTTTTATCGTGAAACAGATACAACTCAGATTGGGAGTACCAGGAGCTCTCATTCATGCTGTGAAACTCCGAGGTCAGGAAGGGGGAGTGGCGTTGGCTTTTCCATCGTTGGTTTCAGAAATTTTAAAACTCAAAGCGGCGTCAAGACCATCGGCAGACGCGGCAAAAGGACTTAAAGAAAAGGAGGCACCAGTGATTGAAGCAGGAGACACCACAGGTGTAAAGGAAGGAACCCTCCAACAGCTCGACATCCGTCAGTTCTCGGGGAAAAGAAAAGTAGAGACAAAGAAGGATGGCACGTCAGGGAGGAAGGGAGCAGCGAGTATCAGAAGAAAAAGTGCTAAAAAGGACCACATCAAAACTGCGAGCTTGGTATTGGAGCAGAAAACGGTAGAGGAGACCAAGGAGAAGGAGGTACCGGAGGACACTCAGGAAGATGATGAACCATCTGAGGTAGAGAATGTTTGTTTGGTGTATTTTTTTATAAATTCAGTTTTTCAAGCAAATATCCATACTTATTACCATAACATCTACTTATAAAATATATGTACATGATACAGGGCCTGTGTGGCCAGTGTGCCTGTGTGGCAAAGAAATAACCTGTGTGGTTTTTCCTGTGTGGAATTTCAGGACGAAGCTTCAGAAGATGGTGTAGACCTGGCCCACGCAGCACACTCCAATCTAGCGGTTTTCCAGACGCAATGCGCGCAGAAGACCTTTAAAAAGGCAAAACAGATCCTCAAGGCGATGAGAGGTGTAGTAGAAGGATTTGAAATGGCAGGTCTCAAGAAGCTGCGAAGAGACTGGGCGGGGAAGTTATCGAACTTCACGTCAGTAGTCAAGACATCTTCAAACACGGATGGGATCGCGTATGCTTATTTCAATTTCTCCAGTGGGAGTGGGAAGACTCCGAAGCAAGTTAGCGAGCTTGCAAAGGAAGCTCGGAGATGTGGGGAGGCGATGAAAGGGGGTGCGGGGAGTGAGTCCGACTCATCCAAGGTTTCTGATTCGTCACCTGAGAAGCGAAGACGCAGGAAGAGGGTTAGACAATGCTTCCGTTGCGGAGGGAATCACTTCCAGAGTGAATGCGACCTTGCACCAAGAATGGTGGGGCCAAGAAGGATGTTTCAGGCAAGAGTTACTCAACCGGTGCAAGCCCCAAGAAATCCCAGCGATAGAAGTTGCTTCACCTGTAGGCAATTTGGACATATGAGTCGTGACTGCCCAAATAGTGGCAAGCCAATGGTAAAGAAAGAGGCGTGATCCGCAAATGCCGTGCGATGTAACTATTAACATAATTTATATTATGGGTTAATAAAGAAATGGGCGGGGGTGACTGGTTTGGGTTAAGACTGAAATATGCCAAACAACATTCTCTTCCTTCCCCTCCCTTTTTCAAAACATAAAATAGGTAAGGGTAAACCGATGGGGAAGACCATATTTGGGTACCATACAAGATTTCAGACTTGTTTTGGATAATAATGTTAATGTTTCAGCCGACGAGGCCATTTTCAGGGATGACAAGAACTTTAAGGTGGGATCTTTGTCAACAGCCCAAGCATTGCTGTTTTGGGAGGAGGAAATCTTGCAGGAAACAGAAATAAACGAGAGAAGGAAAATTCTGAGATGGCTTAAGGACGGTGTGAGGATAGAAGATTTTCTTAAAACACACTCGAAGGGAATTTTCAAAAAAGTGAAGTATTCAGCGAAATATCCCCCGGCACGTACATTTGATAATTATGTGGAAGACAAACACGTAGACTGGGTGAATACTGAGGTCGAAAAACTTCTACAGTTTGGGGCGGTAAAGAAGTGGAGTTTATATGATCCTGTATGCAGTCCAGTGATTATAGCACCAATCCAAGTGGAAGAGGGTACACATAAAAATAGACTGATCTATAACGCACAATACTTGAACTGTTTTATGGATCCACCAACTTTTACCATGGACGGAGTAGGAAAAATCGCAGAGGTGGGCTGGAAGGGAATGTTTCTGTTTTCTATTGACCACAAAAATGGCTATTATCATGTCATGTTGCATGAGTCAGCTTGGAAATATTTTGGTTTTGTTTGGATGGGAGAAGTTTATATTTTTATAGTGCTGTGCTTTGGCTGGTCCCCAGGGCCATTCATCTATTCCACATTGACGGAAAAAGTGGCAGGACGAATCAGGAAAGTCACGAGCGCACCTGTGTTGACGTGGATAGATGATAATTTGGGAGGGAATAGTGTGCACACACAATTATCAACTCCAGCAAAACAACTACAATCAGCACGTCAAGTATGCTTTATATCTTGTATGATCATGTTTTATGCGGGTTATTATGTGAACATTGAGAAATCAGTTTTGGATCCTGCCACGCTACAAAAGCATTTGGGAATTATGATTGATACAATAGCAACAAGATTTTATGTGCCCAGCGATAGAATAGAAAATTTGTTGAATTTGATACGTTCCATGCTAGAGTCAGGGTATTGTTCTCTGGGTGCCCTCGAGAAATGTGTGGGAAAATGCAGAAGCATGGCAATTGCGGTACCAGGTGCTATTTTGTACACTAGAGCACAGTACACAGCTTTGACACAGGATTTAGATTATGCAATCAATCCGGGCGCGGCTAGGAGACAGATTATCATCTTTACTCACGGCTCAGAGTTGGTAGATGAACTTGAGATGTGGTTGCAGCTAGGTGCTGTATTGGAACATGGGGGCATGTGGATTGAAGCCACTAGAGTTTATCTCTCATTAAGAGCTCACACAGATGCATCAGCCAGAAGATGGGGGGGAATATTTAAGAGTCCCAAAGCCGTTTTCATCACGGGAGGCGATTTTGCGGAAGAACAGATTAATTTGCACATAAATGTGAAAGAAGCGGTAGCGCTCGAAGGGTCATTACAGCTGTTTTGTCAGAATAATTCAGAGGAGATAAAGGGTAGAACGGTTGTAGTCAATGTCGACAATAAAACCCTTTATCACATCTATGAGAATGGGGGCTCGACAGGGCAGGTGCATATCACATCAGTATGCAAGAAACTTTTTTGGTTACAGACAAATAATCAGTTTAAACTTAAATTGCAGTGGATACCGTCAGGCGAGAATGAAGCAGATGGTATTACAAGGGAATCAGTAGACGATGACATTAGATTACACAGGAAAGTATTCAATACATTGTGGAAAGAATGGGGTGGTATATTCAGGGATTTAATGGCATCCTCAGGAAACGTTCAATTTAATCAGATGGGAGAAAAGTTGCCATTCTTTTCGCGCTATCATGACAAAGGAACTCTAGGAGTGGACGTGTTTGCCCAAAACATAACCAGAAATGGGGAGGCGAGGTGGCCAGATTTCTGCTTCCCTCCATATAGAATGATAGGTAAATTCTTGGAGTTTGCAAAAAAGTCTGGGGCATGGTGCATTGTGGTGGTGCCAGAGGAACAATGCAGCTGGTTTCATCTGGTTACAATAGCAGCAAAGAAAACACTAAGATTATCCGAAAGAAAACAGCAGGGGAGTTTGTTGAAGTTTAGGACAAATGCACTAAGAACATTTTGCTCTCGGCATGCTATGATTGCAGTTGAACTTGATTTTCGATGTAATTAAATAATTACATGTCAGTAAGCATTTATTAATTTATCTTGTTTGATTGTTCAGGGCTGGGGATCGCACAAAGAACAACCAGTTGAGTTGCGGAAATTCCTGGCAATAAAAGCCCTAGAGAAGCTGGCATCGGACATGGTATATAGCTGGAATAATATAAAACCACCAACACAACCGGGAGAAAGGAACCCAGTTATAGAACAAGGGATGGCAAAGGTACTATGTATGGGTTGTTATGGGAAGAATGACCAAGACTTCAAATTTTGCAAGTATTGTGGGACACAAGCAGGGGAAGGCTGTCCAGGTGGACTAGGAGAACGTGTGCTGGGAACAACTCAAGTGATCGAGATATATGAGGAAGAAATTCAAAGGGAGAAAGCGAGATTTTTCGAATACAGGGCAAACAAATCCACCAACAAAAGATCCATGGTGGTCACGAGGCTATTTGAGGAATTTATCCATTCAAAAGGGCTCCACAAACACAGGGCAGCGGGAGTATCACCAGTTAATTTTTCGATCCTGGATGCAGACGACATGGACGTATTAGAGTTTCTAATGTTTAAGAATGTGTCGGGATCAGGGAAAACATTTGTCCATGGACAGGATTGTGAACACTTGGGAACGTATGAACAATTCAACGACTGCAAACAAAATTGTGGGAATTTTCATGCAGCAGAATCAATGAGGTCAGGCATAATATCTATGTTGAGGAAAGGTCTTACTACTCTTGGCTTAGTAGGAGAATGGGATGCAGAGAGAGCAGTCGGGAATCCAGCAGCATCAAACCTGGTAAAGCAATATCAGTTAATGATTCGGGAAGAACAAGCAAAAGCAGGGATCACACAGAAGTCAGCAGCGATATTGATGCGTGAGGACATAGTGAAGCTGTTACAGAGAATGAGCGCTTGGTTGATGAATCCGAACTTAACAGTAGATGAGAGGTACGAAATGATGCGAGATATGGCATTTATAGCCGTAGTATTTGCGACAGGGAAGCGGTGCGATGATTTGGCGAATTTACTTGTTTCTCAGATGGTCCGATTCCCGAATGGACGAGGAATTATGTTTGGCTTTCAGTTTGGCAAGACTCTTAGGGATGGCACGAGGCAGATGTTTGGTTTACAACCAGATGATGTAACACCTGAAATATGCGCTGTGAGATTATTGGATGATTTTGACGAGTTTACAAGAAAAGCTGGGATTGAAACAAGAGGTAACCGCTTGTTTACAAAAATAAAGAACGGAAGGAGAATCCTAGGGAATATACCAACAGATTACTTGACGGAGCGACTACGAAAATACTTGAAGAAAGCAGACATAGAAGTAAACCAAGGAAGGTTGGTGGTGTCCATTCATTCCTTGCGAGCAGGAGGGCCAGCTTCTAAGCTGCTGGAAGGAGATCACTTGAAGAAGGTGATGTTTGAAGCGTACTGGAAGAACCCCAAAACAGCTTGGAGATATATTAAGCTGCTGGAAGTATTAGGCCCATTTGACTATGATAGAAAGACTATTTCACCAGAGGAATATGCAAGGCTGAACGAACTACCAATGAATGAGCACGCGGCATGGGTAAGAGCTTACAAGTAGATATTTGGTTATACATTCGTTTCGAATGGGAGTAAGGGAAATTGGTATAAGGAGGGAAGTAGGAATGAACAAGTGCAAGCACCAATGTTCCATCCTCCTACTTGCTTGCTCCCAAATTACGAAACTGAATTGTACACCTGTAACTAACATAAACAAAGATTTGAGTCTGTTACATACTGTAACACGGCCGAGGAACGCCTTACAGAAATCTAAGATATAATTGTCCCTGAACAAACTAATGTCAAAATGACGCACGTTGACATTTATTTGAAAGGATTACGTATCGGAGAAAGAAGGAAGGCTTCACACTTCCAACTTTCTCAGAAAAGACATTGGAAAATAGCGAAAGCTCTGCAGGAAATTTTCTCAAGAAATTTTCTTTCTGCCAATGAACCCTCAGCAAACCTCGATAGTGGATATGGAAGCGGAGCCTATTCTTCTGTCTTTCGCAGATGCGAAGGAGCTGTTCTGTCCTGAAACAATCGCAGTGAACCCGTACTTATTGTTAGTCAACGCTAAACCAGATGATGCCACTATTCCGGCGTGTGTGGATTTTAATTTAATTCTATCATCAGTAATGGAGAACGCGGGAGACGCGGAGGCTTATCGAGGTTTTATCGTGAAACAGATACAACTCAGATTGGGAGTACCAGGAGCTCTCATTCATGCTGTGAAACTCCGAGGTCAGGAAGGGGGAGTGGCGTTGGCTTTTCCATCGTTGGTTTCAGAAATTTTAAAACTCAAAGCGGCGTCAAGACCATCGGCAGACGCGGCAAAAGGACTTAAAGAAAAGGAGGCACCAGTGATTGAAGCAGGAGACACCACAGGTGTAAAGGAAGGAACCCTCCAACAGCTCGACATCCGTCAGTTCTCGGGGAAAAGAAAAGTAGAGACAAAGAAGGATGGCACGTCAGGGAGGAAGGGAGCAGCGAGTATCAGAAGAAAAAGTGCTAAAAAGGACCACATCAAAACTGCGAGCTTGGTATTGGAGCAGAAAACGGTAGAGGAGACCAAGGAGAAGGAGGTACCGGAGGACACTCAGGAAGATGATGAACCATCTGAGGTAGAGAATGTTTGTTTGGTGTATTTTTTTATAAATTCAGTTTTTCAAGCAAATATCCATACTTATTACCATAACATCTACTTATAAAATATATGTACATGATACAGGGCCTGTGTGGCCAGTGTGCCTGTGTGGCAAAGAAATAACCTGTGTGGTTTTTCCTGTGTGGAATTTCAGGACGAAGCTTCAGAAGATGGTGTAGACCTGGCCCACGCAGCACACTCCAATCTAGCGGTTTTCCAGACGCAATGCGCGCAGAAGACCTTTAAAAAGGCAAAACAGATCCTCAAGGCGATGAGAGGTGTAGTAGAAGGATTTGAAATGGCAGGTCTCAAGAAGCTGCGAAGAGACTGGGCGGGGAAGTTATCGAACTTCACGTCAGTAGTCAAGACATCTTCAAACACGGATGGGATCGCGTATGCTTATTTCAATTTCTCCAGTGGGAGTGGGAAGACTCCGAAGCAAGTTAGCGAGCTTGCAAAGGAAGCTCGGAGATGTGGGGAGGCGATGAAAGGGGGTGCGGGGAGTGAGTCCGACTCATCCAAGGTTTCTGATTCGTCACCTGAGAAGCGAAGACGCAGGAAGAGGGTTAGACAATGCTTCCGTTGCGGAGGGAATCACTTCCAGAGTGAATGCGACCTTGCACCAAGAATGGTGGGGCCAAGAAGGATGTTTCAGGCAAGAGTTACTCAACCGGTGCAAGCCCCAAGAAATCCCAGCGATAGAAGTTGCTTCACCTGTAGGCAATTTGGACATATGAGTCGTGACTGCCCAAATAGTGGCAAGCCAATGGTAAAGAAAGAGGCGTGATCCGCAAATGCCGTGCGATGTAACTATTAACATAATTTATATTATGGGTTAATAAAGAAATGGGCGGGGGTGACTGGTTTGGGTTAAGACTGAAATATGCCAAACAACATTCTCTTCCTTCCCCTCCCTTTTTCAAAACATAAAATAGGTAAGGGTAAACCGATGGGGAAGACCATATTTGGGTACCATACAAGATTTCAGACTTGTTTTGGATAATAATGTTAATGTTTCAGCCGACGAGGCCATTTTCAGGGATGACAAGAACTTTAAGGTGGGATCTTTGTCAACAGCCCAAGCATTGCTGTTTTGGGAGGAGGAAATCTTGCAGGAAACAGAAATAAACGAGAGAAGGAAAATTCTGAGATGGCTTAAGGACGGTGTGAGGATAGAAGATTTTCTTAAAACACACTCGAAGGGAATTTTCAAAAAAGTGAAGTATTCAGCGAAATATCCCCCGGCACGTACATTTGATAATTATGTGGAAGACAAACACGTAGACTGGGTGAATACTGAGGTCGAAAAACTTCTACAGTTTGGGGCGGTAAAGAAGTGGAGTTTATATGATCCTGTATGCAGTCCAGTGATTATAGCACCAATCCAAGTGGAAGAGGGTACACATAAAAATAGACTGATCTATAACGCACAATACTTGAACTGTTTTATGGATCCACCAACTTTTACCATGGACGGAGTAGGAAAAATCGCAGAGGTGGGCTGGAAGGGAATGTTTCTGTTTTCTATTGACCACAAAAATGGCTATTATCATGTCATGTTGCATGAGTCAGCTTGGAAATATTTTGGTTTTGTTTGGATGGGAGAAGTTTATATTTTTATAGTGCTGTGCTTTGGCTGGTCCCCAGGGCCATTCATCTATTCCACATTGACGGAAAAAGTGGCAGGACGAATCAGGAAAGTCACGAGCGCACCTGTGTTGACGTGGATAGATGATAATTTGGGAGGGAATAGTGTGCACACACAATTATCAACTCCAGCAAAACAACTACAATCAGCACGTCAAGTATGCTTTATATCTTGTATGATCATGTTTTATGCGGGTTATTATGTGAACATTGAGAAATCAGTTTTGGATCCTGCCACGCTACAAAAGCATTTGGGAATTATGATTGATACAATAGCAACAAGATTTTATGTGCCCAGCGATAGAATAGAAAATTTGTTGAATTTGATACGTTCCATGCTAGAGTCAGGGTATTGTTCTCTGGGTGCCCTCGAGAAATGTGTGGGAAAATGCAGAAGCATGGCAATTGCGGTACCAGGTGCTATTTTGTACACTAGAGCACAGTACACAGCTTTGACACAGGATTTAGATTATGCAATCAATCCGGGCGCGGCTAGGAGACAGATTATCATCTTTACTCACGGCTCAGAGTTGGTAGATGAACTTGAGATGTGGTTGCAGCTAGGTGCTGTATTGGAACATGGGGGCATGTGGATTGAAGCCACTAGAGTTTATCTCTCATTAAGAGCTCACACAGATGCATCAGCCAGAAGATGGGGGGGAATATTTAAGAGTCCCAAAGCCGTTTTCATCACGGGAGGCGATTTTGCGGAAGAACAGATTAATTTGCACATAAATGTGAAAGAAGCGGTAGCGCTCGAAGGGTCATTACAGCTGTTTTGTCAGAATAATTCAGAGGAGATAAAGGGTAGAACGGTTGTAGTCAATGTCGACAATAAAACCCTTTATCACATCTATGAGAATGGGGGCTCGACAGGGCAGGTGCATATCACATCAGTATGCAAGAAACTTTTTTGGTTACAGACAAATAATCAGTTTAAACTTAAATTGCAGTGGATACCGTCAGGCGAGAATGAAGCAGATGGTATTACAAGGGAATCAGTAGACGATGACATTAGATTACACAGGAAAGTATTCAATACATTGTGGAAAGAATGGGGTGGTATATTCAGGGATTTAATGGCATCCTCAGGAAACGTTCAATTTAATCAGATGGGAGAAAAGTTGCCATTCTTTTCGCGCTATCATGACAAAGGAACTCTAGGAGTGGACGTGTTTGCCCAAAACATAACCAGAAATGGGGAGGCGAGGTGGCCAGATTTCTGCTTCCCTCCATATAGAATGATAGGTAAATTCTTGGAGTTTGCAAAAAAGTCTGGGGCATGGTGCATTGTGGTGGTGCCAGAGGAACAATGCAGCTGGTTTCATCTGGTTACAATAGCAGCAAAGAAAACACTAAGATTATCCGAAAGAAAACAGCAGGGGAGTTTGTTGAAGTTTAGGACAAATGCACTAAGAACATTTTGCTCTCGGCATGCTATGATTGCAGTTGAACTTGATTTTCGATGTAATTAAATAATTACATGTCAGTAAGCATTTATTAATTTATCTTGTTTGATTGTTCAGGGCTGGGGATCGCACAAAGAACAACCAGTTGAGTTGCGGAAATTCCTGGCAATAAAAGCCCTAGAGAAGCTGGCATCGGACATGGTATATAGCTGGAATAATATAAAACCACCAACACAACCGGGAGAAAGGAACCCAGTTATAGAACAAGGGATGGCAAAGGTACTATGTATGGGTTGTTATGGGAAGAATGACCAAGACTTCAAATTTTGCAAGTATTGTGGGACACAAGCAGGGGAAGGCTGTCCAGGTGGACTAGGAGAACGTGTGCTGGGAACAACTCAAGTGATCGAGATATATGAGGAAGAAATTCAAAGGGAGAAAGCGAGATTTTTCGAATACAGGGCAAACAAATCCACCAACAAAAGATCCATGGTGGTCACGAGGCTATTTGAGGAATTTATCCATTCAAAAGGGCTCCACAAACACAGGGCAGCGGGAGTATCACCAGTTAATTTTTCGATCCTGGATGCAGACGACATGGACGTATTAGAGTTTCTAATGTTTAAGAATGTGTCGGGATCAGGGAAAACATTTGTCCATGGACAGGATTGTGAACACTTGGGAACGTATGAACAATTCAACGACTGCAAACAAAATTGTGGGAATTTTCATGCAGCAGAATCAATGAGGTCAGGCATAATATCTATGTTGAGGAAAGGTCTTACTACTCTTGGCTTAGTAGGAGAATGGGATGCAGAGAGAGCAGTCGGGAATCCAGCAGCATCAAACCTGGTAAAGCAATATCAGTTAATGATTCGGGAAGAACAAGCAAAAGCAGGGATCACACAGAAGTCAGCAGCGATATTGATGCGTGAGGACATAGTGAAGCTGTTACAGAGAATGAGCGCTTGGTTGATGAATCCGAACTTAACAGTAGATGAGAGGTACGAAATGATGCGAGATATGGCATTTATAGCCGTAGTATTTGCGACAGGGAAGCGGTGCGATGATTTGGCGAATTTACTTGTTTCTCAGATGGTCCGATTCCCGAATGGACGAGGAATTATGTTTGGCTTTCAGTTTGGCAAGACTCTTAGGGATGGCACGAGGCAGATGTTTGGTTTACAACCAGATGATGTAACACCTGAAATATGCGCTGTGAGATTATTGGATGATTTTGACGAGTTTACAAGAAAAGCTGGGATTGAAACAAGAGGTAACCGCTTGTTTACAAAAATAAAGAACGGAAGGAGAATCCTAGGGAATATACCAACAGATTACTTGACGGAGCGACTACGAAAATACTTGAAGAAAGCAGACATAGAAGTAAACCAAGGAAGGTTGGTGGTGTCCATTCATTCCTTGCGAGCAGGAGGGCCAGCTTCTAAGCTGCTGGAAGGAGATCACTTGAAGAAGGTGATGTTTGAAGCGTACTGGAAGAACCCCAAAACAGCTTGGAGATATATTAAGCTGCTGGAAGTATTAGGCCCATTTGACTATGATAGAAAGACTATTTCACCAGAGGAATATGCAAGGCTGAACGAACTACCAATGAATGAGCACGCGGCATGGGTAAGAGCTTACAAGTAGATATTTGGTTATACATTCGTTTCGAATGGGAGTAAGGGAAATTGGTATAAGGAGGGAAGTAGGAATGAACAAGTGCAAGCACCAATGTTCCATCCTCCTACTTGCTTGCTCCCAAATTACGAAACTGAATTGTACACCTGTAACTAACATAAACAAAGATTTGAGTCTGTTACATACTGTAACACGGCCGAGGAACGCCTTACAGAAATCTAAGATATAATTGTCCCTGAACAAACTAATGTCAAAATGACGCACGTTGACATTTATTTGAAAGGATTA
>TBL_comb48_EPIDRAFT_1002758_pt1 | contig 12054 bp, 17 predicted proteins | sample TroBogEpilimnion_37_FD_10681 | JGI IMG/M metagenome (IMG submission 10681)
TGTAACAGTTCCAAGTGGTTCTAGATGGGTAATTTTATGAGTTCAATGGTTCTTTCAGGCGATACATCAGGTGCAGTTACAGTTACAGTTCCAGCCATAGCTGGTACAAACACAGCAACACTTCCTGCTGCTACTGGCACAGTAATGGTTAGCGGTGCTATGCCAGCGTTTAGTGCTTATCAATCAGGTTCGGCACAAGTTGTTAGTGCTAATGCTTGGACAAAAATAACAATTAATACTAAAGAATTTGATACTAATTCAAATTTTGATAATGTAACAAATTACAGATTTACACCAACTGTAGCTGGTTATTATCAAATATCAGCAACCATTCAATATGGCGGAGATTCAACAACTGGAGCATCAATATATAAAAATGGTTCAATATTTAAAGTAGGTCATTTTTCATCTTCTGGTGCTGGTAGAGCATCAACTGTTTCAGCTTTAATTAATTTTAATGGCTCAACAGATTATGTTGAATTTTATGGTTACTGTAATGTGACAGGAACTGTTGCAACAGGTGCTAATTCAACTTGGTTTCAAGGTGTTATGGTAAGGGCAGCATAATGTACGAAAAACTTATAAAACTATATCCTGAACTTGCAAACTTTGATTTTGCTAGTGGTGTAATTACCATTCAAAACGATTCAAATGGCAAAGGCGATTACATTGCAAAATGGGAACATCCTACATTAAGTCAGCCTACACAAGCTCAATTAGAGGCAATAGGTAAATGACTACAACTTTAAATGCTTCTACATCTAGTGGATTGGTATCTACTGCTGATACAAGCGGTAATCTTGCTTTGCAATCTAATGGAACAACTATTGCTACAGCTCAATCTACTGGTCTTAATTTAGCTGCAACAGGATTAGTTTTTAGTGACTCAACCACGCAAACAAGTGGTTATGGAGTTGCAAAGGCTTGGGTAAATTTTAATGGTATTTCAAGCACCACTATTCGTGCTTCATACAATGTAAGTTCTGTAACTTATAATGCTTCTGGTGATTACACAGTAAACTTTACTAATGCCTTTTCTGATGCAAATTACGCACCAGTTGGGGTTGCACAAAGAGATAGTGCAAATATTTGCGTTGTTTGTATATATGGAAGCACTACATATAATTCTTTAACAACTACATCAGCAAGATTTTTTACAAAAGATAATGCAAACAATACAGTTTCTGCTTTGACTGTTGGTTTAGCATTTTTTAGATAAGAAAACATTATGACCACAATAATTAATGGCTCTAGCCCATCAATTACATTTAGTGATAGCACTACGCAATCTACTGCTGGTTTAACTGGTTCAGCAAGTCAATTATGTCAGGCTTGGGTAAATTTTAATGGTATAACTACAGTTTCAGTTCGTGCTTCTTACAATATTAGTTCTGTTGTTAGAAATAGCACAGGCGATTACACCATTAATTTTACAAATGCTTTAGCTGATGCAAATTATACTGTTAATACTGGTGGCATAACATCTAGTTCAACTGGAACTGGTGGTGGGTGGTTTGTTGGCGTAAAAACTGGTTCTGCTGGAACTTCTGCATCATTAAAATCAACAACTCAAGTTGAAATTTTGACAACAAATAATGGTGGTGGTTTAACTGATGGCGCAGAAGTTTATATTGCAATTTTTAGATAAGGAAAAACAATGTCACAAGTAATCATTTATACAAATTCAAATGGCGGTGTATCTGTCTGTATCCCAACAGGCGAACTTCCTATTGAAGAGGTATTAGCAAAAGATTGCCCTGCTGGCGCAATTATTGTTGATGACAGCACTTTGCCACAGGGCGCAGATGCTCAATATTTTGATGCTTGGGTATTAAATAATGGTGTAGTAACTGTTGATGCTAATAAAAAAGCAGCAATTATTGCAAAACAAGAATCTGAAGCCAATGCCAAAGCATCTGCATTAGCTAAATTAACCGCACTTGGTTTAACCCAAGACGAAGTAAAAGCATTGGTGGGATAAAAATGAACTATCAATGGAAAATCTTAGAAGTATTTGCCCAAGACGAAGTTATTACAGGGGCTAAATATCATCTTGTAGGCTCAGAAGATGAGCTATCAGTAGAAACTGAAGGTAATTGGTTCTTTGATTGCCCTACTGCAAAAGTGCCATTTTTAGAAGTTACTGAAGAAATGATTATTGGCTGGATCGAAGCTGATGCTGTCAAGGATGGCGATAACCACATCAAAAAAGGTGTCGAAAATCAGATAAAAGCGTTAAAATTGCATAAGCCAGTACCCGCACCCTGGATGCCACAAGTATTTAAACCTGAGATTTAAACCATGACCACACCATACGACATTGTTTCTAGAGCATTAAAAGACATCGGAGCGTTGGAAGCGGGTGAAACTCCAACTAATGATGCAGCGCAAGATGCGTTTGATATGCTCAATGACCTTATAGATCAATGGTCAAACGAAGAAATGATGGTCTATTACAAGAATGAGATCGTATTTCCTATTACCCCAGGTGTTACACAATATACGATTGGCCCTACAGGAAACATCAACGCAAGCATTACAGGTTCAATTTCAGGCAATATTCTAACAGTAACGGCTATTAACTCTGGGGCTATTAACGTAGGTCAGACTTTGGGTGGCACAGGAATTACTTCTGGCACGACCATTGAAAAGATGCTCACAGGCGCAGGAAACAATGTAAACGAAGCTGGAACTTATCAGCTTAATACCTACTATTCCTCGCCCATCAGCTCTGAAACGATAACTTTATACTATCAACGCCCATTATCAATAGATTCTGCCTTTGTGCGAATCAATACTAATTCTAATGGCGTACCTATTGTTAATGGTGGTTTGGACTACCCAATCGCTGTTTTAGCGGTAGAAGAATATCAAATGATTGGTTTAAAGACTTTAAATGGCCCATGGCCTAAAGCTCTTTACTATCAGCCTAGTGAAACTTTAGGTAATTTGTATGTATGGCCCAACCCTTCACAGGGCGAAATGCACATCTTTACAGACAATCTATTCCAACGATATACCAGTTTGACTGATGGAATTGTTTTGCCACAAGGCTACACAATGGCTCTCAGATGGTGTTTAGCCGAGCGTTTGATGCCTATGTATGGCAAAGCTAATCCAACGCAAATACAGATGATTAATGCCTACGCTGCTCAAGCTAAAGCTACAGTTAAACGCATCAATATGAAGCCAGTTCAATCTGCCCGTTTTGCTGATGCTATGTTGGCAAGCCGTCAAAAAGATGCTGGATGGATTTTATCAGGCGGATTTTTCCGTTAATAATCATACACTTATGCAATATTACATATACCAACATCGTGCTGTAGATACAGGCAATATCTTTTATGTTGGCAAAGGCAAAGATAAACGTCATGCTGATAAAAATAAAAGAAATCGGTATTGGAAGTTTTATGTAGAAAAACATGGTTTTACATCAAAAATTATTGCTGATAATTTAGACGAAGAATTAGCTTTTCTTGCTGAAATCGAATGTATTGATGTTTATAAAAGACGTGGTATCAAACTTGTAAATTTAAGCAATGGTGGGGAAGGATGCTCTGGTTATTCACATTCCCATTCAGAAGAACAAAAAGCTAAATGGTCAACTATGCGTAAGGGTGTAACAAGCCCACGTAAGGGCGTAAAGTTATCTGATGAAACAAAAGAAAAATTAAGAATTGCTAGGCAAGGAAAACCTTTGTCTGAACAACATAAAAAATCAATAAGCAATTCACTTATTGGAAATAAACATACTGCCAAATTAACAGATGATGAAGTTCGTTTTGTCAGAGCTAACAAAGGTATTATGACTCATATTGAATTATCTAAAAAATTTGGAATACATAAAAATACTGTCCATAAAATTTGGCGTTTTGAACGCTACAAGGATGTAATCTAATGGCTGACTTCGGATTCGTTGGAGCAGCCTATACAGCACCCTCAATCTATCAGGATGCCCAAGAGTGCATTAATTTTCGCCCTGAGATTGATCCTACAAAAGGTCAAGGGGCAAGAGGGGTAGTCGCTTTATATCCTACGCCAGGTCTTACAAACATGGTTACGTTGCAAAACTCGCAAATTGTTCGTGGTATGAGAACAGTAAGTGGTGGGCAATATTTAGTGGCGGTTTGTGGCCCTTACGTTTATGTAATGGATAGCACATTTACGGCAACAATCGTAGGTCAATTAAATAGCAATAGTGGTCAAGTCGGAATCACCGATAATGGCTTAAACGTCTATATTGTGGATGGTAGCTATCGTTACACATGGCGTATTTCTACCCCTGCATCTGCGGTATTTCAAGGCACAATCTCAGGAACTACCCTTACTGTAACTCGTAATATTTCGGGAACTATTGCAGCAGGACAATCTTTATTTGGCGTAGGTGTTACTGCTGAAACTGTTATTGTTAGCGGATCGGGTTCTACTTGGACTATTAATCAATCCCAAACAGTTTCTACTGCTATTCAGATGAACTCTGCATCAGTAGCTGGAACAATTACTGCAAGCATTTCAGGTACAACCTTAACAGTTACCTCAGTATCGTCTGGAACAATTTATCCAGGTCAAACCATTCAAGGTACTAGTGTTACAGCAAATACCATTATTACGGCTCTAGGAAGCGGAACAGTATTATCTGCCTCTATCGCTACAGGTGGCACAGGATACGCTGTAAACGATACTGTGACAGTTTTAGGCGGTGTATATGGCAATAGTCCAGCTACCTATACTGTTACCTCAGTAACCGCAGGCGCAGTAACAGGATTGTCACAAACTTATTCGGGTCAATATACCTCTACCCCTTCAAATAATGTATCAACTTCTACAAATGGTTCTGGCACAGGGTTAACCCTTACATTAACCTTTGGATCAGGTACAGGCAATACAGGTAGCTATGTTGTGAATTACAGCCAAAGCGTTGGTTCAGAAACAATGTATTTGCTTAACTTTAGCACTTTGCCTAGTACCGATGGTGCATTTACAGGCGCAGATGTAGTAGATATTGTAGATAACTATTTTATTTACAATCGCCCTAATACTCAGCAATGGGCTGCTTCTAATCTATTAAGTCCTATTACTTATGGACTGTCCTATGCTTCTAAGTTCACAGGCCCTGATAATCTAGTTTCTATCATTGCCGATCACGGGCAAGTCTATCTGTTGGGCGAAACTACCTCAGAAGTATGGGCAGATGCTGGCACATTCCCTTTTGCCTTTCAAAGAATTCCAGGTTCTTCAAGCCAACATGGTATTGCTGCTAAGTTCTCAGTAGCTCGTTTAGGTAATTCTTTTGCTTATTTAGCTAGAAACAATCGTGGTCAATCTGAAATTGTAATGATGAATGGTTATTTCCCACAAAGAATATCTACTCATGCAGTTGAAAATACACTTGTTAATCAAACAGTCAGCGATGCTGTTGCTTATACCTATCAATTAGAAGGCCATGAGTGCTATGTTATTACTTTCCCAAGCCTAGATTTAACTTGGGTTTATGACATATCCACACAACTTTGGCATAAGTGGTTATGGACAGATAGCCAGAACAATTACCATCGCCATCGTTCTAATTGCGCTGCTTTATTTCAAGGCGTTGTTTTGGTAGGTGATTACCAAAATGGTCAAATTTATATGCTTGACCCTAATAATTACACAGATAATGGCAATACTATTCGCAGATTGCGTAGATGCCCACACCTTGTTACTGATCTACAACGTCAATTTTTTGATGAGTTTCAGATTCAATTTCAACCTGGCGTTGGTTTAGAGGGCATTACAAACCCACCTTTGAACGCAGAAACAGTCGGTGCAAACCCCCAAGCTATGCTTAGATGGTCAAATGATGGCGGTTCTACCTACTCAAACGAGCATTGGTCAGATATTGGTAAAGTTGGAAAATACAAAAATCGTATTATTTGGCGTAGATTAGGGCAGGCTAGAGATCGTATCTATGAAGTAGTGGTTACTGATCCTATATTTGCTTGTATTATTTCAGCTAACTTAAAAGCCAGCGAAGGGGATAATTAATGGCTAATATTTTATTTGGGCAAAGTCAGGGTAATCAATACCCTGTTACGCCTTTATTGGATGATGCAACCAAAATGCCCACTCGGGCGTGGCAACAATGGTTTCTGAACTTATTAAACTTTTCTAGTTCAGCAACAGCAACAAAGGGGACAGCTACATTACCATCCAATCCTGCGGGATTTATGAATGTAACTGTTGGGGGAAAACAATATAAAGTGCCTTATTACAATACATGATCGAATATAAAGATGACGATTGGCTAGAAAATTTAGACGCATTAAAGGAAATAATTAAGGATCATTACGAAGAATTATCGGTAACAAAAACTTACCCTCTTGATCCTGATTGGGATGCGTATAAACAGATATTGGATGTAGGAAGATTGAAGTTTGTAACTTGTAAAGAAGATGGCAAATTAATAGGCTATATCATTTATTTTGTAATGCCTCATCTTCATTACAAGACTTGTTTGACGGCTTTTGAGGATATTTACTTTTTAAAGAAGGAATATCGCAAAGGTCGAGTAGGAATTAGGATGTTCCAATTTGCAGAAAAGCTGCTAAAGGAGCAAGGAATTAACAGAATTATCTATAACACTAAGGTTCATTCAGACAATAGTAGTCTTTTTGAATATTTGGGCTATAGTTTTATGGATAAAGTCTTTACGAAACTGTTGTAAAAATGCGACAATTAGCATATTAGATTGGAGAAATTATGGGCGGTAGTGCAGCTATGATAGCAGCCCCAATAGTGGGCAATGTGGTAGGTGGCCTCATTGGGGGTGGTGGAGCAACGCAAGCTGGTCAAACAGCAGCTCAGGGAGCTTATCAAGGTCAACAGACCCTACAGCAAAACCTTGCGAATATGACTCCGTATTACACCCCTTATACCGATTTAGGTAAACAGGGTGTAAGCAATATATCTAATTTGCTAAATACGGGCTATTTGACCAATCAATTTAGTAATCAAGACTTAAATGCTCAATTAGCTCCTAATTACGCTTTTCAGCTACAACAAGGGCAACAGGCTCAAAATGCAGCTTCTAATGCTACTGGTGGTTTAGTTGGCGGAAATGCTCAACAGGCTTTACAAAACTACACCCAAAATTATGCTGGAAACGCATATCAACAAGCATTTAATAATTACCAAAACCAACGCCAAAATATTTATGGCAACTTATCCAACATAGCTCAAATTGGTCAACAAGGCGTATCAGGTCTTGGAAATCTATCTACTGGCACAGCTCAAGGTGTTGCAAATCTTGGAGTAGGAGCAGCAAATGCTCAAGCTGCTGGTCAAGTTGGCGCAGCAAATGCTTATTCTGGTGCGGTGCAAAATGCTGGAAATATGGCTTATTTAGGATCTTTATTAGGACAAAATCAAGGATTAGGCGGTTCAACTTCAAATACCTATGCAAATATGGGATTGGTTGGCAATAACTCTGCGGGTTATACATATTCGCCAGCAGCTCAAGTTGGGCCTACTTATTCTGAACTTGGTTACGTACAAGGTTAATCATGGCTGAATACAATGTTTCAGAAGTAGCTGGAAAAATTAATCCACCACAAGTTACAAGCATAGGCGATATGCTTAATATTGCTCGTGGAGGTCAGGCTTATCAACAAGCTCAACAAATTAATCCTTTATTGCTTCAGCAACAGCAAGCTACAACACAAGGCGCACAATTAAATGTCGCTAATACGCAAAGACAAATTGCTGGAGGGGCTTTAACAGGTCTTGAAAACTCTGAAGCATACAAAATTGGTGATGCTAAGGGAATTAAACAAGAATTAGAGGCTACAGAAAAATGGCTTAAAACTGTTAGCCCAGATTTGTTAAAAGAAGGCGGTGCAGTAGATCAAGCCCATCAATTAATAGACAAAGGCGATGTAGAGGGATACAAAAAATTATTGGGCAACATTAGACGTCAAGGTGCTAGTGGAGCTGAACAATATGCTGCTGCATTGCCACAATTCAATACCAATGCTGCTGGTACTCCATTTTTGACAAATCGTGCTGCTGGTACAGTTTCAGCACCACAACAAGCTGGTGGTCAAAACATAACCCCAACTAATGTTGGCGTAGCTAATTTTGGTGATTATCAAAAAGATTTGACAAATCGTGTAGCAAGCGCAACTCAAAATGAAATGCGTATTAATGAAGCTCAAAACTTAATGAAAGAGTTTAAGCCTGGTGCTGGATCAAGAACGTATGTAGATATAGCACAAAAATTACAAGCTGTAGGCGCACCGCAAGATTTGGTTGATAAAGTTGCCAAAGGTGATTTGTCTGCTGCTCAATCTTTAAACAAGTTTATTGCTCAAACAGTCATCCAAGCTGCTACATCCACTCCAGGTACTGCGGAATCTATCAATAGATACATTCGTGATAATCCTGACATTGGAAGTGACCCAAGAGCTTTGGAGCGTTTCTTTGAATTCACACGAAAACAAAATGCTATTCCTATTGAAGAACAAAAGTTTTTGCTTGAAAAAGTTAGAAAAGGATCTTTAAATCCTGATACTCATGTATCTGAAGCTCAGCAACATATTTTGCAAAATTTTGCTGGTAAAGAAACTTCTGTGACAGGAAAAGAAGCTAAAAACGTTACTTATGGAAATTACAAAACTAAAGATGGCAGAACAGTTCCTGTTATTAGTTATGATGGCGGAAAATCTTGGGAATATAAATAATGGATAACCTTTACGCTTCTCTTGAGCAAAGATATGGTTTGCCAGAAGGCGCTTTATCTGCTGTTGAATCTGTTGAAAGTGGTGGCAAAGATGAAGCAGTAAGCCCAAAAGGTGCAAAAGGTCGTTTTCAATTTATGCCAGCAACAGCACAGGCTTATGGGGTAGATGTATCAGATCCTATTAGTTCAGCTCATGGCGCAGCGCAATATTTATCTGATTTACAAAAGCAATATGGCAGTTTTAAAGCTGCTATAGCTCATTACAATGGCGGTAGCAAAGCTGGTAAAGCTGTGTCTATGGGTGATGAACCACCCGCCACAGAAACTAAAGGATATTTGCAAAAAGTATCCATGAAATTACCTCCTATTGATCCATCTTTGGTAGAACCTTCTAGTTCTGTAAGCGTATCAGGATATGAGCCTATTAACCCATCTGAAGTAGAGCTAGTAGAACCCATCAAAGCTCAAGAAGTTACTAAAGAATTACCAGCTAATCTTAAAAATCTAAGCAATGCAGAATTATTTGCTAAAGGTCTTAAAGCATCGGCAGAAACAACAATGACTGGTATTGGTCAAAAATTAGATCCATTAGCTCAAAAACTCGAAGAATCTTTTAATAGAATTGAAAAAGCTACTGGTGGAACTAAATCTGGCAGACTTATGAAGCAATTACAAGAATCTTTTGGGTTGCCTTCTGCAAAAGAAATTGCCGAAAATCGTGACGTTCAAATTCTTGCACAAAGAGAAGCTAATAAAGAATTGTTAGGAACAACACCAGGAATGGTAGGTAATGTTGTTGGAGAACTTGGGCAGGCTCTATTATTGCCAGGTGGAACTATTGGCAAGGCTGCATTGGCTGGTGGCACTATGGGAGCAATTCAACCTACATTACCAGAAGAAAGCACAGCCTTTAATGTTGGAATGGGTGCTGCATTAGGTGGAGCTGGTCAAGGGGTTGTAAATGCGGTTGGCAGAATTGCACAGCCAATTACTAAAAATTTAAGCGAAATTGGGCAAAAATCAGTTCAAATTCTTAAAGATGCTGGCGTACCTTTAGATGCAGCTCAAGCAACAGGATCAAAAGTAATGCAATTTGCAAAACGTATTACTTCTGATAACCCATTCACAGGTGCAGAAAATCAAGCGTTTTCTCATGTTCAAAATAATGCTTATACAAAAGCAGTTTCAAAAACAATGGGTGAAGATGCAGAACATATTACCCCTGAAATAATCCAAAATGCCAAAACTCGTTTAGGCGAAAATTATGATCAATTATTTGAACGCAATGGTGTCAGAGTTACTAGAAACTTTTCTAATGAATTATCTGATTTAAAAAATGAAGCGGAAAGAATACTACCTTCTAATGAACACGCAGTAGGCAACATTGTGACAGATATTATTGAAAAAGCCAAAGCCAATATGGGTCATTTAGAAGGTAAACAATATCAAGCCTTCAAACGTCAATTAGATGCTTTAGAAAAACAAGGTGGATTATCTGCCCATTATGCTGGCGAAATTAAAGATAAGTTATTAGAAGGTTTAAGCAATACTGTGCAAAAGTTTGGCAAAGAAGGCGATATTGAGTTATTAAAAGCTACTAATAAACAATATGGCAACATGAAAAAGATTGAAGATATTGCATTAAAAGATGCAGAAGAAGGTCATGTAAGCCCATCATTGCTTTATAACTCTTTGACGACAAAAGGAAAGCGCAATGCTTTTTACCAAGATGATCCTGAGTTAGCAAAATTAGCTCAAGCTGGTAAAGCCATTCTTCCAGAAAAAGGCCCTAATAGCGGTACAGCAAAACGATTAGCTGCCCAAGCTGCTATCCCAACTACTTTGGCAGCATACGATTATGCAAAAGAAGGAGATATTGGAAAAGCATTAGGCGTTGGTGCTAGTGCCTATTTAGCCCCCAAAGCATTACAAGCTGCGTTACATAATCCAGCTTTTGCACGTTATTTAGAGCAAGGTGTTGGTGGCACAGCATTACGCAATTTTTTACAAGCTCCATCAAAAGTGGGTGCAGGAAAGATTCCATTGGCATCGTTTGAGTCTTATTTGCAACAAGTTCAAAAAGAAAAAGGTACTAAATAATGGCATCAGTTCTACTATCATCAGTTGGCGTAGGTCAACAATTCTTTGATAACAATGGAGTACCACTTGCTGGTGGTCTTATATATACTTATCAAGCTGGTTCATCTACACCTTTAGCTACTTATATAGATAATGCTGGAATTACTGCTAATGCTAATCCTATCGTATTAGATAGCTCTGGTCGTGTTCCTAATGAAATTTGGCTTTTGCAAGGCTATAGTTATAAATTCATAATTCAAAGCTCATCAGGTACAAGTCTGATTACCTTAGATAATCTTTATGGAATTTTGCAAAATGCTCCAGCAACCTCAGCATCAATTCCAAGTGGATTAATTGCTATTTGGTCAGGTTCTACAGGCTCTATTCCTAGCGGTTGGTTGCTATGTAACGGAGCTAATGGCACACCTGACTTGCGTAATTCGTTTGTTTTGGGCGCAGGAAATAGCTATGCTGTAGGCGCAACTGGTGGTAGCACAGATGCAATCGTGGTATCACATACCCATACAGCAACCACATCAATTACCGATCCTGGTCACTTTCATAATGTGTTTTATTCTGGTGGCCCTGGTGGTGGAAGCAAATATCCTATTACATCAGTTAGCGATTCATCTTCGGGAGCTGGCCCATCAGGAACTGCCACAACAGGTATCACCGCATCTACAACAAACACTACTGCTGGTGTAAGCGGAACAAACGCAAATATGCCCCCTTACTACGCTTTGGCCTATATTATGAAATCATAAGGGTGAATATGTCTGATATTGACCCAGTTAAAGTCGGTGTAATGTGGCAAAAGGTTGAGGCTATGGAGCGTGAGATGGCTGAAATGCGCCATGACATCAAAACCTTGTTAGCTATGGCAGAGCGTTCTAAAGGTTCTTTATGGGCTTTGATGGGAGTAGCATCTGTAGTCGGTGGTTTTATTACTATTATTGTTGATGTATTTTTAAACAAAAAATGAACGAAATATTTACCCATATTTTGACTGGCAAAGACAATCAGACCCATGATATTGCTCGTTGGGCGTGGATGCTTGGCTTTATGGTAGTTGCAGGCGCAGCAATCTATTTAATCTACGCAGGGCATGAAATTAGCCTTACTGAACTAGCTGGTGCTTTGGGCATTGTATCTGGTTCAGGAGCTGCTGCGGTAGCTGGTAAACACATGGCTGGTGCAGAGCCACAATGAGCTTTTTACTTAAATTGATTGGTGGTTTTGGTGGACAAGTTTACCTTTAT
>TBL_comb48_EPIDRAFT_1002762_pt1 | contig 12041 bp, 1 predicted proteins | sample TroBogEpilimnion_37_FD_10681 | JGI IMG/M metagenome (IMG submission 10681)
AAAGAAAGAAAGAAAGAAAGAAAGAAAGAAAGAAAGAAAGAAAGAAAGAAAGAAAGAAAGAAAGAAAGAAAGAAAGAAAGAAAGAAAGAAAGAAAAACGAAATCTTAGCAAAAAACGCAGACACGACACAAAAGCACATCACAGCAGTCAAGCACTGGTCTCCTCCATCATTCTACTGCTCCGCACTCCCGGATCTTAGACTGGTCCTTTTCCCCGAAATGAGCGTCAGCCAGCCCTTTCCCAAGGGTTTCGGGGACGAATGAGTCTCTAGTCTGGCCCGTAAGGTGGAAATGATCGTTCGTCTTTATCTAATCTTACACATGCACCCTGGCTATCTAGATTTACGCCCACACCCATCACAGATCGAAAATACAAAAAACATTTCATGTCATAGTCAATATTATCCGGTGACTCTCCCTTCATGCAGCTATTTAATTGCAGTAGCTCCGTCGTCCAATCTTGGTAGGGTATCAGCGTGGACTCCATTCCGGTCTCCATCCTGAAACAACGAAAACTTTCATATCGCTCCGCCAGACTTACAACACCGCCTCCCTTTTGAGGTTCCACCGCATAGGTATATTCGTGTAGTAGTCCCTCTTCATGTCCCTGCCAGTGCGCCGCTCCTTTAGGAAGTAACAGCTTTTCACCTCGCTCCACATTCCTGATGGTAATTAGATTAAGTTGGTGGTGACGATATACATAACAGGCGTTGTAGCGATTCCAGTTCTTCCCGTCCTGAGCATATCTGAGAAGACTTCCTCCTGGGGTGGTCACATCAAGCGTTACATTGAGATTCAAGTCTGGATATTGAAACGGGTGATATATGTCCAGGTCAGTGGGGTGGCTCGGGAGACAGTCGACATCGAGATGCTCAATGATTGTTCCTCTTGGTACTTCAGCAGAAAAACATGCACAGAGCTCGTTTGTTTCATCTAGACCTATCCCTAGTGGTGTTCTCCCATTGCTCCACGGTAGCTCCAAAATTCCATTTTTGTATCTGTACGGGTCATTACTGCACGGAGGATACCAGAGAAACCATACCCATGCATCCGTTAGCGAAATAATTCTGGGAGAGCTTACCATGACTCCAAGGGATTCTGGACCTCGACTGCGCCAACGTAGTAATCGCTCCCAATCATAAGCACCTAATAACGCCTCAGTAGAATATGCCTGAATGCGCTCGCCCTGAAACTGAGATAAGGTCCATGCCAGTACATTCATACCCAGGTCGTCAATTAGGCAGTGTGTGTGAGATAGTCTTTGGAGGATTTTTGTAGTACTCAACGCTTCATTTATCGTCCGGAAATCTAGCTCCAACGGCCGAAAGAGTGTTTTAGCTAATCGTGCAAATTCAGGATGATTTTGCCAGTGAAGATACCCTTTCGGTGCCGAGACTGCCATTCCTGCGGGGAGATCGCACAACATGACCGTAACGTATCTCAGGCGTTCCGGGATATAAACATGAACCGAGTTGTAGCTGTCCAGTTGTAATGGGTCGTCAACCCAAGGTCCATAGCTAAGTCCGTCAAGCCGAAATGTGGTACCAGTTTGAGCGTCATATACTCTTTCCGGGTCATACCCAGTAGGAGGTGCCGTATCTTGAGTGCTTGTTCCTTCCCAGTCACAGATTACCTCAAATCGTGAGACAGATCTGGTCACCACCACTCCAATGTTGGCTTCCAGAGCCGCTTCGTCTGTGGCGAAAGCCACTGGCCAGGCTCGCTGTGATTCCGTTGGGATACGCATCCATGGTCCTGAAAGAGGTCGCCGTTGTCGAAATGTCATCCTACTTGCCCAGGCTCTGGCATCGGTCGGTGAAAGGAGAGTTGGAGCCTCATCTGCCGTCTCTGGTTTCCGCCGTTTCCGTCCTTTAGCAGATTCCGTCACCACTCGCGTATCAGCTGTGTTTGCATATTCGTCAGTTTCGCACCACTGATGTAGCTGCTCCGTACTCATCGCCGAATCTTGGTAAGTGTAGCGCACTTCTGCCACCGGTAATAGTACAAAGTCATTTCCCATTTCGTGTGAAATATCTAGCGGTGCTGTGGTTACCTCTTCCTCTTTGGTGTCCTCCTGCTGTGCAGAAGTCGCCCACCCCTGCTCTAATACCATCTGTTTAGCACGTAGAATTAAGAGCTCCGAGGGCCAGGGAAACGAGTCGCCATAAAACCAAAATATTTCATAACAGGTGCGGATAGGAGCAATGGCTCGCAATACCATAGGAATAGTGTGCGACCAACAGATCGCATTGTAAAGCGCCTTATCTAATGGGTCGCAAGCAAATCTACCGTAGCATGAGTTAAAGTCCGCCGCATCTATTGCTCGCTTGGTGGTTGGACAGGTCATAAGGTAGTGAGATCGATACTGATCTGCAACTGCCGCCTCGTAGTCAACTGGAGCCCCTTCATATGTACAGATAATGGCATTGCATTCAATGGGAGAGGTAGCAAACAATCCAAATCCCGCATCTTGTCCAGGTGCCAGTACCTTGTTTATCGTCGATCTAGCATATCCAACTGGCCAACGTTGATGTCTTAGCCCCGGAAGAGTCCTGATTTCCTTCGCAGGAACTTTCGTGTCTTCCTTATCTAATGATGGGGTATAATCCACCGCTGTGCGGAAGCGTTTACCAACTGGTAGCGAAGTACCTGCGAGTAGGTCATCAATCTGAGTTCGGCGCGATCGTCGACGTTTCACACCAATGCGGGTAAGTTGCCGCTCCTCCTTGCTCTCCTCCTGTCCTGCCATGTGCAGCTGCGTCCCGATCCCAGCCTGGTCTGTGTCTGGGGCCTGTGTGTCTGCGGATTTTTTTCCTGTATTGCCCGTAGGTACCCTTTCTGTAGCATCTCCAGTAGCTTCCAACGAGTTGGCCTGTACTTGTCCGTCGTGCGATTGGCTGAGATTGGGCGCTTCACTATTCCCCTGAGAGTGCTCTGTATCCGCATTATTCGTGTATTCAGTCAGCCGCTCCCACCGATACTCTTCAGGCCCTTCCATAGCGTCCCAGGCCCTTCGAGTCTCCTCCGTCAGTACTTCTTGTTCTATGGCTCCTTCGTCCTCCGTCTCATATATCTTGAGAGGACCCGAGCTTGCAGTATTGCCTTTGCATTGCAGTGAATAGCCTCCATGGGAGAAACCGACGATCGCATAAACTCTCCTGCCTTGACGTAGCTCCTCCTCTTGTACCACAGTTTTATGTTTCTTGTCTGAAAAGTCTCGTGTGCCCGAAGATGAAGTATAGACCAGTCCTTCCACTTCCTTCCGTTTGCGTCCTGACAGTTGCTGCGACATTGTGCTATCCTCCTCAGCCTTGGATAGGTCTACCAAAAGGGGGCCAAGCTGAGCTTCAACATGTGCGGCTATTCTTTGTCCACCTCGGTGTAATGTCTCTCTAGTATGGCGTCGTTTCTGTGCTGCCACCATGGGAGTAACTTGCTCTAACGCTGCCGTAAGCTGTTGTAATCTCGTGTTCCTATCCAAGGCACGCCACCGCTCTTCCTGTGATAATTCAAAGATCACTTGATGATAGCACGTCACAAAGACTCCACACTCGACTGTGTCCTCCTGTCGTGGAAGCTGAATGTCATGCACCACCATATCCATCTGAATCTGTTCTTGTCGTCCTATCTGCATCCACCATCGCTGAAAGTGCTCTATCCATCTGCGCCCCGACCAGCCAAGCGAGTCAGCATAGAAGATATCCACAGTTTGATTAGTTCTCAGCGCAATCAGCAGACCCCAATGCGTGTTGGCATGGTTGACCACAAAGTTGCTGAGCACTGCGTTGCGTTGTCGACCCGAATTCCGTCGGCCGATGCAAGTCCCTTCTTTCCATCTGTCCAGTTCCCATCTCGTGACGCAGTATCGTTGATCTAACGGTTGTGTACTCTCCAGTGACTCGACCACTGCCTCAATGTTATGATTGTTATACCAATAGCCCGTACAAAGTCTCATAGCCGTGCGCTCCGTCCAGGTGTATCCTGCACAGCTGAAGTCATCGCCGTAATGTTCTCTTACATACGCTTGTTCCTCCTCCAGTGTCTGTGTTCGAGGCAATAGCTTGGGGCAGAGTGGAGTTACGTCCTCCCGAGGGAGCATCTGAAGAGGTTGTCGGTTTGGTTCCGTCAGAGGAGCCCGCTTTGAGCGTGGTCGTTTCCGTTGCGATCTGTTAGTTGGAGTACTCAGTCTATTGAGATAGTTGTCCATCCATGTAGCCTCATGTACTGTCCCATCTTCCTGGAGCCGTGGGGGAGAGCCCGGTCGCATACCATGATGGCCTGTGTCTCCTCCAGCTGCCGTTATTATTCTTTCATGCTCAGCCAACATCTTCCATGCAGCATGCACTGTGTGTGCCAGAACAGTTACGATTACCTCCTCCCATGCTCCCTGTTGTTCAAACGTGATCCCACTTTGGCTCATGAATCTCCGAAACTTCACAACATGATGTTGTAGTACAACTCCCGTCCAAAGCGCTCCACAATCCAATCCACCAACCAAGTAGTCTGTTATTGCTTGTATTCCCCGACGGATTTGCCTCGGATATTGCGTACCTATCTCTTTAATTCGTCGAAGACAGTCTCTTCTGAGCTCTTGTAGTTTCCCTCGTGTACAGTACGCTAGCCAGTGTTCCTGTGAATCCACACAGTTGCACTTCTCGCAAAACCATTGGGATCGCGGTTCAGTAGGAGTTCTTCCACCTTTCACTAAGTTTTCCCCTTGCCATCTCTTCTGTAACGCTAATCGAATAACTGTTGCAGCCCGTTGCATCGTCAGTTTGGGAAGTTGATGTAGTCGAGATGCTAGCCGGAAGTTTGCACCAGTGAACTTTCGTCTACGCCCAGCCTTCTCCGCATAGTCGTCTCTCGTGAGTTGATATTGCCGCAACTTGTGATCATCCATAAGTTGGTGTAGATTACCAAGGACAAGTAGCCCATTGGATGCATTAGCTATCATAGGTTGACCCGGTTGTAGTAAGCTTAAGAGCACTTCCTGCATATCTATATCGAGTGTGTTGCAGCTTCGTACCGTACCACCATCAGCCATGAATCGTAGTATGTGCATTCCTTTATCCGTCATTTGCCGTTTCCATGGACTGAGCGTGCCTTTCAGTGCCGGTGTCCAGCCTATTTGCGCCATGGTCGGTAGCCAGCCCTCCATCATAGCCGTGAGTGCATTTCTCTTACCCTTCTTGATCTGATGTCTCTTGCCCAGGTATTGTCCAGTCGTCTTCATCGAGCAGTTAAGTATAGCACCCGTACCCTGATGGAATCGTAGAGTCAGGCAAGCACCCAATATCTCCATATCCTGATTAGACACGTCCTCCCCAGATGTGACCGTGATTCGAATAGCTTCCTCAGGCCGTTGCCGTTCGTTCGTGGTAACCGTTGAGATAACGCATCGACTAAGTTTTGGGTTGTCTCTTAGTAATATGCTGTCTGCAGCCCGTTTCTTATTCATGCCACTAACACAGTATTCCGCTTTCTGCATCCAAAGCCGAAGTTTCTGTTCTATTGCCGGAGGCGGAAGTGGTTTGATCCAAACTGCTTGTGGTGGTGCTTTCCGCAGGAGTCTTTTAATCGGTCGTGTCAGTAACTCATCACAGATAATGTCATCTCCCGTGATTATTTGCCAGCACTCAGGTGTTGAAAATATCCTATCCCAGGAAAGCACCAGTTCTGTCCCAGCTCCATGCAGATTATCCAGTGGATAGATGATATCCTCCACCTCAGGCCGCCGAGACATGTCCATCGTCTGCCAGTATCTACAATGCATAAGGTATGACCTGTCCCTATCCGCTCCCATGATTTCCACTATCGTCCAGCATTCCATCCCAACCTTGACGCACCAGTATTGTCCCGCTCGTAAGTGAAGTGCATCCTCCGGTGGTGTTTTACGCAGCATCAGGTCTCGTAGCTTATCTGGTAGTCCTGGAGGAGCATCCCATTGTGGTTTATTGTCTACGTCCACCCCGATTAAATCACCCCACACTTGTATATTGTAGGCTTCCAAGTAATGCCGAGTTGTGTGCTCAAGTCTGACCATCCCGTCATGTATTGGCTCATTTGCCCCTGTTTCTACCCGCGCACCGTGAACATATATTCCGTAACCCGCTTCCTTAAGCCACTCCATTAAGCTTCCCCCCCAAACTTCCGTAGTATCCCTGTGCTGCCTTACCAGGTACCGGTATCTTCCCGTGACCGTATCCACCTGAACTCTAGTCGCAACATGATCCAACAGGCTCTGTCCCGTACGCCTTATGTCTCTGTGACCCATAGCCGCACGTTGAAGAAATGTCCATTTTCGAAACTGCACTTCATCCGAGAAACGTAAGAAGCCTTGGCCTAGTGTCTCCCTTGACATGTAGAGCGCCAAGGCAGGATGACTTCGCATATTCCTCGCAGCCGTCTTAAGTAGATCTGTGAATAGTTTGTCTAACTTCCGGTAGTCCCCTAGAGACCAGTTTGCCCAGACTGCAGCATATTCGATGCTCCTCAGAACCGATGCCTGTGCTACCGTAGCTTTCGTCGCTCCCGAGGCTCGAGCTCGATGGACCAGTCCACAGTGTTGCGCAATTCGTTCTTCTAGAGAGTGATATAGATCATTATAGCTGTTGTTAATGTCGGTCAAGACTCCAAGATACTTCAGTGGTCCTTCCTCATTCGCTTGGCCTCGTACCCTTGTTTCCACTGGTTTCCAGTCGCTGCCGTGATATGTAATAAGAGGTGCTGCCGAGTCCACTCTGCCTGTGCCAAAGTTGTGATAGTAGGTGCGTAACTTAGCCGGCAATATCGTGAGATTACATATACCACAGAATCCAGAGACCGTCCGGCTCACTTGTTGTAATCCCTCCACATCCGCCATTACCGCCACTAAATCATCAGCATACGCTATCGGTTTGACAGGGGAGATCTCGGAGCCATGCCGAATATAGAAGCGGTTAGTCAGTCGTGCACGTTCAAGCATCGTTAGTAAGATATCAAATATACACATCCATGTCGCTGGGCTGGTGACATCTCCTTGTGCTGTACCCCTTTCTGCCATGAACGCAGCTAAACGTCCTTCCCGAATCGCTTTCCATAGTCCGTCTATGCCATCCGCATTGTGTATCTCCAAAGCAAAGGGCGTCCGAACTATCGTGAGTGCATCCTCGTCCATCGCTTGTAGCCATCTTACCACATCTTCAGGAACTCCCAAACGAACCCAACCCAAATGGATAAGTCCTTTGGATACAGAGTCAAACGCGCGTCGGATGTCAAATGATGAGATCCCAATAGAGGTGTCCATCTGCTCTGCCTGCTCCAGTGCATTTACTAGTTGTGACAGTGCGGTGTCGGTACCTCTGTGCGCACGGAAGCCATGTTGCGCAGATTGAATAAGATCCTCCTGATGTTCTGTGTGAGCGACTCCTGATTCTTCCCAAACTCTTTGAATCCGTTTCACAATGATCTTGCTCCAAAGCTTCCGGAAGGTATCCACCAGTCCCAGCGGCCTAAAATCCTCCACTCGACAAATCCCAGTTCCACTATCCACCTTTTTGGGTATCGGCTGTTGCCACTTCAGCTTCCACTCCTCAGGAGTTAACCTGCCTTCCCAAATGTCAGATAGTAGTTGATACACTTCTTGTAGGATTACCGGCGGGAGCTGTTTAATAAGTCCATAGGTTATCTGTGATGGTCCCGGTGCTGAAGTGTCTTTGGTAGCCTGTAGAGCAGCTACAAAGTCTTCATACGATGGTGTTACACTGAGTGCCTCCTGTATCTTACAATTAATCTCCTGACGTCGAGGAGTGTGCATAAGTGCTTCCCAGAAAAGATCCTGCAGGTCGGCCGGAATTTCTGTGGAGGCCAGATTGTGCTTATACTCGTCACGTCCTTGGCATATCTCCTCCCATGACTTTGTAAAAAGGGCTTCATTGTCAACATGTACTTGCGGAGTTTTGTACCAAGCTGCAAAGTCTTGTGTTAGTTTATTATGCCCCTCTTCCAGCCCCGTCTGAAGTGTTCCCTCCGCATCCACAAAGCAGCTGAGGTCCAAATGCACTCTTGTCTTCTTAAGAACTGAGTCAATCACCTTTTTCAGCTTTCCTTCCGCCCTGAGTTCCTCTCGCCTCTGGATGTGGCCGCCCATTTCCATTCGCATCGCCTCCCGTCGTTTCCCATGTAGCAATCGCTTGACATCTTCATAATCTTTGAGATAACATCCCGTCATTTGTAGCAGCGTAGCTGTCCGCCAGAAATGCAAGCCGTGGTCTCCTCCGAGCAGTGTGTCTTGGTCCTCCACCTTATGCATATGCTTTCTGACCACTGCCTCCCACCGACCTGCTGCTCCTCGTATTCTCTCAGCAATAGCCTCTTCGCATAAGTTGCGACAGCGCAAAGTGCGACGTACTTCCAAGAGAAAATCCATGCGAGCTTTCGTAGCAACAAATTCCGGAGACCACCCGTGCTTATACGCTGCTCTCTTTTCCTCTAACCGTTTGCGACTGCGGTTGGCCAGTGGTAGCCCAATGTCCCTAATTGCCTTGGTGACCTCTGCATACCTGTCACATACCGCCAGCGTCCCCAGTCGGATGGCGTTGTTCGTGTGCCATTTCTCCAGTTTCGTCTGAAACCGGCCCACTAAGTCCTTATGCTTTATCACTGGTGCCCAGGCTCTCCTATCCTTATCCTCCTTCTTTCCCAAGGCCTCCTTTGGTCCCGCCGCTATGACACATAGTATCGGCCGATGATCCGTGTAGTTACTAAAGTCCAAATTCTGATCCACCCCATAGCATGTCACTTGGTCTTCCCACCCATTGCCATGAATTAACAGGTGATCAATGATGCTGCGTGGATCCAGTCCTACATAATGCGTTGCCCATTTTCCAATATCTCGAGTAGCCGTATCATCTCCCGTTAGACTTTCTCGCACACTTATCAGTTGTGCCTCAACAATCCATTTGTCTAGTGGGATCGCCCTGCCACCTCTTTCCTCCTTCCGTATTGTTGAATTCAAATCTCCTCCAATAAGTACAAGACTGCCTGGCATCTCCTTTAACAGTTTGTCCCGCTCTCTCAGTATAGATTCTTGTACGTACTGTAGCGGGCTCCCTTTAAGTCCTCGTGCACGCAACTCCCGGAGTGTGGCATTCCAGAGAGAGTACGGACCCTCCTTATTTTCAACTGGCCAGTAGGTATTAATGAAGTTTAGTTTCTGTCCCCCTAATGAACACGTAGAGGTCTGTGCCAATCCCAAATTTAATTTGTCTACCCTATGGTTGACGAAGGTGAGTCCCAGGCTTGTCTGTAAAATCGTCATCAGCCCTCCGACCCTCCCTTCATCACCACCTTGCTGCCCAGCCGGACTGATTGTGATCACTGCATCGTTGCCGATCAATCTCTTTAGGTCCGCCCGATGATAGCGCAGTTCTATCTCCGTGCAGCCCACATCTTGCAGCATCAGACAGTCTATGGCATATTTCTTAAGATACCAAGCAAGCACAGGAAGTTTGTGTTTAGTGAGCGTCCTTATGTTCAAGCTGACTATCCTTACCCCTGACGCTAGTGCTGTTGTCTCGTCCTTGTAGGCTGATTCCATCCGAGGATCTTTGTTTGGCACCGCTAGTATAGTAAGGTCTTCCGTCTTGTACAATGATTCCATCATCTCATAAGTAATGTCCTCCGCAAAGTCTGCACTCTGTACCTTCCTTTCATCCACCTCCTTTTTGAAGCCGTACCAGTTCAGTGTAGGTTGCACTTGAGTTTTGTGCAGTTGTAGATGTCGTCTCCGCGCCCTCCTGTTCGCCTTTTGTCTGGGATTTGCCGGCGAGATTATCGTTCCCTGTGCACCAATCTGTGTCCACCTCGCCCCTTTGATCCTCTCTCGGTTGCTAGACGCCTCAGCTGCGATATATCTGTCCATTGGTCCACACTCTCGTCTACTCAAGGTTGCATCGTCCCTTGTACCCTTCTTAACTTGATGCTGCATTACCATTCCCTTGCTAGCCTGCGTCTCCCTGCCCGTATTTAACTTCTGATTGTGATTGCTGTTTCGCTCCCTTTCGCTGCCTATCCTTTTGCCTGGATCCAATGTCTCTTTCTTGCGTGTTCCTTTATATTGTTGCACTTTCCGCCTAGACTCAGTTAATTCACCCTCTTCTTTCCCTATTGTCGTCTCTTCCTCTCTAGAAACAACCTCCCTTGGCTTCCAAATCTTCCTCCTCCCTGTGACCTTAATACCGCCTGACTTTTTTGAACCCTGCTCCTGATTGTCATCTGTCATGTCTTTCCCTGTGCCACCACCCACATACTCTCTTCTAACATACACACATTTCATCAGTGCCTTCTTAGCTTGTACGTTACTTACACGTTCATCTCGGCCTCGCTTCCGTTCGGCTTCATCGTTATCCTGTNNCGCACTAGTGCCTCGATTGTGCCTCGCTCCAGAGTATCGTATATTCACCTGTACACGGCCTTCCTTATCCTCCCCGTAGAGCGTAGTTCGTTGTCGCTTTGTGTATTTCCTCATGACACGATTACCATAGAGNTCCTTGTGAAATACATGATCACACTCNCTTCTATTCTCCNGTCGCGACTTAACATATGTATTTCTGTGCACCGATTGGTTCNTGCGATGGTTGACTGGCAGCTCTTTCAGCTTCACTCTTGACTTATATAGATGTGTTGAAGCACTTGTAGTGAACGCCCCCATCCGCTGAACACGCAGAACAATATCTCGCTCCCTAGGACGCTGTTCGTACTCTGATGTCATCTTTTGTACAGTCACTAGATCCTCCAAGATGCTCTCAATGTCTATCTTTTCATTATTTGGGAGATTGCGCTCATCCACAAAGTCTGCTCTCTTTTGTTGCTCTGAGTAAACAAATTCTTGTATATCTATGTTCTCATTCGTTAATTTAGCTACTTGATACCTCATAAATAATTCAATTGCGTTGGCCAGAATCGACTCCATGTCTGCAGTTTAAATATCAGTTCAAAAGAATTTGTTAGCTGTGGCCTAATTCAGTGATCAAGATCAAAAAGTAGCAAAGATAAGTAAAAACCTACTCCACAACCTCCAAGATTTGGTGCCTGATTGAGTTACAGTTATTAAAAAAATTCTCCAAACAAAAATTCTCCACACAGCAGACCAGAATTCTCCAAACGAAAAAATTATTAAAATAGGTGTTGAAGTTAACTTTACTTTCTAGGAAGTCCGCTGTTGTTTATTATCTATCGAGTCACCTTATTTAATTAATTAATTCTTGATTTACTCTTTCTGAAAATTGAATTGTAATTTAGTCGTTGCGCCGCAAGATGTCCTGACACCAAAGGTAAATACCCTCCGCGTCCCTAGTCACCAGCCCAACCGGTTACACACCGGAAGTCCGCGAAAGAGGTGTCTGAAAATTTACGTGTGGCTCGGAGCTTTCTTCTGATAAATTCTAAAGTCTAATTATTGATCACCTGATTCCTCGATGTAGAAGCGTTTAAACGGGCTGTCCTTCAGATATGTTCTCAGTATATATATTATCTACCAGTATAATTTTCCTGTTCTTAGTTTGGTTGAGTTCCCGTTCACTTCCCTCTCCACACTGTCAAGTTCACCTGACCCCAATGCTCAATGATCTGCTCTTCAAAAAATATGATCTCTTGGTAAATTGATTCTCTATGTAGGATGATGCTTCTGGTATGTGCAATTTATTTATTTATGCTTCTTCGTTGTGATCTCCGTTGATGGTCCTCTCAGGATGGAAATTCCGTACTCTGTCTCTGCTGTTCTAAGTGCTCTGCTAAATTGGATCTGGCCTGCCCAAGGGGTTTCCTCTGTTTCTCTGCTGTATCTGCTATGATCTCTGTTCTCTGCTAGTCGCTGCCTCTGAGTGCCGCTGTGTGAGTCCCGTTTCCGAGTTCGATGCCTTCTAAGTCTCCTTTTCTCTCAATTCTAATCTCGTTTTGTCCGCAGTGATTTATTTAGTAAAGTTAACTATTTTCCGTGTTGCCTCTAGCTTACAAACGCGTTTTAATATTTTACATTTTTCCTCTCATTGGGAAAATAAAACT
>TBL_comb48_EPIDRAFT_1002764_pt1 | contig 12037 bp, 3 predicted proteins | sample TroBogEpilimnion_37_FD_10681 | JGI IMG/M metagenome (IMG submission 10681)
ATCAGAATTGTCTTCATTTTGCAACATATGGTGTTCATATTCAGAGTTTGAGTTTTCAAAGTCAAATAATTGTATCCCTGTGGGACCATTCAATTCATCATATCTAGCTATTGTACATAGATCTGCTTGTAACAAATTTTTAAAATCATGTAAGAGCACTTTAGATACTTGTGGAGGTAAATTTGCAAAAAGTGGTGAAGTATAATCATATTTCTTTAAATCGCCATTTGAATAAACTGATTGAAAACCGTCAGCTAAACGTTGTACTTGAGTTGTTGTATGTCTTGTATTTATGACTACATAAGGGCTAGGGTGAAATCTTGTCTTTAAAGGGCGAGTATTACCAGGAATTTGCATTCTATCTAATACAAAAACATAGTCTCCTTTGTTGAATCTTTTTTCTATACGATTTTTATTTTGGTATTCTAAATTTAAAATTTTGTTTGTAGTGTATTTATCTGTTGCTAAGTTTACCATTTCTTTGATTTCATTGGTTAAATCTTCAATTTTTTGCTTGTTACTTCTTACTAAATAATGTGGTTGAGTCCAGTTTTCTAAACTTAAAAATGAATTGTTTTTACTTATAGATCCAAATACCATTTCTTGTGGTGTAAATCCTGTTTTGGGTGAAACACTTGTATTCATAATTTTTGCTACTAAATAAGGTAAATATTCCCAATTTAAATCTTGATGTGTTGCTAACATTTTCTTTAACATGCTTTTAATAAGTCCAATTTGTCTTTCAATTGCTCCTCTACCTTGTGGGTGAAGTGCAGCTGATGCTATAATTTGAATGTTAAGGGATGCCATAATTTCTAACCAATAAGTTGATCTAAAACATGGGCCATTATCACTATGAATTCTTTTTACATCAAAAGTTTGTAAAACGCTATGCAAAAGTATATTAGTTACATGTTCTGCTTGTTTTGACTTTAAAGGGAAAATCAAAAGAAAATCGGTTAAAGCGCATTGCACTACAAGTAGATGGGCATATCCATTTACAGGGTTTAAATTTTCTGCTAGATCTAAAGTTATTTCTTGAAAAGGGTAATCAGGTGTTTTATAAGCTCCTAATTTTACTTGTCTTGTTCCTTTATTTGTAAGAAAACATGACCAACAACTTTGAACTAATTCTTTGGTTAAAGTGTACATTTTTTCAAAATAATATGACTGTAAGTCTCCTATCATTCTGACTGTTCCTTTATGTCCTAACAAATGGGTATAACTTAAAAGGTGTCCTATTAAAGAAGGTGGTATATAAATGCGGTAATGCACTTTATANATNAANAGTAAGTCTGAGACTAATTTATATTTTAANTCANAGGGATCTTGAGGATCTTGNTTTGGAATATATTCAAAATTTTCGGAAGCTAAACAATTTGTNTAAATNTCNNAAAGTTCTGCCTTTTGGCGTTCAATAATNGTTTTTCTNGATAATTTTTCTCTNAAAATATCTATTGGTTGAAGTGTCTCTTTAATATTGTTTATTCCATTTGAGATTGAAAGTGTTATNACTTTTCTTTCAGTAGGGTTATTAATAGTTAAATATTGCGGGTTTGCTTCTACAAAATTGATCCATTCTAAAAAGGTGAATTCATTTTTNGGTAATTCNTTNGAAAAATCTGTTATTGCAATATCTTTTATNTTAAATTTNGGTAAATCTCCAGGTGGTAAACCTTCTCGAGTTAAAAAATCTGCTAAATTTTCTGTAGTTCTTATAAAATGTAAAGTTAAATTTGGGTAATCACTGATTAATTTTAAACACCAACGTTTGATTTTTACACTTGAATTTCCAATTTTGGGACTAAACAAGTAATAAAGTACGCGTGAATCTGTGAATAGTTTTACTTTAACACTACTGATATATCTATGCAGGGTGCTTAGGGCACTTAGAATTGCAAATGTTTCTAAATCAAGTATTGAACGAGCTCTGAAAGTCTCTGGTACAGTTTTTGCAACATAAGCTATAATTTGAATTTTGCCTTTTAAGGTATCAAGTTTGAATTCTACATTTCTATTATGAAAAAATGGTAAAAATATTTCTTGATTATCTTTTTCATAGATTCCATATACAAGTGGAGGTCTATCTGCTTGTGAATTAAATTTGATAATCGGATTGTGTTTATGCCTTTTTAGGGATGAAATTAAAATCATGGGTCTTGAAAGTTGTTTTGATAAAGCATCTGCTAAAATGTATTCAGAATCTAATCCTACTAATCCTGCTAAAAAGTCTTTTATGAATTGATTATAAGAATCTCTATTTAAATCAAAAATAAAATCTCTCAATTTGTTATCCAAAACGCCTTCACGTGCTTTTGTAACTGCTAGTTTTCTTAATTCTAAGGTAGTTAATTTAGCTTTGCTAGAACAACCATAGATAGCAAGTGTAGATAGAGTTGACCAAAAGAAAGATTCGTGCACATTTTCAGGTGTGAAGCCTAAAAGAGGTGTAGTTTGCTTAATAGTCGGTGGAATAGTTTTGAGTGCAGAAGGTTTAGGTAGTTCTATAGGAAGAGAAGTATAAAGAGTTGCAGGTTCATAAGCCAATTCCTTATCAAATATCACTCTGTGTACTGGATCATCCAAATCTAAATGAGTTGGGACAATTTTTGTTTCATCGGTTTTATGCACATGCTGTGCTAAAACTGCTCCTAATACACCTGAACCTGTTGCAGCATCTACCCATAGGTATTTATCTGCTTTTTCATCTATGAGATGACAAAAGATCGGTTCTTTGGTTAATAAGGATTTGATTTGATTGAAAGCATCAGTATGTCTCTGCTCTATGAGAAACTCTGCTCTACTGCTTGTCAAAGGAGTGAGGATTGATACTTGTTCAATCACATTCATAGGGAGAACCCGTCTTAGAGAGTTAACAAGGCCTAGAAAGGCACGCACAGACTTTTTGCTGTCTGGAAATTTAAAATCTTTTACTTTTTGCACTCTTCGTGGATCTGCTATTACAAAATCATGGCTAACATACCAGCCTAAAAATAGTATTTTTGATTTTGCAAAATCACATTTTGGAACATTTATCTTAGAACCATGAAAGGCCATTCTTTTAATGCATTGCTCAACTATACTAAAGTGATAGATGAGGGTATCATGATACGTAGCTTTTAAAGGACTAGTACAGAGGATGTCATCAAAATAATTACATACAAAGGGTAAAGGGGAAGCTTTTTGTTTTACAACATTAGGTGCCTCATATATTATATTTCCTTTATCATCATACTCAGGTTCATAATGTAACATTCTGTTACATGCATCTGTAAAATATGCAGGTGAATTGGCTGCACCAGTAGGTAAAGCTAGCCATTCATATGAATTTGTTGGAGTGATGAATGTAGTCAATTTTCTACTTTCTTCATCAATTCTGAGTCCTAGATAAGCATATCTTAAATCTAGGGATGTAAAGAGGGCTTTTCCTTGTAAAAATTGTAAAGTAGCTTCAATTTCAGGGATAACAGCACTAGGTGACTGTATCAGCTGATTTACTGGGGAATAATCTATGATTAATCTCCCTAAACAGTTTGGTTTTGCTCTAGGTACAAGATATGCACTCATACCATACAAATGGTTTCCATTTGGAGCCAAATCTGATTTCTTAATAAATCCAAATTTTATTAACAAGTCACAGATATCATCTAGGTGACGAGTATCATTGGGTGAAATATGAAATATTCTACGTGATCTGGGGAGAGTTTCTCCTTCTCTTAACCTAAGTTGAGTATATCCTAGAGTTAGAGATAGATTGCCAGCATCTAATGAATGCAAGGATACCACATGGGGGTATTTATCTATGAATATTTCTTTTACAAAGGGTTGAATTTCCTCACTAAATGCTTTTAAATTGACTGCTTCTGCAGCATTTGCATATACTCTTGTGGGTAATTCTAGACCTTTAGCCTCTATTATTTCAGGCTCTATGACTGCTTCGCCATAGTATGTAGGTTCCTTATCCATGATTGTATCAGCAAAATCTAAATCAGATACTTGTGCTGTTGTTTCCTTGTCAATACCTAATTGATTGACTGTAAGGTATGGATAATTGGATAAAGAAGGGGAATCTGGTACTGAAAGACTTAAAATTTCACGAGAAAAAGGATGTTTTTGAAACAAGGTCCTTATCTCTCTTCTTGAATTATTTTCAAGTGGAATTGCATGTGCTTTATTCATAAGCTCAAATTTTCCATAGGCAGTTCCAGTGAAATGAGTTGTACCTAGATTGGTAACTTGTGCTAAGGCAATATATGTATTTCTGCCGGTCACAAATTCTATATCAGACCTAGAAGGTGTGAACATTATCTCCTGCCATTCTGTGCTGGTTATCAATATATGATCAGTCCTTATCACAGGGGCATGTGGTGATAATTCTACTATTACAGTTTGTGTTTCTTTTGGGGCCAAATCGCATTTAGCTTGGCATAAAAACAAATCTGCAGTAGGTTCATAATAAACTGGGCAATTAAATCGTTCAGGGTAATTGAACATTATCTCTGGATAAGGATTTTCCAGATTGCCAGTATAAGACAGGGTTATTAGGCCTGTTTTGAAAACATCATTTCCTATCAGAAAAGTGGGAACATTTGGTATGTTGGGTACAATATATGTGGCTACCATAAGTCCAGGATGGTTGGGTGATAATTTCATGAGGATAGATAATTTTCCTAGGATGTTTATCTGATTATCACTAAAGGTAGTGATAAAAGGTACGTCACTTTTAGGTAAAGGATAGGAAATATCAGGAATAATTCTTTCAAGTAAACCTTGTTGTAAGATGGTTATGTCACTACCTGAATCCATACATCCTACTACTCTACGCTTATTGATATAAGTGGGGATGTAGATTTTCCTAGATAATCCTCTAGTGACTTGTTCTGCTTCTGAATCTGCAGAATCTGTGGAAAAAGTAGTTTTTCCTACCTTTATCATGCAGGCTGTCGCTGAGATGTCTTTGTAGCCAGCAATTCTCATGAGTTTTTCACTTAGATTTTCACTTTGTTCTGAGGAATTCAAATGTTCTCTTGATTGTGTAAATTTTACAATGCCTGGGGCATTGGAGTCCAGAGTTTTTCCATTCTTCTTCCTTTTATTTTGATTAAAAGGGTAAGTATCATAAGAGTTTGTTTCATACGGTTTCAATTTTGGTGGAGGATCTATAGACTCATCTTTGTCGGTTAGTCATGCAAGATGCTTAAAGGGGCCTGTAGTCCTGTATGGACATAATGGTACAGGATGATTCAAGCGGGGATGCACTTTTTGAGGGCAATCTGAGCATGTGTTGTGAGTGGGTAAGACAACTACTATTTTTCCGTTGTCATCCACCATATTAGGACAGCCATGTGATGCCAAGTGGTTCTTTCTACCACATAGTGAACAATATTGAATTGAGGTTTTATAACCTGTGTTTGACTTATTATTCATTTGCCTTTTGTCTCCATTATATGGCTTGTTTGAAGAGTAGTTAGGTCTTCTGTTGGATCCATTCATTTTTGGGCCATGATTTCTGTTTGGAGCATCCCTATATTTGGGATTGGGACGAGAAGTATTTTTCTCTGCTGAGGCGGTATGAAAAGTTCCTATATTATGCCTTCTGATGACCATAGGTCTAGTTTTGTAGTATTCTTCTTCATCTTCATCAAAATCTTCGCTTTTGAGTGAAGCATTGTCATAGTCTGCCGTGTATTGCTCCTTAAAGGAAGAGTCAATCAAAAATGTTGTAGGTTTTCTTTCAAACCTTTTATTTGATATATTTGACTTTCCATATTTATGGTGCGCCTTATCTTGGCGGTCTCCACCGTTTTTCTTTATATCTTGGTCAACTACATGTCTTATACTATGTAGTGCCTGTGATAATTCTGCTGCTGTAGCGGCTCTGCCTTGTCTTGCTGACAATTCATTGAATTTGGTTTGCACTAAGTGCTGACTCTCAGTGGGTAAACTACGTATGAGAGACTGATTTAATTCCAAATCAAATAGAGCAGTACGTGATGGTCCTTCTGGAATTTGTGAGCATGCTCTTGAGGCTAATTCCATAAGATGGGCCTGTACTTTGGCTAAGTTTGCAGATTTTGGAGCCTTATATGTCTTCAATTGAGAACTGGCTTCCTGTGCTGATAACCTTGTATCAAAATGCACTTGGAGGTAATGGTATATAGTGTTAATATCATAACCACTAGTGATCCATCCTCTGATCAGGCTATGGGGTTTTCCTGTGGTACATGCTAGTAGCATTTTTCTGAATTCTTCTTTTGATATTTTGCACGATTCATGTGCTGAATTCATAGCATATAAAAATTCTACCACATCCATAGTGTGATCCTTGGCTGTACTGCCGAATTTATTTCTGGTGGGGAATAGCCTTAAACAATCATTCTTGAGTGCCATAGTGTTAAGCACATTTCTAGGTGAGAAACAAGTGGGGGGACGGATGTCCATGCTGATGGTATGTGATGTCAGCTCTTTTTGCAAAAGATTTTCTTCTACTTGTTTCATCATTTGTTTAAATTGGCGTTCCCTGTTAAGAGATTCTATTTGCATGGCTTCATAAAAATTGTGACAGAGTTTATCCACATTCATGTTCTTATTTTTGTTTTTGGATTTTCCTTCATCAGTGGTCAAATCAAGTAGTATTCTACCCATAGGATGATTTTGTGTAAAGGTTGCTGATTTTGTCTGTTCATCATATTCATCCTCATATTCATCAGGAACATAATCATTGTCATGCTGATGCTCAATGGGACGTTCTGTTACTGGGACTAAGTCATGAAGCTGCGCATCCTCATGCCTATCAGACCTTTCTATAATGGCCACTTCATTATCTTGATGTTTTGAAGATAATCCAAAAAGGTTTGAAAAACTGTTATGCCGGCTAGAATGGGGTGATCTGCTTGGAAGGGACATTTTTACTTGTGTATATGTCCTGTGAAGCTCGTGAGAATATCTCTTAACAATCTGCAATAATTTCCCTGTGAATTGGGGTTAAGCTCGTCAGCTTAAGCTGCAGATATCTTTTTATTAGTCTATTCAAAGACTTGGGATCAAGTATAACCCACTCTTTTTTGCAATCCTTATCTATTCAAGGATTCGGGATTAAGTATAACCCACTCTTTTTTCTTAGGGATTAAGAATAACCCAATCTTTTTTGTATGCCTTATTTATTCAAGGATTCGGGATTAAGTATAACCCAATCTTTTTTCTTAGGGATTAAGAATAACCCAATCTTTTTTGTATGCCTTATTTATTCAAGGATTCGGGATTAAGTATAACCCAAACGTATCTATGTACGTTTTAATCTTTTTGAGGCCAAAGGATTAAGTATAACCTTTTGTGTATGATACTGATCAGGTATCCACAAATAATATTTTCTTCTCAATATTTGTATAAATGAGAGAAAAATGTGAGTTTTATGTGGTCTCTAGTGGGACCCAGCTACTTGCTGTCAATTTAGGGGAGACTGATGAGGTGTTTCCCTGCCTGAGGATTAGCTTGTGCACTATTAATAGTACCTCAATATTTTGGCAAGTGTAATAGCTTCGGCTATTAAAGGGAATATCCTCAAAGATTTGCACTTATTTTCCTGGTGTTTGGGTAGGCTTTCTTACTCAGTTCCTAGGCACCAAATCTTATATTTATACCAGTGTGCAAGTAAGGAGAATGGCAACTATATACTACNATATAGGCATATGACAGATAGGNTTGTTTTGTCAAACTTGTAGCTTCATGCANGCTTGNATATTCAGNGTAACNTTCACTTTTTCACTATATATCCTCAGTGAAACCTTGTATGTATGAAACTCTTGAAAAACTCTGATACTAGTGACTCTTTTGTGTGGAACAGTGTAATAGATATACCACTTATACTGTATTTATCCAAACAATTATTTGAGTCTGTAGGTTGAAAAATATGACTTTAAAGTGTTCTATACAATCTTAATGTCAAAGGTTTCAAACTGACAGGGTCCCTCCCTTAAGAAAGAGGAAGAAAAAAGAAATCCGTAGGTGTACGGGTTAGAATTAGAAAAAACTAATTAGGACGATGCACCAGTGTGGAGGGGGAGCGGTATTTTTGGGGTAAGAGTGAGTTGGGTTAAAGATCAATAAATTCTATTTATATCAAATAGGTATCTTTGATGTGTAATGGGTAACCCAATAGAGTGACCAGAATCAGTGTGGCAAGATAGGTACTGATTCTTTAGACACTCAGCTCAGATGATTGGGTGTTTTGACAGTACACAATCCACTAGGAATATATCCACTGGCAAAACCACCAATCTGGGTAAAATACGCGACCTCTCGCTCAGTTATACTTGGAGGAGTCTTAGGAGTAGGTGAGGTATTCAAATGATCACCAAAAGGTTATCAATTGAAGTCTCCAAGGTTTCGTCTCTGCTTACAATACGCCCTGGAACAAGTTCCAGCAGTTGATATAAAAGCTAGGCTTTAAATATCAACTGTGCCACACGATATTGGAAGTCCTTTCTCCTGAATGTATCCTTTAAGGCCAAAAAGACTGGGATACGCTCGTTGGTTCGTTAGGTAGAAAAAGTGTAAAAACACTTAGATGCTCGCCTATCCTGCCTTATCTTTATATCTCCCAGGGTTTTCTATAATGAAGGGTAAAGGAGTCCAATCAGTTCAAATTAGGTCAATAGATAACCCCACAGTTGAATGACACGTGTAAAAGTGTTAAATTCTAATCTGCAGTTTGGCTATAGGCAAAAGGGTTAAATCTTGACCGGAGTATATATGCCAGAGGCAAAAGTGTTAACAAATTCTTTCAGCGTATGTATGACACAGCTGGAAGGGTTAAGGATTGTAAGATGTATAGAACAATGATATAAACAACGAATAATATAATATGAGTTGTTTATTGGATTTTTGATATTTTTGTTTGGATAATATACTATATCTTATACGAATAAGATTATATGAAGTTTATAGTTTTGGTTTTATGAATAGTAAAATTAAAGTATAAGCATGAGTATAAATGCAAATATAAATTTAAATGTCAATTTTCAGTATAAATGTGGATATATCAGACACTGTGTTCCTCACACTCAAGGGCTAGAGTCATAAGATTTTACTGGTTTGTAGAAGCAGTTGATCTTGATGTGAAGTAGCTGAGGTGAGGGTGAATTCTCTGATCCTGTAATGGAATTCACTGAATGTGGTGATATTCACCAAAGGCGTGTCAGCCTTATAGATTTAGCTCTGCCTTTGCACTTGGTGCTTCACTAGGTCAGGCTTTTATATGAATCACTGGAATCACTGATATCACTTGTAACAGAATCGGGCAGAATGCCTGTATTCACAAGGATAGATCACTTTCACTATGAATCTCTGAAGAGAGATGTAATCACAAGAATNGGAGTCTCTGGACTGAGGTGGGGGCATGTCCAGCTCAAAAAGGAAGACTTGGGTTTATCTATAGGTAAATAAGGTGGGGGGGAGAGGGGAGTTGTAGGCCTAGTAGGTGGGCAGTGGAGGGGCACTCTATATGTATACCTATATACCTATAGGGAGCAATGACACTGCAGGGAGCCTCAGGCACATTCCTCTAGTTGACCTAGATAATATCCTGTTTTTGGTGGCTNACANGCCTAAAAGCAACATAACATTGCATCCTTATTTATTCCTGANTTTACATNGGTTATAACTGCTCCTAAGTGGGCACAACAGAGGTGGGCAACACTTTGGGCGGAAAAAGTGGAAAAATGGGCAGTCTAAGAATGGGTGTATATACGGGGATGGGGAGACGTCAAAATAGGTGGATCCCCATACACTCTCCCATAAGTCTGAATTGTTGAAAAGGATTTCCTTAATCTGGGGGAAAANGTTTTCTTTAAAAATCATAAGATGTAGCAAGGAGTGCTGTGCATCTATCTATAGGGGTTGTGGAATCATTAATAGCTTTCAGATGGCTGATTTCTTCAGTTAAGATTCCATGTTTTCTCTTGACAAAGTGGATCACTTCCACATGCTGCCTGTTGGACATTTCTTCTAATTCCAGGCAGAAGTGTGCCATTGACACTTGGCTGAATGCTTTCTCTTTCTTATGAATCTCTCTTCTTAGAGTATTCATCTGGAATTGAAGTTCTCCTCGCAGCTCCTGGATTATCTTCTGTGCTTTGATAATCTTGTTCTTCTCCTCCTGTAGTTGTTTCTGCAAGACTTGTACTTCATCTCCTCTTGCTTCAGGTATGTCACCTTCTGGGGGAGGTGATACCGCTTCATAAGTTGGCTCCAAGGGGTCGTTTGTAGAATTGGAGATGCTGGGGTCAGACAAATCTCCATCAGTGGTGACCACGGAATACTGGTTCCATTCTCTTGGATTGTATCCAACTGCAGCTAATGCTGTGTCTGCAGAAGTGTCCACCTCTGAAGGTGGAGGCTGCAAGACCTCTTGGACAAGTTGTCCTAGGGGATCTTCTTGAGAGAAGTCCTCTTGATTATGGGAGGCCACATCTCTGTTGGGGGCCTCGACCATGGTGATGGGTGGTCCAACATCCTCAGAGGATTGTTGAACTTGTGGAACTCCCAGCTGGTCGTCTTCATCCATGAAGTGCCATCCATTCATGTTGGGGTCCCGACCTAAGGGGAAGTTTTCAATGCTTGTATTTTGTTATTTTAATAAGAAGTGTTAAAGGTTGATATCATCTTGTTTGTAATAAAAGATGTATAAAGGGATGAAAAACAGTAGGATCTCTCAAAAAGAATCATAATAAAAGCGTTTATTATTTTAAACCACTCAAAAATCATACCTATTCAAAAAATTGAATGATATTTGTAAGATCAAAACATGATTTTGCAAAGAGTGGGTGAATTATGCCGCCCTGAAATATATTTTTGTGCATGGCATAGTGATGTACAAGAATAAGTATTTTAAAATACACGTGTATTAAGTTTTTGCAATTTTAATTGAAAAAGCATTTTCAAAAATTTTGATTTTAATAAAATCCATGGTTATTTTGCATAAATTTGGCAGATTAAGCCGCCCTGATGTGTTTGTGTACAGGGTCATGTACTCTGTAGAGTGGTCAATGAGGGGGGCCTTAATATTTAAAATTTTGGATAAAATTTCAAAAAGTCAAAAAAAATTTTATTTTTAGTTGACATGTGCAAAAGAGTTAAGGATATGTACCGGTAATGATCGGATTCTCTGAAGACTTGAATTTACTGTGTAACAGTTCAGTGGTGGGCCACATCTGGAAAAACATTACTTATACAGGGTGGTGTAAAAACCGTCAAAACACTTATTTTTCTCACTTAATTTGTTTTTGATATTTCATGAAACAAATGTTGGATTCTCACCTTTACTTTTATTAGTGAGAAGCAAAGCTGTGGAGTTTCCACAGAAGCAAATCCAGATGGTCAGAAGTCTCAGAAGTCTCTATAATATAGAAATATATGAATAAACAGATGTTTTCCTGAGATTTGGATCTTTTCAGATTCTAATCTAAGTGGGCACTACTCAGCATACTCGACCGAAGGTGTTAAAGACTAGGTGATGCCTACTCCTAGAACAACTGTCTTGTACTTCATGACTATCAATCCTCTATATGAAGTGCCTACACATGACATTTGTCCCGCTCAATATTGAGTTGGCTAAAACCAGGGGTGTAACACAAAATATCCAGCTTATCAGCTGCCTGATTAGCTATTGATAGATCTCTGAAGAGTTATGCCAGAGGTACATGCTTATCACATCTGTTAGAGAGAAATGAATTCTCTGAAAGAAATGAAAGAGTAGTGACTTCTGATCCAAAAAGTTTCTAATTAAAAGGGTAAATCAAAATTTTGATTAAAAGTAACCATCTGAGGCATATCTCAAAAAGTTGTGAATGTATTTTGAATGTTTTGTAAGTGTCCAACCTGAAAAACTCTGATGAATTTTCCAGCTGAGGTGATGCCCTCCTCTGGAAGTTCACGTCCAATGTTGGGTACAACCAGTGTAGAGAACCAGGCTCAAACCGATCCAAAATTGTGTATCTGTATCCTGTACACAAAGAATTTTTTATAAAAGTAGGCGATG
>TBL_comb48_EPIDRAFT_1002766_pt1 | contig 12027 bp, 11 predicted proteins | sample TroBogEpilimnion_37_FD_10681 | JGI IMG/M metagenome (IMG submission 10681)
GGAAAATGAATGACATTCCATTTCCTGACATAACCAATCACGACGAGCAAATCTGTGAAGCATTAGCTTCTGATGTTGAAGGCTACAAAGACATGATCAGGTCACTACGCAAATCCCTTGCTCAAGAAAAAAAGCTACGCCGCAAGGAAGTCAGATCGCTACAAAAGGCACTTCGTACAAAGAATTTGGAGATACATAAGAACCTTTACCGCAGTTAAGTGTCAAGCAAATTCAAGATATACAGAGTAACTTGGACATCCAACAGAAATCCCTTGCAGTTAATCCAATAGAAAGTTAAAAGAGAAACCTACGCAAAATGCCTCCACTACAAAACAAGTTACACGAAAAGTTCGCTTGGCTAGTCGCCGAAGGAGACAATCACACAGAGGCATACAAGAAGTTGATGCCGCACGCTGGTGCGCCGCATGTCCTCGGTCACAAGGTATACCATAGACCGGATGTGAAGAGCAGGATCAGTGAGATTCAGGAGGAGGTGAACACTCGCTCTGTGATGCAGGTAAGTCGTAAGCGTGAACTACTACGACAGATGGCAGAAGGATTGATACCTACGAAGGTTGTACGCAACAAGTCCGGAGGAATCATGGCAATCTTTGATCGTGTTGCGGCGATGCAGATGGATGCCAAGCTAGGAGGAGAGTTTGCACCGGAGAGACATGAACTAATTGGGAGTAATCTCAAGTTGGTATTTAAAATCAAGGGAAGGAACACGAAACCTGATCAAGAACCTATAGACGCAGAGTTGGTCGAGGATGAAAATACAAGTCACCACATTCATGAACTTCCATCACTGACAGACAACTTACACAATCTGCAATCTGATGTTGATTTCAAGCAATACGAGGATGCACCGATAGATCCTAATCAACCACAACTCTGATGAATTCTGGCATGGACATCGTTGTGATGGGACATGCAACAATCTTTTTACTCCTGATAGGATTCATTGTCTTCTGCTGGATGATATTCAAAAAGACTATGAAAGTTCATCGTAGAGGAATCAAGGCAGACAGACGCAGGAAGAAAGCAGGATTTTGAGCATTGACATGCAACAGGGAATTTTGTAAAAGCGTACTCACTATGGCAAACTTCGTCGCAGGTAATCTCTATGCAACTATCGCTAACCCTGTTCTTCAATATGGAACAAACAAGGGTACGGTTGCTACGAACACGCAGTCATCAAGCGAGCCTCAGGTAACTTGGTCATGCAAAAAAGTTACCAAGACATTTATTGTTTTCTTGGATCACGAGAATACGGTCAGGCGTCTCAAAAAGTACGCAGACATCCTCGGCAACTTCGTTTACCCATTTGGTCGTTTTGCAGGTGCTCCAGTTCTACGAGCAGAATATTCAATCGGCCAAGATACCAATAGCGGTCAGCAGTAATTTGCCATGTCAGCGTGTTGTCAGTTCACGGATGTAAATGGCAACATACCCAATCTGTTTCCACAGGCTCCGGTATACATCCCTCAACCTCAAAACAAGACGAGTTACACATTTCAGTATCTCCTAGTTGGAGGTGGTGGAGGTTGCGGTAATGCATTTTCAGGAAATCCTATCGGTGGAGGTGGAGCAGGAGGAATAGTTTCTTCTTCACTCACGATCCCAACAGGAATCACAATCAATGTTTCTGCTGGAGCAGGAGGCAAAGACAATACTGCAACTGATCAATCAGGATTCACTGGAGGCAACACGACTCTATCAATAGGATCACAATCAATGATTTCCTACGGAGGAGGTGGTGGCGGTGGAAACACTAATCCAGTCAATGGATTAACAGGTGCATCAGGTGGAGGTGGAGGATCTTTGGGAACAGGTGGCGTTGCAATAAAAGTTGCAACAGGATCACAGGGATTTGCAGGAGGAATCGGAACACCAGATGGAGGCGGAGGAGGTGGAGGTGCATTGAGCGTTGGATTGGCAGGATATTCAGATCCAATTACTGGTTATGGTACTGGAGGCACAGGAGGTGCAGGATACCAATCTTCAATCACAGGCACAGCTACTTACTATTCAGCAGGAGGAGGAGGTGCAGGAAACGATGTTGCAGGAGTGAATGGAACAGGATGGGGAGGATATGGTAGCGGAGGCAACGCAGGAGTTGATGACATTGGAGAAACAGCAGGAATCCAAGGATGCGTCATCATGTCAATTCCCACAACGAACTACTCTGGAAAATACACAGGAACACAGGCATCGGGTTATCCAAAACAATTTGGTCAGAACACAATCTTGTTCTTTACATCAACAGGAACATACACGACCTGATCTATGGCAGTTGCAATTCCACCTACAGGATGGAACTACGAGTATCCTAATCCTGATGGCACATACACTCGCATCGTAGGAAACACACTCACGGATCTTTACACAGCAGTTGCACAATATGAACTTGGTGCTTCAAACTGCACGACCACAGATTGCTTCATAGCATATCAGGCAAAGGTCAATGCCTTACTTCCTACTATCATACCAGCAGTGAACGCATACCTAGCTACGCTTCAGCAATCAGTTCAGGCATGTTACCAAGCAGAGAAACCCTGCGTGAACTTTGGAGCAATCTACCAGAATACACTTCCATAAATCATTTGGATTTTTTTGTTGTTTGCTTGCTGACTGATCTACCATAGATGGTTTTCTCACGGATAGATTCAGGCAATCCCTGAACAAAGATTTTCAGACGAAGTGAATTGTTGGGATCAAGCAAGGCAACAAGATGACTGAACTCCTCACCTATTGCGGCTAGCTTTGTTGCTTCCATGTACGTGTGTCTTTGTAGTTGGTCGTATTGATTATACATCTCGCTTGCCATGCTTATCACAAATGATAATGATCTGCACGCATGAATAAAATTAAAGCTCCTACGAAGATGGTAGAGAATGCCATCAAGTTTGCAGAGGAGGTGAGAGCTAAAGCAGACTCCGACGAGAACATGGGCATCCTGTACGCCGCAGAACACATCCTAGCAGATGGAGTAGAGAATCCACCGGACGGAATCACACTCACGGAGAATGCGGCAAAATCAATCGTTCAGCAATTCGTTCAACACTTGCTTGAGAAGGATCACTTTGAAGCGGCGGCAACAATTCTATGGGGAAGTGATGTTTACGATTGGCGTCCGAAGTCGAGCAGGGACACATGGAGATGTCTTTTTAATTACGACAAGGTTCTTGTTCAGGGAGCAGGTGCTATGGGTAAGTCATTTGGTGCGGCGGCATGGTTCTACCTAGATTGGTACAGAGATCCATTCTACACAAATATCAAGGTGATTTCTTTGACGAGGGAACACGCAGAGAGAAACATTTTTGCCAGCATCAAGAATTTCCACAGGACTGCTCTAGTCAAACCTCAATGGGATAGAACAGACGAGTTGGTGACGAGCATCCAAGCTAATAGCGACAACAAGCAAGGAATTCACTTGGTTGCAATTCCCAAGGGTGAGTCAGGACATGGAACACTTCGTGGATTCCACCCTACTCCAAGATTTGGTGCGGCTAACAAAAAGTGGGGAAGGTTGTCTCGCACACATGTGATCTTGGATGAGGCAGAAGAAGTTCCTGCCGGCGTATGGGAAGGTATCAACAACATTATTTCCACAACGGATAGCGATGGACACAAGGGACACATTAAAATATTCGGAGCATCAAACCCTAAAGATAGGACGAGTGACTTTGGTCAGAGGTGTGAACCAATAGATGGATGGGGATCAATTGACTGCGAGGAAGATTTTGAATGGGAGAGCAGGGAAGGATTCCATGTGTTGAGACTAGATGCGGCACAATGTGAGAATGTGGTAGAGAAGAAAGTGGTCTATGCAGGGTTGCAGACCTACCAAGGATTCATGGGATACATGAGTAGAGGTAGGACAGCAGAAGCTATGACGATGGCACGAGGTTGGTTTCCAGAGGAGGGACAGGCAATGGGAATCATCACTCCTACAATGATGGACAATGCATTGGGTAATGTGAGGTTCATCGGTCCTGTTGTGGCACTGGCGGCATTTGACTTGGCATTGGAGGGTAATGATCAGGTGATGTGTTCATATGGAAGATTTGGATTGTCTGATGGGTGGACACCACAATCAGGTCAGTTCATAGAATTCAAGTCACCAAGAATTGTGCTACAATTAGATTCACAAATTCCATTTCCCAAGAAGGCAACGCTTGAGCAGACACAGGCAATCATCAAGTTTGCTAGGCAGATGAGAATTTCACCAAATTGGTTATGTGTTGATAGAACAGGTAATGGATCAGGCATTCATGATTCACTCTGCACTTTGTTTGGCACAGAGGTGTTGGGAGTCAATTACTCATGGGCGGCAACAGACACGCACATCCTTGGAGATGATTCACAACTGGCAAGTGAACTATATAACGGAGTTGTTACAGAACTTCTGTTTGGATTGAGCAAGTATCTTGAGTTTGAGTATTTGAAAATTTCACCATCATTTAGAAATGAGGATCTTATCAGGCAAGCTACTGCAAGAAGATACAAGCAGAAGGGAAAAGGCATGGTGCGAGTTGAGAGCAAGCAGGATTACTGCAAGAGGACAAGGAGCAAATCACCAGATGCCTTGGATTCTCTTTCATTGCTTGTGTTCCTGATGCGTCAAAGGGGTGGAGCAAATGCAACGATGACAGAACCTAAAGCACAACCTCATGCAGAGGACAGGTTGAAGAGCATTGTTGACAACATGGAGTTTGTTGACTTCTCTGAATAGTAATGAACGAGAAACATAAATGTCCATCATGTGGAACTGAATGCAAGCCACATCAGTGCAAAAAGTGTCAAGAAAATGCGGTTTTAATCTACAAACGCATGAATAAAATTAGACTCTGACCTCATTATAGAATCGTATTTACTCTGTAAAATATGCTATAATGGGTAAAAAAATTTCATATTACCCTTTGGTGTAATGGTAACACATCTCCCTTTGGAGGAGAGATTCATGGTTCGAGTCCATGAGGGGTAGCCAATTATAGGGAGTTTAGGAAGTTTAGGGACTTTACAAAGGCTTGACAGATATTGATAAATGAATAGGATTTGTAATCTCGTGGGGATCTTCGGTGAACCACTGCTCTAATTGATCTGAAAAGAATCGGTTGGACGCTAATAATCGGGGAGGCATTGAGGGGTTTACAGGGGTTATCCCAGTGAGTAGCGACCTGAACCTCCTCCGATTTTTTATACCATTCAGCAATGGTAAATGTCATCTACCACTTTTGTGTAGTGATGCACTCTACATAGAGCGAGTGTAGTGATCATGCTACATATATCAAAATTGTGTAGCAGATCGTAGACATCTGTAAAATGTTGATGATCGCAGACACCTGATTATTCACCGCATTATACCTGATTGGGTATGATTCATGAGTTATAAATCACAATTATCACCGCAAGGGTATATTGTAAATGTTTTAGTAGTTGAACATAAATAATACTTGCCAACTTTATTTCTCCATCTACAAATCAAACATTCATGAATACCTCTACATCAATAGACGAAAAAGAAATCGTTTATCAATGTCGACCATTTAACACAATCAGTGGATGGTGGGCATATTACAAAGATGAAATAATTGCACTCGCAGTAGATCCAAATTTGGAAAGAGCAAGGATTTTATGTAAAGAAAAAGCATTGAAATGGATTAAAGAACAAAAATGAAAAAACAAAATATCCACAACATTGAGAACATCTCAATAGAAAAACTCATACCATACGCACGCAACAGCAGGACACATAGCGAAGCTCAAGTTGCACAGATAGCCGCAAGCATCCGAGAGTTTGGTTTTACTAACCCTGTGTTAATAGGAAACGACAACGACATCATTGCAGGTCATGGACGAGTTCTTGCTTCACGCAAACTAGACCTAAAAGAAATCCCTTGCATCCGGTTGTCACATCTGACAGATACGCAGAAAAAAGCGTATATCATCGCAGATAACCGACTAGCATTGAACGCAGGGTGGGATGACGAGATGCTAAAATTAGAGTTGCAGGATCTTATGCATCAAGGCGTCAATACAGAGGTATTGGGTTTTAGCGAGGAAGAGATTGCATACATGACGAGTGACGGAAGCGAATCGGAAACGCTTACATCAGAAGAGACATCACGCACTCCAAAGGACAACGCAGAATCCGTAAAAGAGGCAGATTCAAGACAGATCATCTTTGTTTACTCGCAGACAGAATATAACAAGGTGATAGAAGCAATGGAACAATACGCAGAAGCAAATCAACTCGCTAACAATTCAGAAGTGTTGAGTCACTTGATGAACAATGAAGAACATGAAAATACAGAAATCTAAAACAGCACATCTAGTTCCTTACGCAAGGAATTCACGCACACATAGTGAGAGTCAGGTAGCGCAAATAGCAGGAAGCATCAAAGAGTTCGGATTTACAAATCCAGTTCTTATTGATGATTTCAATACGATTATAGCAGGACATGGCAGAGTTCTTGCGGCGCAGATGCTTGGACTTGAAGAGATCCCGACGATCGTTTTGGAAAACTTGACGGAGACACAACGCAAAGCGTATGTGATAGCCGACAACAAGATTGCTCTTAACGCAGGGTGGGACGAAGAGATGTTGAAATTGGAACTTCAAGATTTGAGTGAAGCAAAATACGATTTCAAACTTCTTGGCTTTAGCGAAGCAGAATTTGAAATTTATTCCAAGCAACCAGACGAACCGGAAGAGACAGACATTCCGACAGAAGATAGCAATATTCGGCAAATCATCGTCAATTATCCGCTAGAAGAATACGCAGAGATTATTGAGAAGATGTCGAACTACGCAGAAAAATTTGCGCTTTCAAACAACACAGAAGTATTAAATCATCTACTGGAAAGCAACGGATATGAAATCAATCAACGCCAAGAAGCGTGAAATAAACATTAAGGAGTTCCGTCATCGGAGAGCAGAGGAGAAGGATTTCTCCACGCTAATTGATGAGGATACTTGCGTTTACATTGACGGAAAGTTGGCGATCGTTTATGTGGCGGCAGTCGAAGAGGATATGTCCTCGTTCTACACAGCATTAGAGAGCATCCGGTATGATAAGTCTACACGCACAAGCGGTCTGGTGACTACGAGCAGAATATTTGGGTACGCTCCACGCAATGTCATAAGAAATGCGCCTTGCAGAGCATCCTCGCTTGCTGGCGATGCACCGGAGCATCATGATGCAATCGTGCGTGCCGCCGCAATCGCAGGGAAGTATTACCACAAATACAATCCCGAACTGGCAACACTTCACCAACAACTAACGGACGAAAAGGTTCTCGGCAACTATAAACTAGGTAAAACGATGTTCACGAGTGGGATTATCAATGACAATAATCCGTTGCTGTACCATTTTGACGCAGGTAACTACAAAGGAGTTTATTCAGCAATGTTCGGATTCAAGAAAGGCATCGAAGGAGGATTCTTGTCGGTTCCGGAAATTGATCTAGGATTCAAGATAGGAAACAAGTCACTTACACTTTTTGACGGACAGGGATTGATTCACGGAGTTACGCCGATCAAGAAAACACATCCAGACGCAAAGAGATATACGATTGTTTATTACTCGCTACAACAAATGTGGAATTGCAAAACTCCGGGTACGGAGCTAGAGATATTAAGAGAGAGGCGGACATCTTTAGAAAGAAGGCGTGCAACAGAGGTAAAATCAAAAAAATAAATTGTGATCGAAATACAAGAAATTGGTCGGTGGTGTGAAAAAAACAATTTTGGTTTTGAAGATAAAAATCTTGTATATGGATGCGATTTTAGAAAACCAATTTTCAGAAGAGAAGTATTCCTAAGATTTTACGAATTTCATTCAAAATACAAATCACATCCTGGAGCAGTTTATATCGCATTTCCTTGGTTATCAACACATTACACAATGTCAGTTGAAGATAAATTATGGTTGGCATTTATCAATGGATGTTCACAAAACATTGTAACATCAACAATCATATACAAACATTTTCCAAGTCTAAAAAACTTAAATATGTTCAAGTTGGAAAAATGGTGGAATCAAAATCACATGAAATTCAAAGCAGGATCTGGTTGGGATGCAGACAGGAAGTATTTCAAAATAGGAAATAATGGATTTCCAAACTGCGTTGCGACATACCAAAAAATCGTAAGCAAATGGGGGAGTCAGGAAAATCTATTTAACGAACTTTGCAAAACAAACAATCCGCACACGAACTTTGAAAGGACATGGAAGTTCGCAAGAAGTAATTTTATCACATTCGGAAGGTTGTCAACATTTTCATATCTTGAGTTTTTGAGAATCAATGGAATGAACATTGATTGTAATAGTTTATTTCTTGATGATATAGATGGAAGTAGATCACACAGAAATGGTTTGTGTAAAGTATTGGGAAGAGATGATTTAGATTGGTGGAAACAAGATCTAAAATACCAACCAAAGACTATAAAGTGGTTAAAAAATGAAGCGGAGTCTTTATTTGATGAAGCCAAAACAAGAATACCACATCAAGATTTAAGCCTATTCACATTAGAAAGCACGCTTTGCTGTTATAAGTCATGGCATAGACCAAATCGGAGATACCCCAATGTATACATGGATATGTTCCACGATCGCATTAAATATGCAGAAAAAGAATGGAATGAACCTTTAGATGATTTCTGGAAAATGCGACGAGATTCACTGCCAATTCATTTGCGATTGGAAAACAACAAAAAAGATGTTGGAGTTGCTCCGGAAAAACAAAATCACTATCTAAAAACAGGACAAGTAATCATGATGCATAAAGATTGGCCTTGTTTTTACAACGATTACAACAAAAGCAAAACACTATGAAAGTGATAGCAATAGGAGGAGAACCAGCAAGTGGTAAAACCACTCTGATGAAAAAAATTATTAGTTATATTAAGCCAGAACCACAATACAATGCTGTCAAAATGGTTCCCTACTTAAAAAAAGACAATGTATACATACTTGGAAAATACGAAGAAGGAGTATTGTTTGCAGGAACAGATAAAATGTCTATGGCGGTTCAACCAGTAGCAATAAATTTTCTTTCTACAATCTCAACAAACTCAATCATACTTTTTGAAGGTGATCGCTTATTTACGGAATCATTCTTGAAAGACTGCGCCAAAAAATACTTCACAAAAATAATTTACTTGTCTACAAAAAACCAAGTAAGAACAGATAGGTACAACCAAAGAGGTAGCAATCAAAACAAAACATGGTTAGCAGGAAGGCAAAGCAAAATAAAAAACATCATCACCGATCCTATATTAAAAAATAATGTTTTCAAATTCCAGAACAACACTCTGGAAGAACAAAAAATTGCATTTGATTTTATAATTGGATTGATAACACCAAAATAAACATATGGCACGACCAATAATCGGAATGATTCCACCTAACGGATGGCATTACTTTCAGAGTGATGTTCGTCTTACAGGATACGACTACAATAGCTTAAAAAGAGCAGTCGAAAACTACCGAGCAGAGAATAATCTGCCTAGCGGAGATGTAGAGACTGATCTGAACGACTATATTTGCTCTAATTGGCCTAACTATTGCCATGGAGTTGACATGGTAACGATTACATCAGTCAATCCTTCTACTCCAGCAACTGACCTGCTCAACGACATCACAACATGGGCAAAGAATTTATTGGAATCAAAGAAGATAATTAATTATGTGACTGATGATGTTGCACTGAATAGGACAAAGGTTTGCTTGGATTGCAAACACAACGCAAACTGGCGTAGCGGATGTTCATCTTGTGTGATTTCAACCGAGAGATTGTGTGCTTCTGTGCGTCAGGCTAGAGATAACAAGCAGAGTCCAGTTTTGGGTGGATGTGCCATGATGAGACATGATAATAGGACAGCAGTATTCCTTGAAAAAGAAATGCTCGCAAAATCTGCCAATTTACCTCATAACTGCTGGTTGAATCTTTAATTATGGCTAATCTTAAACCTCTGCCTCCAAAAATGATTGAGCGTTTTGCTGATAAAGCACCACGCATAGCAGATCCGCATAGCAAACCTCGCATTCTTGGACTAGATGTTGTTAATCCAACAAATGCCACGCTGGATACTGTAAATAAAGATACTCTTCAGGTAAGGAGAACATTCAAGGATGCAACACAGGCACATGCCGCATATCGCAGACTGAAGCAGGAAAATGTCGAGAGGAATAGGAAGAACCAATTGATCCAAAAAAAGCTAAACAACGAACCTCCATATCAGGCAAAAAAGTTGGAGAGCATGGGTCAGAACTGGAGAAGCAATCGTCCTACTGGATTCCTCTCGACAATAGTAAGTCGCATTCAACCTCCATTCAGGCAGGTAATTGAGCAAGCGGCAACCCTGACATTTGCAAAATATCCAATCGAATCAATAGATGCAGAGAACAAAACAAAGATTTTCCGTGAAGAAATAACTAAATGCATCCGTGGATGGAAAGGTCACGATGATCTTGTTGCACAGACAACTCACGAGAATACAACATTTGGATTCTGCGGATGGGCATGGGATGACCTGCGTGATTGGAAGCCAGAATTCTTGAGGCAGGATTACACATTCTTCTCAATCGAAACTCCGCAGGATACAAATGCAACTCCAATCTGGGGACGCAAGCGTAGGTATCAGATTTCAGAACTTCTACCTATCCTAGAATCACCGGAGTTGTCTGCCATGGCAGGATGGAATATCAACAACTTGGTAAAATCCATCAATGCGGCAATCCCTGCTGGCAGAACACTTGACGCTGACGAGGACGCACGAAGGTACGAAGATTGGATTAGGGAAGGAAGCTACGGAGCATCATACGAGAACGATGCAAAGTATGTTGAGCTAGGAGAGTTGTTAATCAAAGAACCTCACGGAAAAATTAGCCGATTCCTTTTCGATGATAAATCCGGTGAGGAAATTTGCACGCAGGTGGATCGCTACAACAACATGAGCGAGTGCCTTGCGCTGTTTTCCGTAGAAGTAGGTAGTGGTAGTTTGATGTCTAGCCGAGGTGCTGGTCGTGATCTTTACAACACGCATGTTGCCATAGACAAGGCTCGTAATTTAATCGTAGATAACACTTATCTCAAAGGATTACTTCTTCTCAAGAAAAGTCCCAACGCAAAAATTGGTGTCCCTCCTCTAACTGTTCATCATCCAATTGCCTATGTATCTGAAGGATATGAAGTGATCCCACAGAATATGCCAGCCGATACGGATGATTTCCTAAAGCTGGATCAGTTCATTAGTAATCTTGCAGAGATTCAAGTCGGAACTTTTCTTCCGGGCGCACCTATAGAATCCGGTGGCAAAAAGACAGCATCAGAAGTCAACCGAGTTGCAGCTATTGAGAACCAACTTCGTGAAGGTATTCTCTCTCGTTGGAGTCGCCAGTATAGCAGGGCGGTCGAGCGTATGCAGAGAGGAATCTGCCATCCCGAACACATTAAGTATGCAGGAGAATTAAAATCCAAGCTAGACGAAGCTAGGAAAACAGAACCTAACGCAGTATGGGCAAGACGAGAAGTGGTCGATGCTTTCGATCGTAGCATGATGGATTTGCCTCCGTTCATGATTCCTTTTGAAGTTCCGGAACACTTGGATGAAGATGCTATCAACTGCGTATTCAACATGCTAGAGCGCAACCTGCCTCCTAGCGACATCCTTTTAATGGCATACTCACCAGCCGCCGAGCTCCTCCAAGATACAACGCCACAGGACACAATGGTGCTTGATTCTCTCATCCAGCGTTATACTGGAAACCCGAATGTAAATCAGGATGAGTTACTTAAACTGGATTGGAGCAGGAAGATGGGAGAGACTGTCGCTAACTCTGTAATTCTTCCTAAAGATCAAGTTGAGGCGATTGCAATCGAGGCAACAAGACAGCAAGTAATTGAGCTTCAGTCAATTATAGCTGGTCAGGATGTTCCAGTATCACCAAGGGACAATGACATGGTTCACCTTGACACAATGATGCAGAAACTGGTTCCAGTTGTAATGCACATACC
>TBL_comb48_EPIDRAFT_1002774_pt1 | contig 11996 bp, 9 predicted proteins | sample TroBogEpilimnion_37_FD_10681 | JGI IMG/M metagenome (IMG submission 10681)
CCGCATACTTCGATCGTTGTAAGCAGTGTGGGTAAAATTTATAAACGGAACTAGCTATGAGCACGACTGATAAAAATCGCAACCGCCTGATCACTTTACTTAAAGAATTGTTCCACTTTAGAGTTAAGGCAATATTTGGGTGAGATGCTAAAAGATTTAGCCTCTTAAAAGGAATGTAGGATATTGGAAGGGCATTTAATGTCAGATCATGTCCACATTCTGATTTCGATTCCACCTAAATATTCAGTGTCACAGGTTGTTGGATTTATAAAAGGTAAAAGTGCGATATCGATAGCACGAACCTATACAGGACGTAGAAAGAACTTCACTGGTCAGAGTTTTTGGGCAAGAGGTTATTATGTTTCAACCGTGGGTAGAGATATTATTATCAAATCAACATTTGATTTTTAAACATGCTATAACTATCACCCAGTCGATGGCTTTACAAAGGTGAAATAATGAATAACTCCTTGGATAATACAGAAGATAAGTTCCAACTATACATAGATACGCTTATCGAATACGAAGAAGATGCCGATGAGGAGAATATAACAAAATTAATCAAAAAGATTAAAAAAGAGGGCGGCCAATTTGCACTCGTATCTGATGAAGGTTATGTAGAAGAATGGGCTAACTATAGTGATGATGGCTGGCTTTATCCTTTGTTATGTATCACATATAAACTTAAGCTTAATGACTTAGTGATATCTGAGTGGGTAGGTCAATGGGCATATGATGAAAATTTTGAAGTCGATTTTTGTGGTGATGGTGATACTGAAGAATATCCATTAATACGTGAGTTGGCAGGGTTTGAGATTGATGCCCCCGACGAGCTTTCAAGGAAAGTAGATTTTAGCCCAGACGAAAGTCTTTCAGTGGAAGAGCAGCTTAAACAATATATTGATTTTCTGATTGAGGTAGAAGATGGAAGACCTAATGATCAAGATGTAGAAGAAATAATAGAAGCAACCATCAGCACTTTAAAAGAACAAGGTCATAACTTTTCTCTGGAAACAGAAGAAGATGAGGTTGTTTGGAATGCTATGGGTGACTGGAATTATCCAATGTTAAGCATCACTTACACACTAAAGCTTGATGATCTGGTGATCTCTGAGTGGGTCAATGAATGGGGCTACAATGAAAATCATGACATTGAACTGGGTTTCAATGGCGAAGAATATCCGCAAATTCGTGAGATGGCAGGGTTTGAGATTAATGTGCCTGATCTACCGGATTTAGAAGAATTGAATGAAGATTAATACCAAAAATAGTAAAGCTGACTTATTATTCTTGGTACATCTGAGATAATTACTTTATCAAACTAACTTTAACGCCCTATAACTCGATAGAGTTTATATTATTAGTAATTTACGCAGGAACTCAGAATGAGTAATAACAATATCCTTCAATACGAATCAAAAATATGGAATACCGCAAATTTATTAAGAGGTTCTGGCATCAAAGAATCCGAATGGCCGTCTTTTATGATGCCATTTTTTGCCTTGGTGATGATTGAAAGCCGACTGATAAGAATGCTTGATGAGCTTAAGAATACCATTGGCGTAGACGTTTTGGCTGACATTGATAAACAGGATTTGATCGACATGATCAAGGACAAAGGCCAAGGTTACAACGTATATATCTTTGAGCAGAACAAAACACTTAAGGATATTTGCGCGAACGATAAATCTTTCGATATTGATTTTGACGCCTATTTGCACGGTTTTGATGGTGAAACTAAAGATTTACTGGGTGTGGATGCGGGTGATGGTGAAAAATTTCTCGACATTAAAGGTGTCATTACAAAACTAAAAGCCAAAAAAGTCTTGTTGGGTTACACCCAAGAATGGAGTGAGATTGACCTTAAGCCTTTTAACAATTCAGATATAACCACGCTTGAAGAACATATAAAACGCAAATGGGCAGATATTTCAGCTGAAACCGCTGGTGAGCAATTTACCCCAGATGACGTTATTGCCTTGATTGCCGACATTGTTACCTCCAAGATTCAAGAATCTGATACCTTGCTCAAAATCTACGACTGCACCTGTGGTGGCGGAAACTTGTTGTATGGCGTAGAAGATCGCATTAACAAAAATTTCAAACGTTTTACTCAAACCTTTGGCCAAGATTGGAACGACGCGCTGTATGCACTGGCTAAAATTGAAAGTCGATTTCGTCCTGATTCAAAAATTGAGCACGGAAACACCTTGGTGGATGATAAGTTTGATAACGAAGAATTTGATGTAGTCATTGCCAATCCGCCTTATGGGGTAAGCTGGAAAGGTTACGAAAAAGATATCAGCAACGATAAAACTGGTCGCTTCAAATTCTTGCCGTCAATCTCTGACGGTCAGTTGCTGTTTATGCAGCATCTAATCTCCAAGCTTGATAGCGCAGGTGTGGGCGTGGTGGTACATAATGGCTCAACGCTCTTTAGTGGTGATGCCGGTTCCGCAGAAAGTAATATTCGTAAATGGATGTTAGATACTGACATAGTAGAAGCGGTGATACAACTGCCCACCGATGAGTTCTTTAACACCGGCATTTATACCTATTTGTGGGTATTGAATAAAAAAAAGCAGTCACATCACAAAAACAAAGTCATGCTGATTAATGCCAGTGACAAATTCAAAGCACTCAAAAAGAGCAAAGGCTCTAAACGCAAAGAAGTCGATGAGTTTAATCGCCTAGAAATTGTCGCCACGCTGACTGCTTATCAAGACACCGATTACGCCAAGGTGTTTGACAAAGAGTTCTTTTACTTTAACAAACAAGCCATTGTACTCACCAATGTGGATGAATTTGGTAATAGCTTTGCTGCACAATTGCAGAACGGTAAAGCCAGTGAGAAGCTGACACCCCTAAAGCTGAGCAATGGTGAGCGAGAACTAACCGAGTTTGTGATTACCGACTTTGATCGTAATACCTATAAATCACTCGCAGAGTATTTTGAACTGGATATTAAGCCCTTTATTGCTAGTCTTGATTACAAGGAACAGCCCCTAGTTGTTACCACTCACCAAGCGCAATACCATTATGACGCTGAACAAGAAACCTTGATCAAAACCAGTAATAAACAAGAGGTGCTGGGGTGCGGAAAAATTGTTATCAAGTCGGCACTCAAAAAAGCCAGTAAAACCCAAGCAGAACGCATCGAAATCAGCGTAGAACTTATGCCCGATTACCAAAAAGATTATGAGATTATTCCCTACCATAAGGACGAAGCGGCCAACCAAGCGGCCATTGTAGCCTTCATGGACAAGTACATTAGCAAACCGTTTAGCTACTTGGAAAACGTTGTCGGTGTGGAGCTAAACTTTAACAAGATTTTTTACAAGCCGGAAAAGCTAAGGGATGTAAGTACCATTTTGAGTGAGATTACTGCACTTGATGACGAGTTGAAGGCGTTGGAAGCTGGGTTGAGTTTATGACCATCGCCAACACGTCAACGCTTATCTCTGAAATTAAAACCATACTCGCGACAGCAAGGCAAAAAGCCGCAACAGCGGTTAATTCTGCCATGGTGGAAGCGTATTGGCTTATCGGTAAACGTATTGTTGAAGAAGAGCAACACGGTAAAGAACGAGCTGGTTACGGACAATTTTTATTAAAAGAATTATCACAAAAATTGCTTGTCGATGTAGGCAAGGGGTTTGACGAAAGAGAATTACGACGCATTAGGCAGTTTTATCAATGTTTTCCAATATGGGACGCAGTGAGTCCCGAATTGTCTTGGTCACATTATCGGTTATTGATTCGGGTTGAAAACATAGAAATAAGACGGTTTTATATGACCGAAACAATACAGCAGCACTGGACTACACGAAAATTGGATAGAAACATTAGCAGCCAATATTGTCAGCGTATTTTAGCCAATCAATCATCAAAAGAAATAGGCGAACCAATCAACGTAAATTTGGATTTTATTAAAAATCCTTATGTACTTGAATTTTTAAATTTACCTGCAAACTTAACTCATAAAGAAAAAGATTTAGAAACAGCGATTATTAAGCATCTGCAACAATTTTTATTAGAGCTAGGTAAAGGGTTTGCCTTTGTGGCACGGCAAAAACTAATCCGTACTGAAACCTCGGATTTTTTTATAGACCTTGTTTTTTATAATTACTTGCTCAAATGCTTTGTAGTTATTGATATAAAAGCAGGTAAATTAGCGCATAAAGATATTGGGCAATTGGACATGTATGTACGCATGTTTGATGACCTGGAAAAACAGGTGACTGACAATCCTACTATTGGTATTTTACTGTGTGCTGATACCGACGATGTCGTGGCTAAATATTCTGTACTTAATGATAACAACAATCTCTTTGCCTCAAAATATCAACTCTATTTGCCGAGTGAAACAGAGTTAAAACAACTGCTTGAAAGTGACCGCCTTGCGTTTGTATTGGATCAAACGGATCAGGGAAGTCAGCTATGAAATTGCAGAGTATAAAACGCTATGAGGCTTATAAGGATAGTGGGGTTGAGTGGCTAGGTGAAGTGCCGGTGCATTGGGAAAATTTGAGATTAAAAGATGTCATTGCACAATTGGAATCAGGAGTAAGTGTAAATGCGACGAATGAGCCAGTTGAAGGCGACAATATTGGTGTACTGAAGACTAGTTGCGTAGGTAAAGACACATTTCTTCAGAATCAAAATAAAAGTGTCTGGTATACGGAAATAGATAGAGTACGTGTTCCTGTTCGTGCTGGTAGAATTATTATTAGCAGAATGAATACTCCACAACTGGTTGGAGCAAGTGCTTATATTTCAGATAATTATCCGAATCTTTTTTTACCAGATAGGCTCTGGCAGACTGTTTTTTTCGCAAATAGAAAACTAGATACTAAATGGTTGAGCTTGCTAATCGGATGCAGAACATTCCGATTTTTGCTTTCGACACTTGCTACGGGCACAAGTCCTAGTATGAAAAATCTTGGTCAAGAAAAGCTTTTAAGCATAAACTTTCCATTTCCTGACTTACCTGAACAACAAGCCATCGCAAATTACCTTGACACAAAAACCGCACAAATTGACCGTCAAATAGACCTGCTCAGTAAAAAGGCAACGCAATACGGCAAGCTAAAACAATCACTCATCAACGAAACCGTTACTCGTGGGCTGGATAAAACGGTAGCTATGAAAGATAGTGGCGTTGAGTGGATTGGCGAAGTGCCAGCGCATTGGGGTGTGAGCCGGTTGAAAGAGCTATCTAACATTCAGAATAGCAACGTTGATAAAAAATCGCATGAAAACGATACGCCTGTTCAACTTTGCAATTACGTTGATGTTTATAAAAATGAGTTTATTAACTCATCACTAAATTTTATGCGGGCAACTGCTGATGAATCTGAGATTAAGCGATTTACAATCAAAAAAAATGACGTGTTGATTACTAAAGATTCTGAAACCTGCGATGACATAGCGATACCCGCATTGGCAACGGAATCTCTTGAAGGCGTTCTTTGTGGCTATCATTTAGCCCAGTTGCGGGTAAAAGATAAGGTGCTTGTAGGAGCGTATTTATTCAGACTTTTTCAATCTAAAAGTTATGGTTTTCGTTTTGTCATATCAGCAAAAGGCATTACTCGTGTTGGGCTTGGCCAATCAGCAATAGCTGATTCATTAACACCAGTTCCTCCGTTATTTGAACAACAAGCCATCGCCACCTACCTCGATGAAAAAACTGCCCACATCGACCGCATAGTTTCCACCATCAACACCCAAATCGACAAGCTCAAAGAGCTACGCAAAGCCCTGATTAACGATGTGGTGACAGGTAAAATAAAGGTGGTGTGATGCAAGAATCCAACCGTATCGAACTCAAACGCGAACTGACCGATACACTGGAAAAAGAGGTGGTGGCTTTTCTTAATTATCGGGATGGCGGTGTCATTTATCTTGGCATTGACGACAAAACACAAACAACCCTGGGCATTGAGGATGCCGATACGGTGCAACTGAAAATCAAGGATCGCATTAAAAACAATATCAGCCCGTCGACCATGGGGCTGTTTGATGTAATGACCGAAAGTCGTGATGACAAAACAATCATTAAAATCACGGTCGCCAGTGGTTCTGAAAAACCGTATTATTTGTCAAAAATGGGCATGTCTGCCAAAGGTTGTTACCTTAGAATTGGCAGTGCTTCAGAGCCTATGCCAGTTAGAATGATTGAGGATTTATTCGCCGGCAGAATTCGCAATTCCATCGGCACGATTAAATCACGTAAACAAACCCTGAGCTTTGAACAGCTTAAAATCTATTACAACGAAACCCCATTAACGCTGAATGAGCAATTTGCCCATAATCTGGAGCTGTTAACCGGAGAGGGTGCGTACAACTATGCAGCTTATTTACTTTCAGACCTTAATGGTTTGTCAATCAAGGTCGCCAAGTATGCCGGCACTGACCGAGTTAATCTGATTGAAAATGAAGAGTACGGCTATTGCTCGCTAGTGAAGGCTTCCAAAGCCGTGCTGGAAAAGCTCAAGGTTGAGAACAAAACCTTTACTCGTATTACCTCCAGTCTGCGTGAACAGCGCAAACTACTGAGTCCTGTAGCACTGCGTGAGGCGGTCATCAACGCCATCATTCACAATAATTACAGCAATGAAGTGCCGCCCAAATTTGAGTTATTTGCTGACCGACTAGAGATTACCTCGGCTGGTGGCTTGCCTGCCGGTTTTGATGAAGATGAATTCTTCATGGGATATTCGGTTCCCCAAAATAAAGAATTGATGCGGGTTTTTCGGGATCTGGATATGGTTGAGCAATTAGGCTCAGGCGTACCGCGTATTTTGGCGCATTACCCACGGTCTATTTATCGGTTTACCACTAATTTTATTCGGCTGGTGATACCCTTTGCCGAGGGCTTTGATCAAGCTACCGGACAAGCTACCGGACAAGCTACCGGACAAGCTGACAAGTTATTGCAGTTTTGTGAGAGTCCGCGCTCAACCAAAGAAATGATGCAGCATCTCGACTTAAGCCATCGTGAACATTTTCGTGATACTTTTTTACTGCCACTTATGGCTTCGGGAAAGCTGGCTCCAACTATTCCCGACAAGCCTAAAAGCCCTAAACAGCGCTATATTTCAACTAGGCAGAGAAAAAGCTATGAATGAACTCCACTTGCAAGACAAATTCATAATTCCGTTTTTTCGCGATGACTTGGGCTATAGGGAAGTTAAAGCCAATACTGTTACTCAATCACTGATTATTGAGGAAGACTTGCAGGAGTTTATCTCTAATACAGAGTTAAATAAAAAGCCATATGAGCAATTGCTCAAAAAATACAGTGGTAATAAACAAAAATTACTGGCCGATTTGATTGGACTAATACAAGAACGCTGTGGCAGTAGTCGAAATAAAGCCTTATTTATTAACGCTAATAAGACCATTACCTTACAAGGCATAAAGCTGCATTTATTTTATACTAGTGATAGCGTGATTCATGAAAATGCGCTGTTTGATGAAAACATCTTCTCAGTCGTACAGGAACTGTCTTATAAATATCTATTTCAAGGCCAGCAAGTGTTTTCTTTTCGACCCGATATTGTGCTATTTGTAAATGGCATTTATTTAGCTTATAGCGAATTAAAATCTAACTACACGAATCAAAGTGCCAGTAAAAATGGTCGTGGCAAAGTCATCAAAGATTATTTTGAGGCCATCAAAATCTATCATCAGTATATTGATAATAATACCCTGCTTAGCGATAACGAAAAACAAAATCACCGTAAAGACTTCCTAAAGATTTTTGAAAAAGCTATTCATATCACGACTACAGATATTGGTGAAACTTATGTAATTCGTACGATAGTAGATTATTTTGATGAAATTTTAGCCACTTGCCGTGAAGGTAAGTTTGATCGCGAAGAGATTGAAAAGAAAGCTCATGGTGTGTTTAAAGCTTATCCGCTACTAAAGCCTAATGCCGATAAAAAAGATAAGCTAAAAGAGCTGTTTTCAGTATTGTATGGAAAGTTTTTTATCGAAAAAGAGATTTTGTATTACAACTTTATCGAGCGTGATGTTTATCTCAATAAAGGCCTTAAAGAGGTTAAAAATGAATTAGGGCATCTTATTTCACCTCGACCTAAGCAGAAATTTGGCACTGATAAAATTATGGCCAAAATTGATGAGTTTTTGGCCTATGAACAAGAACCAGATTATTTTGAAAAACTGTTAGAAAAGCAGTTAGTCGGCGTCGGTGAAACCAAGAAAAGAGAATTATTAGAAAAACGTAAAGCCTATTCCAATAATAAGAATGTGTATTCTTTGCTGATGCAATATGCCGCAGGGTTTGGTAAGTCCAACATCATTGGCTGGTCTGCATTGCAGCTTAAAGATTTGCGGCGCAATGGCGAATATGTTTACGATAAAATCATGATCGTTGTGGATAGACTGCAATTACGTAGTCAAATTGATTCGTTGATGTTGAACATGAACATCGATAATCGCATGTACATTGAAGCTACTAATAAAAAAACCTTTCAAGTAGCCTTAGCATCAGAAACTCGCTTGGTGATTGTCAACTTGCAAAAATTCGGTGCGGTGCGTGAGATGCTTGACGCTGAAGTTTTACAAAATCTTTCTACTATGCGAATTGTATTTCTAATTGATGAGATTCATCGTTCTAATAGCGGTGATCAGCACGACGAAATGATTAGTATTTTTGATGAACTACAAAGTCCGTTTGATAATAATGCTGCCGTTAGTACTAAAAAGAACTTAATTATTGGCTTTACAGCAACGCCAGATGACCATTCCTTGGCTAGGTTTGGTGAATATAGTGGCTATGCTGAAAGTGAAAAACTGTGGCGACCTTTTGATACCTACACCATGCAAGAGGCGATTGATGATGGCTTTATTCTTAACCCGTTGAAAAATATTGTACCTGTAGCATCTAAAATGTTATTCGACCTGCCCAGTAACCCGCTGGAAGGCTTTACCGAAAAAGAATATAAAGACGCACAGAAAAAACAGGTTTATGAAAACCGAGACCGTATCGACGCCATCGCGAAATACGTGGCTGATTTATTAGTCAAAGATGTCTATCGGCAAATACGTGGAACTGGTAAAGCCATGCTAGCTGTTCATTCTATTAAGGCCGCTATTGCATATCAAGGTGCAGTGACTAAGCACTTTAATGCATTGGTCAAAGAGCCCAAGTACATAAAATATGCCGAAGCGCCAATCCATATCGTTTACTCTAGTAATCAAGACGAACAAAGTGCGACTGGCTTAAATGGCGGCCTATCTGAAGAAAAGGTGTTAGAGAGCTTCACTTTGAAAAAGAATGGCCTCATCATCGTGGTTGCAAAGCTTCAAACTGGCTTCGATGAAAAGAAATTGCACACCTTATTTCTTGATAAAGAAATCAAGGGCATTAGTGCAATTCAAACCATTTCTCGAGTGAATCGGACAACCAAATATAAGAACGACTGCAAAATTGTGGATTTTTCTTATAACAACGTGAATGTGCAAAACATTAAGGATGCATTCGAGCATTTCTCAGATGTCGTGGTCAGTGATTTTGACCCGTTTAGTGATAAAAAAGTATTGGATGTTCTGCTGGTCGATCTGAGGAAATCAGATACCTTTGATAAGTTTTTCAGAGTGTTTATGGAGATTTACAAAGATTCAGACAAACGCGATAACCCTGAAAGTTTTTTGGACTTTGAAAGCAGTTTAAAAAAATACATCGACGCTAATCCGCAACGCACGGCGGACACTAAGGCCAAAGCCGGTCAGTATTTTACTATTCTTAACTGTATCCAATATGTGCTAGAGCTGGATGCCAAATATACTGAGCCGAGCTTCTTATTCTTCTGGAGAAAATTCAATACACTCTACAATATGATGCATCGTAATGAAAATGTGAAAGATCCGATTGAAGTGTATTTTGATAATCAGATTGGCATAGTTGAAGTTGTTGCCGAATATCCAAAGCCAAAAAATAAGCAACCAAGCAAAGTAGCGGAAGGCAAACCACCTGGACCTAGCGGCCAATTTGATATTCTCGCTATTATCGCCGCACGTAATGAGCAAGAAGCCAAAACGGGGACGCTGATTCAAGACTTTGAAGCCAAGATACTAGATTTTTTTCAATATGTGCGTAACGATAAAGACGGCGAACGGCTCATCGTAAAGATTAAGTCGCATTCCTCTGAGGCTGAAATCTATACTGATTTTTCTAAATTATATCGTAGCTACAAAGCGTTTAATCGAAAAGTTGTCGGAGAGTACTTCTTCAAAGAAACCGAGGATCTGGTGGAAAAACTTTGTGATGATTTCGAAGCAACTATTAAGAATCTTTAATATATTCTGAGGTATAGTGCTTATGCAGGCCATTGAGCTAGAAGCAATGATTCAAAAAGATGGCAAAATATGTTTGCCTGCGATTTACAAAAACTGGTTTGGGAAGCACGCTAAATTAATATTGCTTGAAACTTCCGAGCCTATTTCCCAAGAAAATAGCGCTTATGCGATTTTTTCGCAGTTAGACTTAGGCGAAGGAGACGAAACTTTAGTTTCTTCTGCTAATGCGAAGCAGGGTATTAAATCTATTTTACAAAACAAGACCTAGTTATGATTTTGGTAGATACAGGGCCATTAGTTGCTCTATTTAACCCTAAAGATAATTATCACACACATTGCTTAAGCGTTTTAAAAACAATACGTGAGCCTTTATTAAGTACGGTATCCGTTTTAACAGAAGCATTTCATTTTTGAGCGGCTTTGGTAAAGTACTTTGTTATTAAGGTATAGAGTCGACTAGGTTTTAAGTTGGAATGTAATTGCGCTATGCGCTCGGCTTCAAGGTTGTAGGTGTTGATGGTTTGTTTATCCATATCAAACAAAAGTTGTAAAAGATTGGGTTATCATATTGATTACAGATAATTGTAGCACTGTTGATTTTTCAGAATTGGCTAAAAACATCCTAGGATATTTATTACTGCAAGAAGGGCAAGATACTTGGCATTAACTAACTGTTGTATAGATGATTTAATCAATCAAAGAACATCTCATGTATCCGTATCGTACTATATCAAAGGCTTAATAATTTACACGTACAGTTTGATCTACCGCCTGAAAATGTGGAATGCGCTGAAGCTAAAATAATTGTGTTAGCTATTGTGTTTTCTTTAGCTAAATCTACAATTTCCGGTCTATATCTAACTTATCTAAGAAGTACTTGGGTAATGGCTTGTTGGTTATCGAACGAGGTATTTAGCTCGTTCAATTTGGTCAAATATGTGATTATTTATAGCAGCACAATGACATGGGGATTAGTTTCCAGTAATAGTGATAATTAATAGCCATGTTAATTAAATTAATCTTATAATTCCCCTTACATGTATTATTAAGCCTTACCAAACAGTCATACAGTGCATAATTTTAGGAGTCCCATCATGCAAGCCTATTATGAAATAGAAACCGATATTCCTAAAAATCACCATCTCAATTTAGTGTTACCTGATGAAATTCCTGAAGGTAAAGCGAAATTGGCTATTATTTATGAAGCACCTAATAAACAAATAAAAAACGCAGAAGACTTAATTAATGCTATTAAAAAGTTTCGCGTGACGCAGACTGTATCTAAGCAAGAAATTAAGGCATTAATCGAGGAAGGACGTGCCTAGTTTAGTCTTGGATAATTCAGTTGCTATGCGCTGGTGTTTTAAAGATGGCAGTGATTCAGATTTAATGTATGCCGAAAAAGTGCTAGATCGTCTCACCGATACTCTTTTTTTAGTTCCTAATTTATGGCATTTAGAAGCAGCAAATGTAGTGGCGCGTGCCCATAAGCGTCAATGGTTAACTAGCACGCAAATGCACCAGTTTTTAGATTTGGTGCTTCAATTACCGCTTATGGTTGACTTACAAACAGCAAAAAAAGCCATGGCTGAAACATTTACCTTAGCTAATGCTCATAATTTGTCAGTTTATGATGCGGCTTATTTAGAATTAGCATTACGTCA
>TBL_comb48_EPIDRAFT_1002776_pt1 | contig 11990 bp, 8 predicted proteins | sample TroBogEpilimnion_37_FD_10681 | JGI IMG/M metagenome (IMG submission 10681)
AGCAATGCACCGAACCAGGAGGCCTGCATCTGCAATGAACGCTACCGGCTGGTCAACTCTCGCCATGAGACCCGCCGCAGGTTGCCGCTGGAGGACAGGTTGACGGTGGGCGTGACGACCAGCGTATTGCCGAGATCGGTGGCTGTGCTGCCAGCAGTGACGCTGCCGGCACTGCCGCCGGTTGATGCCCGGATCAGTGCCCTGACGCTGCCATCGGTCAACTCGATCATGACGGGTCGCGTCACAAGGCCGGAACCCAGACTGACGCCGGTAACCGTGTTGGCACCCACCACCGCGCCGCCGGTCAGGTAGTTCAGGACGTAGAGGAAACTCGCCGAGGTGTCAGTGCCTGGTGCCCCGCAAGCGCTTACCGAAGAACTCTGCGGCCTGATCGTGGTAAACAACAACGAGCCAAGACCCAGCGTCGGATCCGAACTCGAACGCTCACCGCCGGTCAGGAAGTCGATGTACCAGCCGTTGCTGACGGTCCAGTCCACCGCATTGCTGCTGCTGGTGCGAACGACTTGGCCCGGGGAACACACGCTCACCGATGATCCTGACGGACAAGTGCCGTTGGTCAGTGTCTGCTGCACGAAACCACTACCGGTCGTGCGCGGATTGCCCAAGCTCGTGGTGTCCGACTTGTCAAGGACGGCGTAGAACGACTGCGTGCTCGTGTCGGTGACATCGCTCGTGCCCAAATAACGGCCGGTGCCCACATAGACGATCGGCTTGCCGTTGACGCTGGCAATCGTCGGCTTGGCCGTGATCGGCTGTGCGTTGCCTCCGGCGTCCTTGAAAGTGGCCAGCAACTGCGCGTCATATCCCGAGGCGCCAATGTCTCCGTTCACATCGAAGCGCCACAGATTGCCCAAAGTGTCGCCGCCATAGGCAGCCAGTGTCGTGTTGTCGGTGTCAGGTGTAAGGGCATGAGCGCCCAGGCGCGCCAGTCCGCTTGGCGAACCTGCGCTGCCGGTCGCATTGCTGATACTCCTGATCAGCGTGCCCGAATTGGCATTCAGAACGTAGACCCGTCCTTGTCCGTCAGCGTTGTTGTAGCCCGAGCTCAGCAGCACGACCCACGTCCCGTTCTTCAGCTTGGTGATTCTCGGGTTGCCGTAGCTGTAGCCGAGGTTGGTATCGGTGAACTCCCACAGCAGTTTCGGCGTCGTGGGGTCGGTGATATCCAGGGCGTAATAGCCCTTGCCGCCGCGATTGAGGCCGCCGACCAGGATGGTCTTCCATTCGCTGGCGGCGCAGGACGAGCTTGGGGCATTCGGGCAGATGTCGCCAACCTCGGGCGTATCGTCAACAAAGAATTGATGCTGCGTCGAATAGTTCTTGTCGGCCAGCTTGTAGAGGCTTGGCAGGACGATCTCCGGCACATAAGCCCAAGTTTCCTGACCGCTGGTCGCATCGAACGCATGCAGCATGCCGTCGTTGGCGCCGACATAGACCGTGCCATTGCGCGAGCTCACCAAGGCTTTATAGGCGGTGTAGCTGGCGTCGCTGTAATTGAACAACGGCGCCTTTACATACCGCGCTTCGGATGCCACGATATCGCCGAGCACATGGGTGCGCGTGCGGTAGTAGCCGCCTTCCTGGCTACGGTCGCCGCGCAAGAAGTTGACCAGTGCTTCGCCCGCTGCGCCACCAGTCGCCAGTGTGGTGTTGCTTTGCGCCGTGCTGCTCAGGCAGTTGCCGCCGGACGTGCAAAACTGGGACAGACCGACTGTGGCTGAGGCATAGGTGATGGCCGGCGCCGTAAAGTAGGCTTGCTGCGAGGCGGCCAGTGCACCCCAGGTAAATGAGATCAATGCCGGTGCACCGAGTGAGGTCACGCGCTTGGTGTAGATGGTCCGGCTCGTCAGCGCTGTGGCCGCCACCTGACTGGCCGGCGGGGCCGCTTCGTCAACGTGGACGACGTCGGTGTTGCTCATGTCCAATCCGGCGGCGCTGCTGTCAAAGCTGGACCCCGAGGTATAGCTGGAAGTGACCGTATAGCAGGTCGTTCCCTGCCGGTAGTTGGCCCCGAGCACATAACTGGTCGATGCGGTCCAGGGGGTAGTCGCGCAATCGAGCAGCCGCATGGCCGACCAGTTCTGCCCGGTCAGGGTGCCGGTCGTGGTGATCTGCTGGCGCACCAACTCGCCATACCATTCAACCGATTTGTAGGACGAACTGAAGATGTAGTTGTCGCTGGCGCTGACGTTTGGGTTGCTGCTGGCCGCCGCCGCGGCAGTTCCGGGTCGCGGGACGTTGGCGATGGCAGCCAGCGTATTGGTCAGGCCTGAGGCCAACGTGGCGGGATCCTTGGCGCTGAAATAAGTGCCATGTCCGTTGATCGCAGCATGCCAGAGGTCATCGATATTGGCGTTTGAATTGGAAGAAGGAGTCGGCCAGTTGCAGGCACCGCTGCTTTGCCAGGAGCAGATGCCCGTACTCGTATTGGCCGTGGTGCCCGCCTTCACATCGAAAAAGTCGCCGCTGGTGTCGTTCCAGTAGTCCTTGCCATCGGTCGGCGCGTAAATCATCTGTCCCTGTGAACCCAGCCCCAGCGTGAATGTGGTCATGTGCTGCGTGGTCGCCACATCGCGTCCGTTCGCCGGCACGTTGTCAGCGCACAAGTCGTTCGGTGTTGTCGCTGGCGCAATAGTGGGCCCCGTGCAGGTGCCAGTGCCGTTGGCCGCAACGGGACTGCGCAGGTCGGTGTTGTAGTAATAGGCGGCAACATCGGCCAGTGTATTGGAAGTACCGCCAGTGGGGGTGGCTTGACAATCGCGTGCCGTCGCCACCGTATAGTTTGGGGAGGTGGATTGCGCGACGGCTGTGCATGAGGCGGCATTGGACCAGGAAGTCCACGTTGTGTATTGGCAGTTACTGGTGCTTGACGCAGTGCAGGTGGTCGCGGCGGTCCATGTTCCAAGTGCCGGCGTGGTTGGCGTGCAGGTGGTTGCCACTCCCACTGTGTAAGGCGACGCTGGTGACTGTGCTGCAGCCGTGCATGAAGTCACGGTGGTGGGGGTGGTATAGGAAGTGTATTGGCAATTATTGGTGCTTGAAGCTGTGCAGGATGTTGCGTTTGTCCACGCTCCCAGTACTGGGGTGGTGGGTGTGCATGTAGTTGCCACAGCCACCGTGTAAGGCGACGTTGTTGACTGCCCTACTGGAGTACATGAAGTCACCGTGGTAGGGGTGGTGCCTGCACTGTATTGGCAATTATTGGTGCTTGACGCAGTGCAGGTCGTTGCGTTTGTCCATGCGCCGAGTGCAGGGGAAGTGGATGTGCAGGTGGTTGCCACGCCCACGGTATAAGGCGATGCCGGCGACTGCGCTGCAGCCGTGCATGAAGTCACCGTGGTGGGGGTGGTAAACGACGTGTATTGGCAATTATTGGTGCTTGACGCAGTGCAGCTCGTTGCGTTTGTCCATGCGCCGAGTGCAGGGGCAGTGGACGTGCAGGTGGTTGCCACGCCCACGGTATAAGGCGATGCCGGCGACTGCGCTGCAGCCGTGCATGAAGTCACCGTGGTGGGGGTGGTAAACGACGTGTATTGGCATTGCGTGGTTTGGCCTGAGCTGTTGGGAGTAGTTGTAACCGTACAGGACGACGCATTGGCAAAAGCGGACGTGACGAGGGTCTGGCATTGCGTCGTATAGCCGCTGCTATTGGGAGTCGTTGTCGCATTACAGGACTGCACACCGGCATAGGCAGATGTGACTACAGTTTGACACTGAGTTTGGTTATTTTGTGGCGTGCAGGTACTAACACCAACCCATGATGACCAACTCGGTCCTGAGCGCGTCCTGGATTGCAGTTGACTGGTCTGGCTTTGAAGTTGCGAGGTTTGCGTTTGCAGCTGGCTGGTGCTCTTGAGCCATTGAGGTGTACTCGTTTGCGACTGCAGCTGGCTGGTGCTCTTGAGCCATTGAGGTGTACTCGTTTGCGACTGCAGTTGGCTGGTGCTTTGCAGCCATTGAGGTGTACTCGTTTGCGACTGCAACTGGCTGGTACTCTTGAGCCATTGAGGTGTACTCGTTTGCGATTGCAACTGATTCGTGCTCATGAGCCACCGAGGGCTACTTGTTTGCGATTGCAACTGGCTGGTACTCTTGAGCCATTGAGGTGTGACGGTCTGCGATTGAAGGGTACTGGTTCGGGTCTGAATCTGGGCACTGCCACCGTCGTAATACGGCCGTGGCAAAAACGCATCCTGATTTCCAACAGGGGTGCTGCCATCGAGTTTGTTGAAGCCCGAACTCTCGTTCCAGAAACCATCAGTTGAAAGAATGGCGTAGTTCTGCTGACAGGAGTATTGCAAGGGATCCACGACCGTGACACCGTTGTAAGTCGATCCATTGAGGTTGCCGGCATAAAGACGGCCCGCGTCCGAGAGGGTCGCCCGCAAAGGTGTGGAGTTGCCGGGGTTGGCACTGATGAGCTTGGTGTACCAGTTGTATTTCTGGCTGTTGGAGAATTCGCCCAGATTCAGAAAATCGCTGTTCGTATTGTTGTTGATGGTCATGTAGCCGAGCCGGAAACGCGAGACGTTGTTGCTCAGATCGGCGGCGCTGTCAATCGTTGAGAAGGCGTTGCTGGCTGCCGTCTTCATCATCTGCATGCGCGTGCGGTAGTAGGTCCACCAATTGGCGTAATTGGTCATTTCCTCGGCGTAAGTGCAGGTGCTGCCGACGCAGTCGGTGCGGGCAAGCGCCTTGGCACTGCTGCCCGGGTAGGGGTAACTGGTGACGGTGGGGGCAATCGTGGTGCGCAGGATGTCGCCGGGTATGGTGCCGACGCTGAAAGCACTCGCCGTCAAGGTCATGGTTCCAGAGTTTCCCTTCGTCACGGACGGCGTGTAGCTGATGGCACCGGGCGCGGTGATGGTCACCGTGCTGCTGCTGACTGACGCACTGTAGCCTACCACCTGGCAATTGCCGGCCTGCGTCGTGGTGCATGCGTTGATCTGGGCGGCGATGTTGCTGGCCATCGTGCTCGATGAGGTCGTGGCACTGGCCGTACCCGACATGATCTGCAAACTGTTGACGGTAATGCCGCTGACGCTGGTGCTGGATGTACCAGACACGGCGATCGTTGCCGTGCGTGCTGCCGGTGAGCGCGCATAGTTGAAGGTTCCGCTGAACGCTGCCTGACAGGTGCTCAGACTGCTGCTGTTGCACCAGCGCAAAGGTGCGGGGAACGGATAACTCGCTGAGGGTGCGCTGGCGGTAGTGCAGGTTTTCAGACTCGACGATGTGCAATATTCTCCCGGCACCGTGGTGAAGAAATAGGGGTTTGCCGTGCTCAGGTCAGACGTGGTGGGCCCCGGCGTCCACGTTCCCGAGGGGATGACTTGAACACCATAGGCGTCATTCTTGACCGCTTTCCAGTTCGGGCTGACGCTGCTGGCGGAACTGTTGCCTCCGGTCGCGGTGGACACGCCGCGCATGCTCGGGTAGGTCGTCGTGTTGGCAACGCCGCTGCTGTCCACCGCAACCGGTGGCTTGTAATAGACCGCCGGGTTGTAGTAGACGCCGTTGTAGCTGGAATTCCTGAACAGGTATTCGGAGCGCGCCGAGGCCGGGTCCTGGCCAGTGCTGTTGCACGAAGAATTTTGTGTCGAATAGCTGGCGCACGCCCAGTCAGGCATGAAATCCCAGTCCATACTGCCGGAATCGTCCAGGATGAACAGGACGTTTGGTTTGACATCCGTCGAGGACGGCGCCGAATAGGTGTTCAGCGGCACGGTGGAAATGTCCGTCGTCGCGGCATGGGCGCCCGCGCCCACAGCCATGGCTATCGCCAGGCTGCTGATCGATTTAAGGCATCTATATCTGATCATGACGATCTCCTTGGATTGCAGCGCATGCTGTGCGGTGAGAGGTGGTCGGTGCGGCCAGCGTGATGCCAGGGCATCCGCTACATGGACACGACCGACTGGACATAGCTCACCGTATTGCGGGGTCCGGCAACGCGGACCGTGATTCGGTAGTACACGACCGATGGCGCATTGAGCGGCTTGGCACCCGCTTCTTCCTCATTGCCACTGGCCGCCGTCACCACCGGCGAGGCGATGCACGCCGCACCGCCCGTCTTGGGACCGGCGTTGTTGCACAGGCGGTCAATGACGTAAGAAACGGTGTTGCCGGCAGAATCTTTCGCCAGGGCATAGGGCGGCCGCGCCGACAGCGTAGTGGCCCAGAAGTCGTTCCAGCTTTGCCCCACTGCCGGACTCAGCGCCGCATTGCTGCCGTTGGCGGCATAGGCGTTGGTCGAGTCGTCGCTGTCCAAAGTGGAGCCCGCCTTGTTGGCGTTCAACCAGGCAATCGCGGTTTCGACACCGGTGTCGCTGGAATGGGTGGCAGATTGCTGAAACGCCAGGTTGCCGGCGATGACGGTGTTGGTATCGACTGATCGCATCAGGGCGATGGCGGCCAGCGTCATCGCCACCAGCACGACGAGCGCGATGATCAAGACCACGCCGTCTTGCCGCCTGCGGGCAGGGCCTGGTCCCATGGATCGTGTATTGTGGGTCAGCATCCGGTGGGCACTCCCATCCATGCGATGTTGCGCAGCGGCATGACCGTCTGGAACAACTTGTAGCGGTAGTTCTGCCAATCGGGGTTGGCCGAGCCGTCCGGTTTCTTCGTCAGGTCAATGGCCGCCGCCGCGCTGCCGTCCCATACTGGCGCAGCGGTGGTGACGGCGGTCTTCTCGAACTGGGCGCTACGGGCCACCAGAGCAATGCGGATCGCCGAAACCCGCGCCCATTCGCAGGCGGTGCCCGGCGTCGTGCTGCTGTAGGAATCGACGACGCCGTCCATGGCCGGATACGGCGCTGCCGTCGCTCCGCCATTGTCCCAGCCGTACAGTGCGCGCAGGCTCACGATGTTGTTCGCGATCGGTTCCCAGACCGTGGCATTGCCGGTATTGGCGGCAATGCTGCAATCGTTCACGACATAGTCGCAAACCGTGAGGTTGGCGCCCCGGATTGCGTAAGCCAGTATGGTCGGTCCATTCGGTCCTGTCGCCGTTGGCAGCCCGTTCGGTCCCCGGCCCAGGTTGAACAGCGAGACCCCGCTGTCGCCGGTGGCGACGGTCACCGTTGTGGCTGCGACCCCGGTAATCCGGTCCATGATCAGATTGGCCGAGCAGGCCGCCGGCACGGCGATGACCCGGTCTCCGACGGTGAACGAACTGGGCATTTGCACGGTGTAGGTTGGCGCTGAGGTCGTATCCGACTTGTTGCCCTCGGGTTCGCTGTCGCCATTGCCGTACATCACCAGCAAGGTGTCGGTATTGGGATCGCCCGCCGGAATGATGGCGGCGCCTGCGCCATCGACCGGATTGATGGTGACCGGGGCCAGGCGCAGAGTCTTTGCAAGGTAGTTGCCGGAAGCGACTTGCCAGGTCGCGCTGCAATTGAACAGGCTGGTCGAGTTCAGGCCATAGCCGGCCCGAAGGATGTTGCTTTGCAACTGGTAGTAGGTCAAGGCGCCATTGCTCTGCGCATCGCCGCCGCTGGTCGCGGTGCGGCTTCGCTCTTCGGACAGGGCAAATACCTGCAACATGACAACGGCTGCCAGCATGCCAATGGCCAGCGCCACCATGATTTCAACCAGACTGAAGCCGGCAGCAAGTTTGAGGGATGTTCGGGGTGGTCGCAGCACGTGTTTGCCTATTGGATTTGGGCGATCACGACATGCCGGTGCGGCGTGGTGTTCGCGGCTTCGCTCGGTGCCAGCCAGCGGATGGTGACCGTGGCCACGCCCTGGTTGGAAATGGCGACTGTCGGAGGATAGGTCGCCGCGCCGGGCAGGGTGGCGTTGACCCGGGCCAGCCAGTTGTTGTACGCCGCTCCACCCGTGTTGAAACTCGTCTGCAGCGTTGCGGTGGTTCGGTCGCTGACCCACATCGTTCCGAGCAACTGGTTGGCCAGCATGCTGGCGTCGGTCCGGTATCGTGCGTCGGAGACCTGCTTCACGACGGTGGCCTGCAGGCCAACGACGCCCAGCACGCCGATGGTGAAGACAAGAATGGCGATCAGCCCTTCGAGCAAGAGCATGCCGGACTGGTTTTTCAAACTGGTGCGTGTTCCCATGGTCTTGTCAGCAGGCCTGCGGATTGCCGGGATTGGTGGCGGTCAGCTTGGGGTCGCACATGCGGATCTGTCCGCCGGCGCTCACGACGACGCGCAGGCAGCGCATCGTTCCGCCGGCGCTGGCGCAAGTGCCACCCGTCGGGTTGGTGATGTCGAACAGCGCGCTGTTGCCCGGTGGCAGGGTGCTGGCCTTGCCGAAGCCGTTGAAACTGAGCGCGGTCGTGAACGCCGCTGACGCGGCGAGGGCATTGGTTGAAGTGATCACCTGCGATGTCGTCACCGCTGCATTGTTCGAGCCTTCAGCCGCACTGCGGGTCTGGATGCTGGCCGGGCAGCTCGCATCGGCTGTGGTACAGCCGACCGTCCATGCCGAACCGGTGCCCAGGACAAGCTGAACATTGGTGTTGCGCCGGGCCGCCTCGGCCCGGGCCAGGCTCAATCCGTTCTGCAGCGATTCGGCGGCGTTGCGGATCTGGCTGTTTTGCAGATAGGTGCTGAAGCTCGGCGCCCCTGCCGCCAGCACGATGACGACGATGGCCATGCCGATCAGCGTCTCGATCAGGCTGACGCCCGACTGCCGGTCGCGGGGTCTCAACAAACGCCCCCCTTCTTCGTGACCCAGCAGGTATCCGGGCTGTGGCTGGACCAGCCCGATGGCACGGCCGGGGTCGCCTTGTTGTTGCTTTGATCGACGGTGAACGTGAAACCCGCCATCGAGCCGGTGCCGACCGCCTGCAGCGTGAATGCGGTGGCCGTCGCGGCCGCCGAACAACTGAAGGTGAAGTACTGGCTGGCGCTGGAATCGGTGTTGCAGGCGGGCGCGCCGGCATAGGTCAGGTTGTCCTGAAAGAACTGCTCCATCTGCACCCGCTTGGTTGCCAGGTTGGAGGTGGCCTCCGGAATCTTGCCGCGCACGACGTAGTCGGTGTAGGCGGGCATGGCGATCGCAGCCAATATGCCGACGACGGCCACAACAATCATCAATTCGATGAGCGTGAAGCCGGCCGACGCAATGCGTGGGGGTGTGGGCAAGTTCATTTTGCGATGATCAATTAATGGACTCGGAATTCTCATAACTATCTCGATCCAAGTATCAGACCTACCTCATAAGAAGACCCATAGTTCCCGATGAATGGTATATATTGCCAGATAAACGGCGTCCAAACAGGTTCCTGATGCTCAAGATTAACATCTGGCACAAAAGCAGCGCGCACTCCGCTGGGGACTGAGTGAAGCAACGCTGGAGCGTTGGAGGACAGAGGGAATCGGCCCGCAATTCCTTAAGCTCTGCGGTCGCGTCCTCTACCGACAGATCGATATCGAAGCCTTCGAGGAGTCGTGCCTGGCAACATCGACCAAGGCCCTTGCGGCTCCCGTCAAGGTCGGCTGAGAAATGTTGCGTTTCATCGGAAAATTTTGACAAATACCGATGTTTTGGGACTCAACCTGAACACAGTTTCATCGCACAAAGCCGGATGGAAGAATATCCCAACCTGCCAAGTCATCGGCGGCGTTGTCGTCTAACCAAAGATGTTTCACCCCAAGCGGTGCCCAAGCCCTTTTCGAAAGTAGCGACCTGGCAATCGCACGAAGCAGGTGGTTTTCTCCACCAACAATGCGAATTGTCAAAAGTTCGCCTTTGCATCGATTTATCGTGTCTGGGATGTCGAAATCGAGATAAACGCTTTTTATTCTTTCTGAGGATTTGATGAATTGCCGCAATCAGCCAAAAAAGTCCACGCCAGCCAAAAGACAGCAGGGTGTGGCTGTAGTTGAATTCGCGTTGAACGCAATTCTGTTTTTTTCAGTGGTCTTCGCCATTATCGATTTCAGCTACCTGTTCTGGGCAAACCTGACCATGCAGCACGCTGTAAGGGAGGGTGCGCGTTATGCCATAACGGGACGGTCCGATCTGGACTTGGAGCCAACGGGAACCGCGCAGGATCGCTGCGATGCAGCCATTGAGAAAATCAGAACGCAGTCAATGGGGGTCTTCGATAGAATTTCCCCGACGGTTAAGTTCTTTACTGTCACTGGCTTCGATCCACCAACGATTACGCCAGTTCCAGGTAATTCCTGTGCCGCAGCATCTCAAATTATCGTCATCACCGTCAACGGTAAACTGCCACTTCTGACTCCCTTCGTTCGGCCCTTCTTCACAGATGGCAACTATACATTTTCTGTGAGCACTGCGATGAGAAACGAGGCCTTCCGATGAGATACATCGTTCACACCAGAGGGCGGCGACATGCATCTGCGGGCTCGAGCACGATCGAATTGGCGCTTGTTTTGCCAATTCTTCTGGTGCTTGTGTTGGGGGTAATTGATTTTGGACGGGCCATCCTGTTCAACAATATCCTGATCAATATGAGCCGCGAAGGCGCTAATCTTGCTTCGAGAACAACGCAAGATCGGCCAGGGATAATTTTAGTTTTGAATTTCACATCCTACCCCTTGAACATGTCTGATCATGGCACGGTGTATATCTCCAGAGTCAAAGGGGTCGACGACGGGCATCACACGGTAACTCCCATCTTGCAAACACAATTTCGACCCACTACAACCGATGGTGACATGTCGCTTGGAAGCAGGTTGTGGACTTGCCCCAGTTGGCAATCAAGTGGCCAATGCAACGTGCCAATCAATCCACAAAGTCGTGTTGTCGCTTTGCCTGTTCCGCTTGCACTTGGAGACGAGGTGGATGTCGTAGAGAGCATGTATGACTACATTCCTTTTACAAGCTATGTCATGAATACCCATATAGTTCTTTATTCATCAACTTTCCTATAAAACGATCGGCGCGAAAGGAAATATATGTACGCACGATCTCTGAAATACGAACGTGGCCAGATATTTATTCTGGCCGCCGTTATGGTGATCGTTCGCCTAGCGCCTTACTGACCAGACTTGGATGAGTGCAAAACATTCGCAGTCGCCCAGTCGCAACCATGCCTGCAGCAGGACCGTATTCAGCCAATGTACTTAGTCGTAGCGATTCATAGGCATCAGCAAGTGAAGGACCGGTTTCTTTCAGATAGAAGCAATGCGATGACTTGTAGTGTTTTTCCAAGTCACATTTCATCGGCAAGAATGCAACCAATCTCCTGCTGAGCAATCACTTGCAAAAAACCGACCCCGTCAACTTGGTAAGGGTAACGCTTCAAACTCACGGTGACTTAGCCTCGGCGAAGCTTTCCCCTTGACCCAACGGTTAATGGTCTCTCGACACCATTGACCTGGCGAGACTTGATTCAAATACTCACCCAAGTACTTCTGGTCATAAATTTCCAAAAGTTTGTTGATGAGTTCAAGGTCATCTTTTTCGGATGTCATTTCTTGTTTCTCGCTGGGTTAAATGAGTGATTCAATGTCACTCATTTTACCCAGATACTTGATTGCTACCAAGCCATATTTGTAGATCTCTTTCCATGAAGATCAAGAATCCAAAGTGGACTTTTCAAGCTCAAGGCGACTTGTATGAGTGCCCAAATTTTTCATTTTTATGTTGATAGCAGGTCGTGCTGATCGGCCAAATTTCATTCAGCTTGGTTCAAAGCCAGTTTTGCAGAAACCTGCAAATTCAAGGCTCGGAACCAAGTCCGAAAAAGTCATGAGGTTTTGAGACAAACGGGGTTTGAGACGGCTTTCCGTGGTCAATACCAATGGCGGCAGTCAGGAGCCCAAAGCAAAAAGCCCCGCGTGGTGCGGGGCCTCAGGCCGCCTCAAGGCCTGCTGAGCAGGTTTGAGGTCTTTGTACTGGCGAGAGTGTCGTTCACATCATGCCTGCTAACCCGCATGAATGCTATCTTCCGCCAATAAGTTATAAAAATATGCCCCTAAATATGCCCCCAAAGTCAAAAGGCTAGGGGGTCAAGTTGAGGCGTTACC
>TBL_comb48_EPIDRAFT_1002783_pt1 | contig 11956 bp, 10 predicted proteins | sample TroBogEpilimnion_37_FD_10681 | JGI IMG/M metagenome (IMG submission 10681)
CTCTTCCGCCGCCTGTACTACGTCTTCATCTCCACCGGACACATCATCGGCACCGCCGTTATTGTCTTCGCCTTCCGCCGCCTGCCACTGCTTCGCGCGCGCGCCTGGCGCATCGCCGCCACGCTCGCCGCCGCCCATATCCTCGTCGTCAGCATCCTCGGCGGAGCGGTTCTGGAACGCTACCTGCTTCCGGTCCTGCCCCTGCTTTACAGCGCCTTCGCCGTTTCGCTGCGGGCCCTGCTGCCGCGGCCGCGCAAGATCGCCCTCGCCGCCCTCGTGCTCGCGCTGCTGGCCGCGAACGTGCTGAACCCGCCCTACCCATACCCCTGGGAAAACAACCTGAGCTTCGTCGCGTTTCTGCAACTGGAGCAGAGCGGCGCCACCGCCGTCGATCTGCACACCGGCAAAGTCGCAACGGCTTTTCCGCTGACCCCGGCACTGCGCCGGCCCGATCTCGGCTTCGTCGAAAACCCGCACCCCGTCATCGAAATGGCCGGCTTCACCAGGTCCGACGTCGAAAAGCTCCAATTTGAGGACCCCGAAATGGTCCTCGTATTCACGCGCATCTGGGATCCGTGGCACCTGCTCGACGTGCCCGCCGTCGCCGCCTTCCTCCACCGGCTCAACGGCTACGAACCGCAGCTCGACGCCGAACGCATCGCCCAAATGCTCAACATGCGCGTAGCCTTCCGCTGGCGCAGCCGCGGACTCACCATGCAGCTGCTCGAACGTGCGCCCGTTCTGCCATCAAACTAGAGGCGTCTGCGCCGGGCACACCCCGCCGGGACTACGCTACAGAACAGATGCTGATTTCGCCCGCCACCGCTGCCGACATCCCGGCGCTCGCCCGGCTGCTGTCCGAGCTGTTTTCGCAGGAAGCCGAATTCGCCCCCGATCCCGCGGCCCAGCACCGGGGGCCTTGCCCGCATCCTGGCCAACCCTGACATCGGCACGATCCTGACAGCTAAGAGCGCAGCCGGATTCCGCGCTTCGCCCATGCTCCCACTGCGCCTGATGCTCGGCTGACGGCTTCACCGCCAGTGGCAGGCGATCAGTTTTCCGGGTTCGGAAAACCGGGAATCGGCAACGGATCCGGCGCCGGGTCCGGATCGGGCATCGGATGCGGGTGGGGCCCGGGCTCGCGCGGGCCCGTCACCAGATCCACTTCCACGGCTTCGTCTGCTGCCCCGCCGCGGTCGACTGGCTCGGATTCATCCCGCCGCATCTCGCAGTCGCAGCAGTCGCTACAGCGCCGGCACTTTTCGCAGAGATGGTTGCCGCACGTGTCCTTGGTGCAGGCGACGCAGATTCGCGTGGATTCTTCTTCGCAGATGGTGCACGTAAAAGACATAGTGTGAGTCCTGGCTCCCGTTAATTTTGCGCCGGCCGGGCTGCGGAAGGCCGCGCCGATGTGGAAGGCGGGCATGAAGTCTGGCGCGCCAGGTTCGCCCGGCACCGCTGCGCTTCGCCGTCCACCACCTTGAATTGCGCATCCCTGTCGGCGATCAGTTCGAGCAAGTATTGCTGTAGACGCGCAACATCGGCCTGGTCTTCAGCGGCCACCGCTTCAATCAGATCGGCCAGCGCCGGGTTCTGATACTTTCGCAGCCCCCCCATGAGCGAGCCCAGCAACTGGTGCTCGGCCTGAACGCGGAACAGCGCCTTGATGGTTTCGGTTACCTGGGTCCCCGGATGTTCGGTCAGGTACGCCATGTCATCCTGAATGCCGCGCAGCTCGGCCAGCGACCGGGCATGCTGCGTGACGTAGGTATCGGGCGCGCCTTTGGCTACCCACTCGGCGGGATGAAGCTGTCCCAGCATTGGCTGCAGCCGTTCCGCATGCTTCGCAATGCCGGCAAAAATTGCCGCGATCTGCTGCTCGTTAAACGAGGCCGTGCCAGCCATCTGCTGGGCAACTGCCGGCGTCAAAATTCCGCAGACGAGCAGAACTGGAATGAATCGTCGCACGCAATATCAGACTCGCACCATAGCGGCGCAAGCGCAAGGTTGATTCATTGCCTGACGATGCAGCCGGGGCCGAACGCGGAACGCCGCGCCTGGATTACGGCGCCGGCGGAGGCGGAGGCGCACCCGTCGAGGAAGATGACGGTGGCGGCGGTGGGGGCGGAGGTGGAGGCGCCGGAGCGTTATTCTTATCCGCCGGACCGCTCACACCCGTCGTCGGCGCGCCGCCAGTGCGAGCCACCGTGGAAGCCCCGCGCGACGCATTGAGCGCAGCCTGGTAGAAAGCGTCGGACGCCGCCCGTACCGCGCGCTGCAAGAGCGAGCCCTTGTCGACTCCCGCCTGCGCCAGCGGCTGATTCCTGTACACCCGAACGAATTCGCCCGCAGTGAGAATGCGCGACTCGGAAGCGCGCAGCAGATGCCGCACCTCCACCGAGCCTTCTTCGTCCAACACCATCGTGGTGGCGTCTTCGTCTTCCACTTCCACGTCGAAGATGGTGCCCCGCACCGAAATCACGGCGCTGGGCGTACGGACTTTGTTGTGATTCGGCAGCCCGCCGGCGTGCTCAATCTGCACCCGCACCTTGCCGAGCCAGACTTCGAGAAGATCGCGCCAGTCACCGCGGTTGGCCCGGAACACGACTTTCGATTTCGGGAAGACTTCAAAGGTGCTGCCGTCCGCAACCTGGAACACTCCGTAGCCGTCCACCCCGGTAACCACAACCTGCTCGGGTTGCACCAGGTCGCCGGTATTGAGCGCCCAGGTGGCATTGTCGCGAAGGATAGAAATCTGGCCGGTCCAGGAAAGGAGCTTCGCAGCGCCGTTCAGCGACGGATCAGGTGTCAGCGTTTGCGCAGGAAGGCTGCCGCTCAGTCCCGAAATGAGAGCGAGCGCCAGGATGAGACGCATAGCTGGACGAGTTTGTACCACTAAGAACCTTACAATACCACGTAAATTGCATGAGAAGTTCCGGGTCCTGCCGCGTCCGCCACTCAAACTGTGCAGAATCAGCAGGATGGCGAAAATTGGCCGCGTTCGTGCGGTAGAATTGAGACACGTCGATGTGTCGCGCATACACATTCCGGGCGAAAAGGGCGTTGCGGGCAGCACTGCCAGCGGCGTTCGCGGCGGCAGCTTTGTACGCGCCGGTCGCACCTGCGCAGACCCCTGCAATCGATCAGCCATCGCAGGGCCAAGCATCACAGGGACAGGCATCGCAGGGCCAGCCATCGCAAAAAGTATCGGCATGGCATCGCATCGGAACGACCACGATAGCGGAAGGCTTGGCCGGTCCGGCGTCCGGCGCCGTCACGGATGTCTGGTATCGTGGCGCGGCGACTCTGGCGCGTACATCGTCGGGACGCGTTTTTGAAACCACAGACCGCGAAGGCGGCAACGCCATCCACTGGCGCCTGAACACTTCCGGGATTCCTTCGGCTTCCGGGATCCCACTGGGAAGAGAACCAGCCGCACAGGCAACGGCGCTGCCCGAATCCGGAGCGCGCGTGGTTGGCTCCGGCAGACGCCTGTACGCGGCCGGGCGGAATTTCCTTTATCGCTCGGAGGACGGCGGCGCGAGTTGGCTGAATCTGACGGCGGTCAACGCCGCGGGCTACGCGAATTCATCGATCCTCGGCGGCGCCCTGGAGTCGGTTGCCGTGGCACCGGATAACCCGGACGAAGTAACGGCGGCGACGAGCGCCGGGGTCTGGCGATCGCTCGACGGCGGCCTCTCCTGGCGGAGCCTGAACGGGGAACTACCGAACCTCCCGGTGCGGAAACTCATCGACCGGAGAACGCTGCTGCTCGAAACCGGCATCTCCGCGCAGTTGGCTGGCGGCAACTGGGTCGCTGCGGATGCCGAGGACGGCGAAACCGCCTTACGCAAGAAATTCAGCGAGTCGGTTCGTAGTGAGGTGGCTGCCGCGGTACAAACCAGCGCGCTCGCCTACGCCGGGACCGCCGACGGCCGGCTGCTCGCGTCTCGGGATGGTGGCGCCACCTGGGCGGCGGCCCAGAACTCGGGTGGCCCGATTTCGCGAATCTGGGTGGACGCGGCGCGCCCGGAAACGGCCCTGGCCGCCAGCGGAGCAACGCTGTGGCGCACTGTCAATGGCGGCCTGTTCTGGGATGCGGTGACCGCTGTTCCCGGCGGAACGCAGATCCACGGAGTCACGGCGGACACTGCGGCCGGTGTCGTCTATGTCGCTACCGAGCGGGGTATTTACGCCGGAGACATTTCACTGCGGGATGCAGGCCGGGCCACCACGGAGTGGCAGACCGTGTCGCGCGATCTTCCCGCCGCCGCCGCATGGGACGTCCTGCTGAACCCGGATGGCACACTGACTGCGGCGCTTGACGGCTATGGCGTATATGAAACCGCCGCGCCCCATCAGCCACGCTCCGTACGGGTTGTCAGCGGAGCGGATTTGACCGACCGGCCCGCAGCCCCGGGTTCTTTGATCAGCGTCCTCGGCGCGAAGATCGAACGCGTGCAGGGCGCCGGCACTTCGTATCCCGTGCTGGCCGCGGCGGACCAAAGTTCGCAGGTGCAGGTTCCGTTCAACTCGGTCGCCGGGACGTATCAATTGGTGCTCGAAGGCTCGTCGCGGGACGGCGCCGCCAGGTGGACCGTACCGCTTACCGTGAAAGATTCCGCCCCGGCCATTTTTGTCGATGCCGAAGGTGCACCGCTCCTGCTGGACGCCGCCAGCGGTCTCGTCATGGACCCCGGCGTGGCGATTCGGGCATCGAATACCGTGCAACTGCTCGCCACCGGACTGGGTCGGGTGACGCCGGACTGGCCCGCCGGCATTCCGGCACCTCTCGATTCGCCACCCCGCGTGGCGGGATCCGTCCAGGCTTATCTGGACGGTATCCCTGTGGAAGTTACCAGCGCCACGCTCGCCCCCGGATACACCGGCTACTACATCGTGGGCCTGCGAATCCCTGCTATCGTCAACCGCGGCGCCAGTGAACTTCGCATCGTGATGAACGGCGAGCAGAGCAACCGCGTGAAGGTTTACCTCGAACCGGAACTCGCTCCGTTGCAGTAGCATTTCCCGCGTCAGCTCCGGCCCGGGTGGTGCGTTTTAGCCCCCCGAAAGCTCCGCCCGAAAAACAAAACGGGCCCCGAACTTCGGGACCCGCTCCTGTTTGAAATCGGATTGTGTGATTTTAGGCGCGCGTTACGTTCTCCGCCTGCAGGCCCTTCGGACCTTGCTTTACCTCAAATTCCACCTGCGCTCCTTCATCGAGCGAACGGTAACCATCCGACTGGATGGCCGAAAAATGGACGAACACGTCGTCTCCCGTAGACCGCTGAATGAAGCCGAAGCCCTTGGCGGCATTGAACCACTTTACTGTGCCTTTTTCTTTCACAACCTTCTCCTGAAAGCGCCGGAACGGAGCATCGCCTTCTTCAAAAGCCTACTTCAAAAAAAGAAAGGCCACGCCTTAGCGCAGCCCCCAACGATACTCATTCCTATCCGGACACCATTTTCAACTGCGAACCCAATATGGCACAGCGTAAGATGTGATAGCAACCGGGGTCCCGGAGCGCCCGCGTCGAAACCGGGGCCTTCCGGCGGCAGCGCCGGACCTGCCACGGCCGAGGTCATCCATTTGCAAGACGAATTCACACTCACGGAAAAGCTGCGGAAGCGGGCCAAAATCCCCGCCGGCTCAGCCGTGGTCAAAGGCATCGGCGACGACTGCGCCATCTACCGCCCGCGCGGCTCGGCGGACGATCTTCTGTTCACCACGGACATGCTGCTCGAAAACGTCCACTTCCGGCGCGAAACCCACAAGGCCGCCGAAGCGGGCCGCAAGGCGCTCGCGCGCGGCCTGAGCGACATCGCCGCCATGGGCGGCTCGCCGCGCTTCTGCCTGTTGTCGCTCTGCGTCGCCGAATCCATGGACGACAAGTGGGTAAACGGCTTCTTCGACGGCGTCACGTCACTGGCGGATGAAACCGGAACCGTGCTCGCGGGCGGCGATCTGGCACGTTCCCCCGCAATGAGCTGCGACGTCGTCGTCTGCGGCGCCGTGCCTCGGGGCGAGGCCCTTTTGCGCAGCGGCGCGCGGCCGGGCCACGAAATCTGGGTATCGGGAGAACTCGGCGGTTCCGCTCTCGGCCTCGAAACCAATAAAGGAAAGGCCCGGCGGCGGCACATCGCGCCGGAACCGCGCATTCAGCTCGGCCAGTACATCCGCGAAAAACTGCGCGCCACTGCCGCCATGGATATCAGCGACGGCCTGTCGCTCGACCTGCAGCGCATGTGTGCGGCATCGGCAACCGGCGCGGAAATCACCGCCCCGCCCCGGTTCACCGGCGCGAGCCTCGAACAATCGCTCCATGGCGGCGAGGAGTACGAACTCTTATTTACCGTGCGGCCGGGAACACGTGTACCGCCGACGTTCGAAGGGCTCCGCCTCACGCGCATCGGGCGCATGACAGATCCCGCCGCCGGAAATCCGGTGCGACTCGATGGCGTTCCGCTGGAACCAAAGGGCTGGGATCACTTCGCCCGACAGGCAACCGCCTAACGGCTTACTCGCGAAAAGCACCGTACTTTACGGCGTCGCCGCCGGAGCATGAAATCCGATCGCGCGCTTCTTCGCCGGCGGCAGCTTTTTCATCCGGGTCACTTCATGCGAAAGGTGCTCGAGGTCGCCCACCAGTACCTCCAGCACCGGCGCCGTTAGTTCCTGCCCGCGTTCCGGCTTCGCAACGCGCTCCGCGATATTGCGATTGGATCCGACCACCAGCCGGATACGCACGCACGCCCGCATGATCCCGATATTCATCTGGACAGCGCGAGCGCGGCGCAGCACCGATGACAGCGTGGCCACGCCTTCCTGCGTGAACATATACGGCATGGAGCCGCTGAAACTCCGCCCCGAAGGTATCGCAAGCTGCGATACCAACACCTGCGCCTCCTTCTCCGTGAGCTGGAACATGAAGTCTTCCGGTAAGCGCTCCGTGTTCCTTTTCAACTGCGGGCGCAGCGCGATCGGCCTGACGCCGTACAACTCGGCGAGGTCGCGATCCAGCATCACTTTGTTTCCGCGAATCACCCGCATCAGCGTAACGACTGGTAGAGAGTGGGGGCGTGGGGCGGCGGGTTGCCGGACGGGTACGACCTTTTCGCCCGCTGCCATCTCCATTTGGTGGCCGGCCGCCCGATCTTTACTCACTACTTTCTGTCTCCTCGCCCCGCGCGCCCGCCCGCGCCGCGCCCGCACCCCGGTGCGCTACCCTGGTAGAGAACTGCTCCATGGGTCATATCATTGCCATCGACGGCCCCGCAGGGGCGGGCAAGAGCACGATTGCGCGCGCCCTCGCCGCGCGTCTCGGCTACACCTACATCGATACCGGCGCAATGTACCGCGCCATCGCCCTTTGGGCCGCGCGTCAGAACATCGCCCTCGATGAAGCACACCGCATCGAGCAACTGGCCCGCGCAGCCGACTTCGCTCTGCCGCCCGGCCGCATCCTCCTGAACGGCGAGGACGTCAGCGAATCCATCCGCACGCCCGAAATCTCCGGCGCCGCCTCGAAGGTCGCCGCCATCGGCGCCGTCCGTGCCGCCCTGGTGGAAAAACAGCGCGAAATGGCCGCCCAGGCGAATATAGTAATGGAAGGCCGCGACATCGGCACGGTTGTCTTTCCGGCGGCCCGCGTCAAAATTTTTCTGGATGCGGATGCCTCCGAGCGCGTCCGCCGCCGCTCCGCCGATCAGCCCGAGGTGCCCGCCGATGCCCTCGCCCGGCAGATCGCCGAACGCGACGCCCGCGACCGCGGCCGTGCCGAATCGCCTCTCGTACAGGCGCCGGATGCGGTCTATCTGGATTCCACCGGGCTCACCCCGGATCAGGTTGTGGAAGAGATTCTGCGCATCGTACGAACGCGCATTTCGAACGGACATTCCGAATAAATGGGAGAAATGGTTTTGAAGAATTTGCTGGTGATGAAGTTTGGCGGCACGAGCGTCGGCTCGGCTGAACGTATGCGGGCGGCCTGCGATCTGATCGCGAAGGAAGCGGCGCGGCGCCCCGTAGTCGCGGTGGTTTCGGCCATGTCGAAAATCACCGACCTGCTCCTCGACACCACCCGTCACGCCGAAGCGGACGACCAGGCGGGCATCGACCGCAATCTCGCCACGCTCGAATCGCGGCACCATGAGGCCGCCGCCGGCCTGCTGCCCGAATCCGAGCAGGCGCGCCTGCAGGCCGCCATCGGCGAAGTCACCGCCGACTTCCGGCGCATCGTCAGCGGCATTCAGATGCTCGGCTACCGGCCCCTCCGCGCCGTCGACGAAGCCGTCGCGGTGGGCGAGCGGCTCTCGGCGCTCCTCGTCAGCGAGCACCTCAAATCGCGCGGCCTCGGCGCCGTCGCGGTCAACGCGGCGGACGTCGTTGTCACCGACGCCGTCTTCGGCAACGCCTCGCCCATGATGGCCCAGACCGAAGAAAAGGCCGGCGCGACCCTGCTTCCCGCGCTGGAAAAAGGCGGCATCCCGATCGTCACCGGCTTTAACGGCGCAACGGTTGACGGACGCCCCACCACTCTCGGCCGCGGCGGTTCGGACTTTTCCGCCGCCATTATCGCCGCCGCCCTGAACGCCGCCGAACTCTGGATCTGGACCGACGTCGACGGCATCATGACCGCCGACCCGCGCCTCGTTCCCGACGCCCGCATCCTCCCCGAAATCACCTACAGCGAAGCCGCCGAACTCGCCTGGGCCGGAGCCAAGGTTCTCCACCCGCGCACGCTCGCCCCGCTCGTCGAAAAGCGCATTCCCGTCTGGAGCAAAAACAGCTTCGCCCCCGAAAAGCCCGGCACCCGCATCGTCCCGGAACTGGGCGAAGGCAACACGGGTGCCAAGGCCGTCACCTCCATGGCGAACGTGGCGCTGGTGTCGCTCGAACCGGCGGCCGGCGCCGGCGGTGTCCACGTCATGGCCCGCGCCCTCGAGGCGCTCGAATCGGCGAATGTTGAAATTCTCGCGCTTTCGAGCTCCAGTTACCGGCAGAGTTTCTGCTTCCTCGTTCGGCACGACGAACTCGAACGCGCCACCCAGGCGATCGAAGCCGCGCTGGCCCTCGAACTCACCCACGGCTACGTACGCGGCATCGACGTGGACCGCAACGTCGGCCTGCTCGCCGTCGTCGGCGAAGGCATGCGCGGCTTTTCCGGCCTCGCCGGCCGCATCTTCACCGCGATTTCCCGCGAGAAGATCAACATCATCGCCATCGCCCAGGGCTCCAGCGAGCTGACGATCTCCATCGTCATCCGCCGCGAAGGGCTGGAAAAGGCCGTCCGGGCCGTCCATACCGAGTGCCACTTGTAGTAGCCGCGCTACAATAAAAAGATTCGATTCAGCAGGAGACTCCCCGGTAATGTTTGATTTATTTCGCAGCCGCGAAAAAGCGGTGCGCATAACCCTGACGGTTTTGCTCGGCCTCGTCGGCCTTTCCATGGTCACGTACCTGATTCCCTCATCGGGGGTCGACAGTACGACGGCCAGTTCGGATTCCTCGGTCGTTGCCAAAGTCGGCAAGATCCAGCTGACGTCCCAGCAGGTCAACAGAGTCGTCCAGAATCTGACCCGGCAGCGCCAGTTGCCGCCCGATCTTCTGTCCGTTTACGTCCCGACCGTGATTCAGCAGATGATCACGGAGCGCGCCATGGCCTATGAGGCCGAGCGTCTCGGCATGAAGGTCAACGCCGACGAAACCGACAACGCCATTCTCGATCAGCTTCCCGCCGAAGTGGTGAAAGACGGCAAAGTCGACAGCGCCACGCTCAACGCCATGCTCCAGCAGCAGGGCGTCAGCATGACGGAATTGAAAGAGGATACGGCGCGCGGCCTCCTCGCCGCCCGCCTCCGCCAGACCGTTTCTGCCGGCGTCTTCGTTTCGCCACGCGATGTGGAAAGCGAATACCATCGCCGCAACGACAAGGTGAAGATCGAATTCGCCCTGGTCTCGCCCGCCAAATATCAGGCCGAAGCGCAGCCTACCGATGCCGAACTCGCCGCCTGGTACAACGGCCACAAGTCGTCCTACCAGACATCCGAAAAGCGCTCCGTGGCCATGATCGTTCTGGATCCCGGCAAGGTCTCGGCAGCCATTCAGCCCACCGATGCCGATCTGCACAAGGAATACACCGCTTCCATGGAACAGTTCCGCACCCCGGAACGCGTCCAGGTGCGCCACATTCTGATTAAATCCACAGCTGCCGACGATGCCGACCGCAAGCTGAAAGCCGAAGGCGTTCTGAAGCTGGTGCAGAAGGGCGAAGATTTCGCCAAACTGGCGGATCGGAACTCGGACGATCCAGGTTCCGCCAAACAGGGTGGCGAACTCGGCTTCATCGTCAAGGGCCAGACCGTTCCGGAATTTGAAAAGGCGGCCTTCTCCCTCCAGCCCGGCCAGACCAGCGACCTCGTGAAAACCACCTACGGCTATCACGTCATCCAGGTGGAAAAGCACGAACAGGCACGCCTCCAGCCGTTCGAAGAAGTGCGCGCCCAGCTCACGAATTCCTTCATGCAGCGCGCCCTCAACGAACAGATGCAGAAGCTGGCCGATAAGGCCGTCGCCGAACTCCGCAAGGATTCCGCCCATCCGGAAAAGGCCGCCGCCGCCGTCGGAACCACGGTGGTTCGCGCCGAAAACGTAAAGGCCGGCGATCCGCTTCCCGTCGTTGGCGCCTCCAAGGAACTCAACGACGCGCTGGCGCCTCTGCATAAGGGCGAAGTCACCGCCGGCCCCGTGGTCCTCCCCGGCAACCGTGTCGTTGTAGCCGTCGTGACCGACTACGCCGGCCCGCGTCAGGCCACTCTCGAAGAAGCGAAGGAAGACGTCCGGAACGGTGCCCTCGGCCAGAAGCTTCAGGACATTCTGACCCGCAAGGCAGCCGACCTCGAAGCCAAAGCGAAGGCGCTCAACGGCGACCTCGTGAAGGCCGGCAAGGAACTCGGCATCGAAGTGAAGACTTCGCCGGATATCGACCGCCAAGGCGCTCTCGAAGGTGTCGGCAACGCCTCCCAGCTCGCCGATGCGTTCGTGAAGCCCGTGGGTACGCTCATCGGGCCCGTCACCGTCCCCGGTGGCCGCGTGCTCGCGAAAGTGGCCGGCAAGACCGAGGCCGATATGGCCGGTTTCGCCGCACAGTCCACCAAGCTCCGCGACGAACTCAAGACGCAGAAATCCGCCGACCGCACCAAGCTGTTCGAGGAAGGCCTGAAGAAGCGTCTGCAGAATGAAGGCAAGCTGACGATCCGCCAGGACGTCGTTGCCCGCATTCTTCAGAACCTGACCGGCAAGAGCTAGTCTCCGCCCCGGCAACCCGACATGGATTCCATCCTCGACTTCGTCCGGTCGCTCTACGGCGCCGACCGGCTCCTGGCTCTCGTGCGCAGTCTGCTGGCCAGTCCGCTCGGTCTCGCCGGGCTGTTTGGAATCGTGTTCGCCGAAACCGGCCTGCTGGTCGGCTTCTTCCTGCCAGGCGACTCGCTGCTGTTCTCGGTCGGCGTCGCCAGCGGCGCTACCGGAGTCAGCGTCTACCTGATCGCCGGCCTGCTCATGATCGCCGCCATCCTCGGCGATAACCTCGGCTACTTTCTCGGCTTCAAGGCCGGCCCCCGCATCTTCAGCCGGCCGAAGTCAGCCTGGTTTCACCCCGACCACCTGACGCGCACCAGCGCATTCTACGAAAAGTACGGTCCGCGCGCCGTCGTCTTTGCGCGCTTCATCCCCATCGTTCGCACCTGCACGCCCTTCATCTCCGGAGTCGCGCAGATGAAGTATGCCCGCTTCCTGACTTACAGCCTGTTCGGCGGCATCTTCTGGATTGCCTTCATGACCACCCTCGGCTACCAGCTCGGGCAGATCGAACTGGTCCGCCACAACTTCGAAAAAGTGGTTCTGGGAATCGTCTTCGCCTCGCTGCTGCCCGTCCTGGTGGAAGGCCTCAAAGCC
>TBL_comb48_EPIDRAFT_1002786_pt1 | contig 11955 bp, 12 predicted proteins | sample TroBogEpilimnion_37_FD_10681 | JGI IMG/M metagenome (IMG submission 10681)
AATGGTCTTGTAATAAAAAAATATTTAGACAGCAATGATCATGAGTGCCCTCATTTGGTTATTGAAAATTTCAACAATACATTATATGATAATTTGTTCAGTTTTGATTCTAGTGGCTTTTATAATTTTATAAAACTAAACGATACTGTCAAAAAAGATTCAGGATCATTAGATATTTACATTAAAAATAATTTATTAGACACGGTTTTCCATATGTAGCAATACGGTGTGTATTTAATCTTCAAAGCGATTGTGTAATTAGTAAATGGAATTAATTTTTACCAATAACAAGGTAAATTTTTGATATAATGCAATTATTGCTGCTTTGCTTTAGCTGACAATATAAAAGAAAAAGGATACCCTATTGCATAATTTCTTATTCTATATTGCACTAATTCAATAATCCTAATTGAAAACTAACCCTGAAGTAGCTAATTTTATCAGCTTTACGTCTAATTATAATATTTCTTCCTAAAATAAAACGCAACGTTTACCAGCGCAATTAATGCGGGTACTTCTACTAATGGGCCTATTACTCCTGCAAAGGCCTGCCCCGAGTTGATGCCAAATACGCCAATTGCTACTGCTATTGCTAACTCAAAATTATTGCCGGCAGCTGTAAAAGAAAGTGCAGCACTTTGCCCATAATCTGCTCCCACTTTTTTGCCAAAATAAAATGTAATCAAAAACATAATGGCAAAATAAATAACCAAGGGTATGGCTATACGCACTACATCAAAGGGTATGCTTACTATCATTTGTCCTTTAAGGCTAAACATAATAACTATTGTAGCCAATAAGGCTATTAAGGTAATCGGACTAATACCAGGTATAAATTTGTTTTCATACCATTCTTTGCCTCTTAGCTTTTTAAGCCCCACACTGCTTATTAATCCTGCAATAAAGGGAATGCCTAAGTAAATAAATACACTCTGCGCAATTTGCATCATGCTTATATTCACCTCAAAACCTGTTAGGCCAAAATAGGGTGGTAGCACCTTAATAAATAGCCAAGCCAACAAACTATAAAACAATACCTGAAATATACTGTTTAGTGCTACTAAACCGGCTGCATATTCACGATTGCCATCTGCCAATTCGTTCCAAACTATTACCATAGCTATGCACCTGGCTATGCCTATCATGATTAATCCCACCATATATTCCGGCTTATCACGAAGAAATAGGATAGCCAATAAAAACATCAGTATCGGACCAATTATCCAATTCAGGAGCAAGGATAAAGAAAGTACTTTAGTGTTTTTAAATACTTTTCCTAATTCATCGTACCTTACTTTAGCTAAAGGTGGGTACATCATTAAAATTAATCCTATAGCTATTGGTATATTGGTAGTACCACTCTGAAAACTATTTATCAATTGAGATGTTGATGGAACAAAATAGCCTATACCTACTCCAATTGCCATGGCTAAAAATATCCATAGCGTTAAATTCCTATCTAGGAATCCAAGTCTTTTCCGTTCATGTGCCGGCGCACAATTATTAGCAGTCATAATTTTGGGTTCTTTTAATAGAAATTAATTGGCATTCTTATTCACTAATAGTTAAATTCTTATTCTGTTCTATAAATTCTGCCACGCTTGCTTTTACCTGATCCCGTACTAGGCGTGTCGCTGCCAACTTTTCTTCATGTGTGCCCTTAAAGGAGGATGGGTCGCTAAATGACCATGCCATTCTTTTTACCTTGCCCTGAAAAACCGGACATTTTTCAGCTGCCTCAGCATCACAAACCGTAATTACGGCATCGTACTGCTTTCCTGATTTATAAATGTCAAAAACACTTTTGGTGGACTTATGGCTAATATCAATTCCAATTTCTTGCATACTTTCTATTACCAATGCATTTAATTTTCCGGGTTCTATTCCTGCACTTTCAGCTTCAAAATAATCATGTCCCATTTGGTTCAAAAAGGCTTCTGCCATTTGGCTTCGTGCCGAATTATGAATACATACAAACAATACTTTTTGCTTTAATTGAGGCATTTTATATAGTATTTATATATTGCAATATTGCGTTTATTTGGGTAAAATAAATTAGCAGCATTCTTTTTTTGTTTCCACGGTTGCTATAAAAAAATCAGTAAAGAAATTCCTATATTGGTTCCACACTTTGGTATTTATACAATAGCATACGCTGACACCTTCAATGGTGCCTTGTATAATACCGGCTTGCTTAAGTTCCTTAAGGTGTTGCGAAATAGTGGGTTGTGCCAAGCCTAGTTCCTCTACCAAATTGCCACAAATACAAGTATTAGTCTTTATTAAGATTTGCAAAATGGCTATACGCGCCGGGTGGGCTATAGCCTTTGCCATATTGGCTAAGTCGTTTTGCTTTTTCGTAAATAAATTGGTTTTGCTCGCGCCCATAAATCATCTTATAATTGCAATATTACGATGAATAATTAAAACCACAAAGTATCTGCTAATATTTAAGCTGATTATTTATTTAATCATGCTTGCCAAAATATTTGTACCAACTTCATCTGCACTTATGGCCGAATTAGCTAGCACAACTACTGCAATATTTTTATCGGCATCAATACCTATATAAGAACTGCTGCCATAGGTTCCTCCATTATGCCAAAGTATTTCTTGACCCTTAATTTCTAATTTATGCCAACCTAATCCAATCTTTGGCTCCTCGTTATAGGTGGTAATATGGCTTAATTTTATGGCGTTCTCCAATGGTCCTAAATGGCAACTCAGTTGTGCCTTAGCATATAATAGCATATCATGCATATTACTTTTTATGGCTCCGGCTCCTTGCATACAGGCCATTTCCCAAATAGGTGTTTCTATACCTTGCTCGTTATATACTTTGGCAACTAACTGCTCTTTGCCTTTAGGCATATGAACCGAGGTAGATGGCATATGTAATGGTGCGCAAATAATGTCCTGCAACATTTTATCATAATTTTCTCCGGATACTTTTTCTAATATAAGCCCCAATAAACCTGCCCCTAAATTAGAGTAATCATATATTGTACCCACACCACTGCCTGCTTTGGCTTTGTATGTTTTTAAATAACTAAATAAAGCATCCTTTGTGTAATATTTGTAAGGATTAGTGCTGTCTTTTAGGTATTGCTCTAAATTATCCGGTAATCTCGGTAAACCACTGGTATGGTTTGCTAGCATTTGTATGGTAATAGGCTTTAAGTCCTTATTTTCCGCAACCGAATCCGGCAGGTACTTACAAATAGGGTCTTCAAGTTTTAAATGCTTAAAGTTTACATAATATGCTAATAGGGTCGCTGTAAATGTTTTCGATATCGAGCCTATCTCAAATATTGTATTTGCATTCGGTAAAGTTTTGTTACCTTTCTCTGTTTCGCCATAACTATACATATGCATTTTACCATCTTGTATTACACCAACCATTAAACCTACGGTTTGCAATTGTTGTATGTATAAACCGGCGGCCTTGTGCACCGCTAAATCCAACGCTGTACTCATAGGGTTATTGTTAGTAACCAATTCTAGTTTTCTGGCTTCAATTGCTTTAAAGGGTTTAAAAAGAAACATTTTTAATTTCCCCTTTTCATCTAAACTAAAATGTAATTCTACTGTCAATTGTTCACAAATTAGCTTGTAACTCATATTGCCATTTTGGTTATTAAGCAACTTCCAATCCTTTATTTGCCCTAGCGGAAATAAATTGTTTTTAGCAATTGCAGCAAAATTATCCTTTTTAATTTTTGCTCTAAATGCTTCACCTGTAAGTTCATACAACGAATCTGCTGCTTGTGCATTAAAGTGCTGCTTTATCAGCAAAAACATGGCATCCTCACTATTTATATTTTGAGCGTTCATATTAGGGCTAGGCCAAATGGCCAACATCAAAATTACAATTAGGTAACGCATAGGTGTGGTTAATGTTTAGCCAATTTAGTTGTAATTGTATAAGCAACCAAAATAATCGGTCTTTAATTTAAATAGCCTTATGTTGTTTAAGCAAGTAAAAGCCACTTGCAATCCGTTTCAAAATGGTTTAGCTATATTCCTTTCTCTTATTTTTAATGTATTTTGCCGCAATTAATTAACAATATACTGGTAATGGAATCTTATAAAGGCAGTGTTCTTCAACAGCTTTCTAAAATTGCAATTGTGGTTTTATCGCTATTGCTTGTAGGTGCTGCCATATTTTATAAGCAACGAATGCTTTTCATAGATCCCGCTTTTGTAGCCTTCTCTATTATAAATCAGCATCATTTACTAATTCTGGAACATAGGTATGGCGCATTCATTACTCAAATTGTACCCTTAATAGGATCTTTTTTACATCTTTCTATAAAGCAAATTTTATGTGCATACTCTATCAGCTTTAATGCGTTTTATCTTATTGTAGCGCTCATGCTTGTTTATCGTTTTAAACAGTTTGGTCTCGCTATTCTTTTGGCATTTTACTTTACCTTATTTGTTAGTGCAACTTACTTTTGGACCAATAACGAGGTGCATCAGGGCATAGCTTGGATGTTCCTCTGTATAGGTGTTACGCTTTATTTTGGGCAACAACCTTACAAAAAATTGGCTTTTATTCCTTTAATAGTATTGGCTTTCTTGGCAATCTTTAGCCATTTTTTAGTGGTGATTCCCTTTGCATTTTTATGGCTTTATCTATGGATAAATAAAACGGATTGGCCTTTTTCTAATCTCATTTCATGTATGCTTACGGCTCTTTTAGCGCTATTGTTTTTGCTGAAATTAGAGCTGGGTTTGCATGGCTGGTATGATGCCGGTTTATTGCATAATGCCACCCACCTTAGTGTTGCCGAGGTTTTACACGCATTTACAAATGATCATGCCAAACAATTCTCCTACCGTATTGCAACTAATTATTGGCCAACTATCATTCTTTTCTTATTGGGCATTGTATCATTAATAATGCATAAAAAATTCATATTGGCTTTGCTTTCAGTGGCTTTTTGTTTAGCCTATTTCACTGCTATATGTATTACTTTTAGCGGCTTTGGCCGAGATTCTGTTTTTTATATGGAAAGCGAGTGGATGGGTTTAGCTATTATAGCCTCAACGCCTTTTGTTTATAATGTGCTGCCTCTCTTAAAACTCAATCGGGCAGTTTTATTTTTGGTTTTAATTTTTTCAATCAGGTTCGCTTATATGCTAGATGCCGCACCGGATTTTTTAAATCGCTTACATTTTATAGCCTCCGTACAGCAAAAAATGCATCAAAAAGGTTTTACTAAACTTATTATTTTAAGAGATGATGAAACCAAACAGGCCTTAATAAATGATTGGGGTATTCCTGTGGAAAGTTTGCTGCTCTCTGCCATGAATAAAGATATGCCGCAAATCTCATTCTCAGTCCTGGCTCCCGATGATTTAAAAACGGTTCCTCAAAATAAGTACACTTTTCTCTCTTCCTTTGCTGTAGTAAATGCTAATGATCTAAACCAAGCATATTTCCATTTAGATACCACACAAAATTATAAAATCATGTCCTATCACGACCTAATGAAATAAACCTATAAAAAGAAATGCCAAGCTGAATATGAAATTGCTAAGCCTGTGCTTTGCAAAAATGTGCGCGGAATGATTCAATGAGTTGGGTTTCATGTATGCGGTGTGCCAACTCAATCATATTGCAAAATGCAAATGCGCTGCTAATTCCGTGGCCTATAATAACATTACTGTTAATTCCCAGTATGGGTGTGCCACCGTAAATTTCGTAATTAAAACTTTCTAAAAACGAATCCTTAATACCTCTTTGTTCCTTAAGTATTTGGTATACAGATTCTGCCATTTTTATCATTACATTTCCTACAAATCCTTCGCAAACAATAATATCGGCTTTGTCTAAAAATACATCCCTGCCTTCTACATTGCCTATAAAATTCAGTTCTGTATTCTCTTTAAGTAATGGGTAGCTTGCCTGCGCTAAAATATTACCCTTACCTTCTTCTTCGCCTAAATTCAGTAAGCCTATTCGTGGATTTTCTATACCCATTACGGTGCGAGCATAGATATTGCCAAAATGCGCAAACTGTACCAAATTCTCAGGCTTGCAGTCTGCATTCAATCCTACATCTAATAGCAAATTATATTTACCGTCTTGCCTGGGTAGGGGAGATGCAATAGTTGGGCGTAATACTCCTTCCATAGCTTTTACACTAAACATCGCACCAACCATCATGGCGCCGGTATTTCCTGCACTTATAAAGGCATCAGCCTTTTGTAATTGCAACATACCAAAGCCTAAGGCAATACTACTTTGTTGCTTTTCCTTCAGCGCTTTTGTAGGATGCTCATGCATCTCAATAACTTCAGCTGCTTCAATAAAAGTAAACCTGCTTTCATAAGGGGCTATCAAATGAAGATAAGGCGCTGCAGCATCACGTTTACCAAAAAGCAATAAATGCACATCACTTGCTGCTCCTTTTTCAAAAAACAGCTGAATGCCTTTTATTGCTTCTTCAGGGGCAAAATCGCCCCCCATAATGTCAAGCCCTATCTTCATGAATAGCGGTTGGAATTATTGATTGGTTTCGCCTTCGGTAGTTGCAGGAGTTTTATCCATTACTACACGGCCTTTGTAATAGAGTTTACCCTCTACCCAATGTGCACGGTGACGGAGGTGGCTTTCGCCGGTTACCGAATCAACGCTCCATGTAGCTGCTACTGCTTTATAATGTGTACGACGTTTAGCACCGCGTTGTTGGGAATGTCGTCTTTTGGGATTTGGCATTTTACTTTAATTTAATGTATCTAAAAAACTAATTAATAAACTATAATTTCTTTCCTTTTAATGCTTCCAAGCCTTTCCATATATCTTTCTTTCCTTCCTCCGCAGGCCCGGATAGCTTATTTAATAATCGCAACACTTTTTCATCACATCCGCCACTTCCATCTTCCTTATCAGGGTGTATATGTTGCAATGGCAAACTCAACATCACAAATTCATACAGCCAATTGCTAATATCTATCACTGTTTCACTTCGCGGTATAAATACCACATCATCCTCTTCGTCAGTATCAGCAGCATCCTCACCAATCAACTTTATCACCAGCTTAAACTCGTCCCACAGGTCTAGTTTAAAGTACTCCGCACACCTGTCACAAGGCACTTCCACACTGCCGCTTACATCAAACTGCAACAAAAAGAAATTGGTCTTTTTGTCTAGTTTTACTGCCACCGCAGCTTTCCAATTCCTACTCTCCTCATCCGCATGATGCGCTTTCATAAATGCATCATCCAAATCATACACAAACTCATGTAATCCGGGCTTTAAACCCTGCCATGCTATCTCAAATTCCCGTTTGTGCTTCATGTTTTATTTATTTAAGCTTGGGTTTTATATTCAATATATTACACCTGAATCTGCTGTCCAACTTATATAAACGGGTTGCAAAATTAGCAAAAAAAAATTGAATTATAGCAATTTATTTCGCTTTAATAAATAGGCATATAGTACTTGTTCCACCGGCTCGTTTAAATCCACGCTCACCATATCTATCTGATACTGGTGGCATTTATCGCTTATCATCTGCTTAAAATCTTTCATTTGTTTTAAATAGGCTTCTTTTACATCATTGGGCTGCAGCTTAATTTTTTCTCCACTTTCCATATCTACAAACTCATAGGGCTTGTTGTCATATTCAAAATTTATCTCTTGCTTCCCGTCCATCACATGAAAAATAATTACCTCATGCTTATTGTATTTTAAATGCTGTATGCCTGCAAACAAAGCTTCCATATTTTCAATATCATCAAACATATCGCTAAATAATACTATAAGCGATCTTTTATGCATTTGTTCGGCTATAATATGTAATACTTTTGCCGCATTGGTTTTTTTATTGGTTTGTGGCTTAGTATCTATTAGGGTTTGTAAGTTGCTGCTTAACAATCGGTAATGGCTATTGGCCGATCTGCAGGCACTTAATGTATTCAAATCCTCATCAAACAATGCCAATGCTGCAGCATCCAATTGGCGCTTTAGCAATTGCAACAAGGCGGCTGCCGCTATACACGAAAATTGTAATTTACTTAACTGCTTTTCATCCTGCGGAAAGTACATTGATGAGGAGGTATCTATCACAATACAACATCTCAAATTGGTCTCTTCCTCAAATCTTTTAATAAATAATTTGTCGGTTCGGCCATATACGCGCCAATCTATATGTCGCAACGAATCTCCCTGATTGTACAACCTATGCTCGGCAAACTCCACCGAAAATCCATGAAACGGACTTTTATGCAACCCAATTATAAAGCCTTCCACTACTTGCTTGGCTATCAATTCCAAATTATCGCTAAGGGGGCGCTGCAATATCATAAATCCAAACCTACATCAAAAACCTTAAATCGGGTGTTAAAAAAATGGTTCATTTCATATTTTATCGCTGCCATTATTTTTCAATTTTCTTTTTGTATTTTAATTTTTTAAAGTATCTTCATCCCATTAACCCAAAACAAATTAATAAAAAATGAAATCTGGCTATATTCTGCTCATGGCGCTTGTATTATTAACATGTACCACTTCTTGCATTAAAAAATACACCTGCCATTGCGATTTCACTTATACCGGCGCTCCCGATTTACCTACAGGCCAATCTTCCGAATTTAGCATTACCGATACTAAAGCTACGGCAAAGTCTTCTTGCTCAAGCAATTCTGCTACTTACGATAGAGATGGTATTCATACTGTAGAAAACTGCTACCTGTATTAATACACAATTACTGTATTTTTGCACAGTAATTTTTAAAAATGAATGCTCAGCAATTACCTGTAAAAGGTTACCCATTTTATATTAAACGCTTTTTCGGACTCATACTGTTGTTATTAATGGCAGCAGTATTTTTCTTTTCGGCCTATAGCAAAATTTATAAGCAAGAGGCTTTAGATGCCTTCCAGTGGTCCTTTCTCGATTTAGGTATCAGTAATAATATTTTAGCCGCTGTCCTTGCTCGCTTAATGATAGGGTTCGAATTTTTACTCGGCCTGTTTTTAGTCTTTCATGTCTTTTTAAGTAGGTTCACTTATCCGGCTATTATTGCCTTGCTGGCTGTATTCATAATCTATTTGTTATTACTTATCCATTACCAAGGCAACAATGGCAATTGTGGCTGTTTTGGCGATATCATTACCATGAAGCCGGTGGCTGCGGTTTGGAAAAATGTGGCTATGATTTGTGCCACTTTATTACTCATATATATTTATCCGGTAAGGCCTTTTAAATACCAGGAGTATGTTGCTGCGCTACTGGCCATGTTTGCTTTGGCAACGCCTTTTATTATAAATACGGTAGATAATAATGAACCTAAAATTACTAACGAATACAAAGATCTGAATCCGCTTTTCCAAAATTCCGATGCTCCTGCTATCGATATCAGAAAAGGAAAACATATCGTGGCCTTCATGAGCCTGGGTTGCCCGCATTGTCGCAAAGCGGCTTATTTACTTAGTGTTATTCATCATCACAATCCCGATATTCCTATTTTCTTTGTACTCTATGGTGCCAAAGAAGCCCAAGAAGATTTTTTTAAGGAAACTAAATCTAAAGATGTACCGCATTATTTATATAAAGATGGTAAGGTATTCACAGCTTTAGTAGGCGGTGGTGTGCCGGCTATTTTTTGGATGAATAATATGGTGGTTGAACGTAAAGCAAATTATTACCAGCTAGACCCCAAAATCATGCGCGAATGGCTCAAAAAATAATTGCAATTGGCCATAATCTTTTTAATTTTTAAACACAAGTATGCTGCAAGACGATGATATAGAAAGTGTTTGGGATGATGATGAACCCGAAGCGGAAGCTACGGATATGGGCGCAGCTTTAAAAGAAATTACCCGAATTACTGTAGATAAAGGACAGGCGGCTACCAGAATAGATAAATTTTTAGTAAATCGTATTGAAGGTGCTACTCGTAATAAAATACAACAGGCGCTGGATGAGGGTTTTATTACGCTTAATGGTGGCATCACCAAAGCAAATTATAAAATAAGGCAAGGCGATGAAATTGTGGTATACGATAGCCGCCGAACTGACTCCACCGAGGTTATTCCCGAAAAACTGGATTTAGATATTGTCTACGAAGATGAAGCGCTGATGATTATCAATAAAAAGGCGGGCATGGTGGTGCATCCGGGTTGTGGCAACTATACAGGTACTTTGGTTAATGGCCTGGCTTATTATCTGCAAAGCGAGCAGGTAGATACTCAAAATCTCTATAGGGTAGGCCTGGTGCATCGTATAGATAAAGATACCAGCGGATTGGTGGTCATTGCTAAAACAGATGCTGCTATGACCAATTTGGCCGCTCAATTTAAAAAACATACAGTCTACCGCCGCTATATAGCTCTGGCCTGGGGCGATATGCCCCAAGATGATGGTACAATTATTGCCCATATTGGCCGCAACTTGCGCTACCGCAAAATTATGGATGCCTATCCCGATGGCGACTATGGAAAGGAAGCCATAACGCACTACAAAGTTCTGGAGCGTTTTCATTATTGTACGCTTATGGAACTGCGCCTGGAAACAGGCCGTACACACCAAATTAGGGTGCATATGAAGTATAAAGGGCATCCGCTTTTTGGCGATACTACCTATGGTGGCGATACTATTGTAAAGGGCACGGTGTATAGCAAATACAAGCAGTTTGTAGAAAATTGCTTTAATATTTTGCCTCGCCATGCGCTTCATGCTAAAGAGCTGGGTTTTACGCACCCGCTTAGCGGCGAATGGATGCAATTTAACTCCAACTTACCTGCAGATATGCTGGAGGTTATAGATAAATGGCGCAATTACTCCCTGCAAAATGTTAAGAAACTTAGGGAATAATGCCTTTGTTGTTTTGAGCTTTTTATTTTTTTTCAATCATCAATTCCGCCCAATGCAAAAAGTTTATGTTTTAAATTTTACTTTTGGGCTGTTAAATAGCTTACTTCATTTATATGACCGATAATAACCGTTATGCCTTACGCGGGGTTTCTGCCCAAAAAGAGGATGTACATAAAGCAGTTGCCGCTTTAGATAAAGGTCTTTTTCCTAATGCCTTTTGCAAAATTTACCCCGACTATTTTGGTAACGACCCCAACTATTGCAATTTAATGCATGCCGATGGCGCAGGTACCAAATCTGTTTTGGCCTATATGTATTGGAAGGAAACCGGCGACTTAAGTGTTTGGAAGGGTATTGCTATAGATAGTATTGTAATGAATATCGATGATTTGCTTTGTGTGGGTGCCACCGGGCCTTTTACGTATTCATCTACCATTGGCCGCAATAAGCACTTAATTCCCGGCGAAGTGATTGCCGAAATTATTAATGGTTCGCAAGCTTATTTCGATACCCTAAAGCAATATGGTATAGAAATTAATTTTTTAGGTGGCGAAACTGCCGATGTTGGCGATGTGGTGCGCACTGTTATTGTAGATGGTACCATGGCTTGCCGCATGCGACGCGATAAATTGGTAACTACCGAAAAATTACAGGCCGGCGATGTAGTAGTTTCTTTAGCCAGTTACGGCCTGGCCACTTACGAAACGGAATACAATAGCGGTATGGGAAGCAATGGCCTCACTAGTGCTCGCCACGAAATGCTCAGTAAACTGTATAAAACCAAATACCCCGAAAGTGTAGACCCCAACTTGCCCGATGAGGTGGTGTATAATGGCAAATACCAATTAACAGATGCAACGCCTACGCCGCTTAATGTAGGTAAAATGATCTTGTCGCCAACGCGTACTTATGCTCCTGTGGTATTGCAGGTACTGCAAAAGCATTTTAATCAAATTCATGGTATCATACATTGCAGTGGCGGCGGACAAAGTAAAATTTTACATTACTTGCCCAAACCGCTCCGTGTGGTTAAAAATAATTTACTGCCGGCTCCGCCTTTATTTACTATGATTCAAGAAGCAGCAGGCACGCCTTGGCGCGAAATGTATCAGGTATTTAATATGG
>TBL_comb48_EPIDRAFT_1002787_pt1 | contig 11953 bp, 10 predicted proteins | sample TroBogEpilimnion_37_FD_10681 | JGI IMG/M metagenome (IMG submission 10681)
CAACAGCAATACCGAATGTCACTACCCCACTTATGGTGGGAAGAGAATGTCCAGCATCAATTGGTTCCGTAAAAAAATTAAAACATCTGACATATCGGCGTGGGTCTAACAGGCTTTCGAACTAAACGGTAAATGCAAAAGCATTCAATGAATGCACTTGGGGTATGACGACGGTAACCCCACATCAATGACTGTCAGCGGTGGTGATTCCATAGGTCGCTGACATAGATGAGCAGAAATCAACGTAAAGGGGAGGAAATCATGACAGCCCCCTACCTATTCAATTAGGTTGTGATCTGATGGATGGCTAAGAACTCAACAAACGGGGTCTAAGCAACACGACGGTGGGATAATCGTCGTGTTGGCATCAAATCTAACAAAACAGGATCATTGAGAAAATTGATTATAAAATATTTCCAGAAAGTAATTTCCAAAATATATAACTATGGAATTGTGGAAGTAGATAAATTACGAACTTAATTGAAAAGAGAGCGATAGCGAAAGACGTAGGTGCATAAGCACGAGTGATAACGAGTGCAAGCACCGAAGTAGGACAACCGAAGGTTGTTCCTTAAATTCATGAAGAGAAAATTTGATCAGATAACTGTTCATAAAACCCCACCACAATTTAGGCAGAAATTTCCATTCAAGTTGCTGAATTATCTACGCCACTATGTGTGTTTAGAAACCATATGTTTTCTTGACACCTGCGACCAGCATGGCAAGATTCTTCCATGAGAAAACAAGTTGCCATTTATTGCAGAACTTCCACCACTGATCATCAGACCACCGAGAACCAACGGCTGCAATTACAAGCCATTGCGCATAAATCGGATTGGGAAATAGTCGCCATTTATGATGATAGCGGCATCAGTGGCACCAAAGGTCGCAGTGATAGACCTGCGTTTGATGCTCTACTTAAAGGTATTGCTCGTCGTGATTTCCAAATGGTATTGGCTTGGTCAGTTGATCGTCTTGGTAGATCGCTGCCTGATCTCATTGGATTTCTTGGTGAATTGCAATCAGCCAAAGTTGATATCTATTTGCACCAACAAGGATTGGATACTTCCACAAGTAGTGGAAGAATGATGTTTCAGATGTTGGGCATATTTGCAGAGTTTGAACGCTCAATGATCGTAAGTAGAGTTAAGGCAGGTTTAGATCGCACTCGTGCCAAAGGCACTAAACTTGGCAGACCACAACTTGCCAATCATAGGCATCAAGCCACGATCAGATTGCTATCAAGTGGCAAAGGTATCCGTGAAACAGCAAGATTGATTGGCATATCACCTGCCTCTGTATCTAAGATTGCCAAGACAATTAAGTCTGAAATGGCACAGTCAGCATAATCCACCACTGTGATCATTTGGCACCGTGATCCACGTTATATACGTATCGCACGGTTGAACATGATCATTTGGGTAGGACATTTATATGCCATTGACCAAATCCATATATGCGATAACTTATTGATGTTGCACTTCTAATGCGTCGGTATGATCATTGGATTGATTGCCAATTAGACCTAAGCGGCACCATTTTCTTAATCCCTTACGATTTTAAGGTGGGCGCGGGGCGGTAGCCCCATTGCTTTGCCAATTTTTCGGTTTCAGCGACGTTTGTGACGCCTGCCGTTGTCGAAACTTCCCGCATGGAGGTGGCAGCCACCGCGTGGCCAAAACGCAAAGCCTCATCAATCGGGTGGGATTGGTGCCAATAATATAAAAATCCGGCAGCAAAGGCATCACCTGCCCCGTTCACGCCGGCAATTTCATTCGCAGGCATCGCGACCGATCCGACCGAAAACAGACCGCCATCCCGGCTCATGGCAATCGCACCTTCCGGAAAATGAGCCGCAGCGATTGAGACCGAGCCAAGCTCAAGAATTTTACGGAGCGCTTCAACGATTTTATCGGGAAGCGTTTGCACCCCATCGCGCGTTTCAACATCGGCAACAGCGCCAATCTCAAAATCATTCACGATCAGAAGATCAAGATGCGGCAAGGCGGATAGGCCAAAATGCCGGACTTTCTCGCGCGTGGTTGTTACCATTTCGAGATTGGTTTTAAGGCCTGCTTTTTGCGCTGCCCGCAAGACCGTGGCCCACCCGGTTGAATCATGGCCCCATGGGCCATCCATGGTCTTGTGAGCGCCCGGAAGGCCTAAATGCAACAGCTTGGCGGTGGTGGTGCTAAAATCAAAATCATCGGGCGATAGCGCATCGGCCACACCCGGGAAATACAGATGGGTTCGCTTGCCGCTTGCAAGCGAATTGAAGCAATCGGTAAACGCCGTCATGCCGCCTTTGATCATGGCCAGCCGATCGCGCTTAACGCCTGCTTCGTCGCAATTTCCGATCAAAAACTGGCCATCGGAATCGTCGCCGACGATTCCCATTGTTTCGACAAAAAAATCAGGATCAAGACGCTTCAAATCAAACGCCATGTTTGAGCCTGATCCGCCCCCTTGACGATCCAATTCCGTGATCGTGCTCATCGTATCTTCTGAGGGCCAGACCAGAAGCGTCTTGTTGTTGTCGACACACCACGAACCGGCCGTCAGAATTCCGCTGCGTTGAGCCATGCCGCTCACCTTAGGCCGATTGAAGAACAGCTTCAGTGATCACATTATCATCCGCAAAGGCTCGCGCCGGCGTGATCGCGCTCGTCTTAAGCGCATCATGATAAGAGGATACGGCTTCGGTTGGCGTTAACGCACCCGATGCAACGGCGCGCATGTGCCGGATCATTTCAAGCGGCGACTCGGCCAAATTGATCTTGCGACCAAACAACGCGACGCGGGCGCCATATTTTTCCGCTTGGAAAATAAGCTCGAAGCAATCGCGTGTGGTGCCTGCGCCGCCACCCAAAACACCGACCACGAGGCTTGGATCAAACGATGCCAGCTCATCCAGCGCGCGGGGGCCATTATAGGCGATTTTTAGAAATTGCGGGCGCTCAGCTTCCGTCAAACCGGCGAGGCAACGGATGATGGCGTCGTTCACATAGCGCGGCATATCATCTGCCGAAATGTGCGCGGCGTTGGGATTAAACACTTCGAGAAAATATTTCATGCCATGCGCCATCGCGTCTTCCCGGAATTCGGTAAACGCTTCGAGCGAATAATGATCGGCGTCGAGATCATTGTTAAACGTGATCGAATAAAGACCCAGATCCGTGAAGGGAATGGCACGCGACACTGCAGCCGTGCGAAACGGGCGCGAAGGCGTGTTGTGATAGGTTGCACCACGATGACGCCAAATATCCGTTGTATCATTCGCGCGAATCGCAAATTTAATATCGGACCCTTGAACGGCGCCCCGCTTGTGAAGCTGTTCCAGATTGGACAGCGATGTCAGCATGATATCAACGACATCTTGCTTGATGATCTCTTCGATGGATTCGAGAAACTCCAACCGCGTCCGAAACCGCGAGCTTGAACCATCCGCTTCCCGCATCGGGCCAATGGCATGAAGGCCGGGGCCCATATCCGGATCCTTAGCGTCAGCGATGATGAAATCATTCTTAGTATAGTCACCAGCGTGAATACGAGCGAGTTTCTCATCTAATCTCAACATGGGACGCATACCTTTCAGCTGAACGAATTTAATTTAATCGGTTGGTGGGATTATTGGCACAATCGGCCAAATAGTCGAGTCAGAGCTTGGCCAGCGTTTTGCGTTTCGACTCGGCCCATTCGGTGAGAAGAAAAGCCAAGACACCAAAGCCGCCAAACCCCGCAACCAGGGGAATGACCGTATCATTATAGGTCTGCCCGACCAGGGTTCCGCCAACAATGGAAATGACCGAGAAGATAAAGCCCGATACGGCGGATGCCATGCCTGCAATATGTCCCACCGGTTCTAAGGCGAGCGCATTGTAATTTCCAAACAGCAGGCCGAGACAGAAGAAGTTCAAAAAGAGATAGACGCCCAAGGTCGCGAGCGGCGGCGTGCCACCATACAGGCTTGCGACGATCAAGAAGATCAAGGAGAACCCGATGCTGGCCCGCAGCGCCCATTTTGTGATGGCGCGCATGCCGAGGCGTACAACAAAGCGGCCATTGGCGATGGTCGATAACGCTAATGCAACAGCAAAGCCCGCAAACCAAATCGCAAACCATGTGCCTTGGCCGTAAAGCTCGGCGAAAATTTGCTGCGATGTGCCGAGATAGGAGATCAACCCGCTAAACACACACCCCATAGCGAGCGTATAGCCAAGCGTGACGGGATGGCGAAACGCCTCAACGCCCGAGGCCAGCAAAGTGCGTGGCGAAAAGGGAAGTCTACGCTCGGGCGGTAGCGTCTCTTCTTGGCGAAGTCCGAGCCAAAGGCCCGCCACGATCGACATGACAAAGAAGCCACCGAAGATAAAGCGCCAATGAAACACCAGCAGCACGAGCTGACCAATCGATGGCGCGAGAATGGGCACCAGCATAAACACGGTCATGACAAAGGACATCACCCGCGCCATCGCCGAACCTGCCAAGCCATCGCGCACCATGGCGGTTGATACAAAGCGCGGCGAGGCGGCGCCTAAGCCTTGAATGAACCGCCCTATCAGCATGGCGGAGAAATTGGTGGCGAAGAGGCACATCAGAGCGCCAATCGCAAAGATCGCAAGTCCGATAAAGATAGCGGGCTTGCGACCAATGGAATCGGATGCAGGTCCATAAATCAACGTACCGAGCGTCATACCGCCGAACAGTGCCGTGATGATAAATTGCCGGTTGTTCGGATCCGCCGCACCAAGCTCATTGGCGATGACTCCAATGGCGGGCAGCATGGTGTCGATGGACATTGCCGTTAATGCATTCAGCAAGGCAATCAGTAGAATAAACTCAACGGTACCGTTTCGATTGATCACGCCAATAAAGCTTTCAATTGCAGGGCAATGGCATGACCCATCGTCCGGTGGTTTGTGGCATCAAAATGAATGCCATCAATGGGAGAGACATGCGCGACGGTGCTTAAGTCGAAAAAAGCGACGCCCTTCGCCTGCGCCATCGTGGATAATTCCGCCGATAGGGCTTTGGATTTTTCAGCGCCGCCGGCAAACATTTTAGCCAGCCAACCCGCCTCAATAATGGGCGGTGCCGCCAAAACTAAAATCTTTGGTGATGAATGACCAAAACACGGGGCGGAGCGAACGACATCGACGAGGACGCCAACGCCCGCAGCAATATCCGACGCGCTGACGCCATGACGCGCTTTAAGATCATTGATACCAAGCGCAATCACAACAGCATCAAGCGGCCAATGGCTTTCGAGGCAGGGCAAGAGATAGGTTTTGCCGTTTTTATGATCGCCCTCAATCGCATCATTGTGAACGGTCGTGCGTCCGGGCAGGCCTTCTTCGATGATCTGATATTCTGCTCCGAGTTCCGATCCAACGATGCCCGGCCAACGCTCAAGCGAGGCGAAGCGTGCAACATCATTCTGATCGCGCATCGGCTTGGTGCCATGCGTATTTGAATCGCCGTAGCATAAGATTTTCTTCATTGGATCGATCTCCCGTCCGAACAAACCAATTAGAGATTAAGGGCGCTCATTGCCGCTACAGGATAGCGCTCACCTTTCGCAATCCCGGCGGGGAAAGCCTTATCGAGAGCAGCGAGATCACTCGCCGAAAGCGTGATGCTGACCGCGCCCAAATTGTCCTCAAGATAGGCCAATCGCTTGGTGCCGGGGATTGGCACGATATCATTCCCTTGCGCCAAAACCCAAGCGAGCGCGACTTGCGCCGATGTTGCTTTATTAGCGGCAGCGATCTCTTCAATGACACGCAGCAAAGCACGGTTTTGATCAAAATTTTCACCCGAAAACCGCGGCGATATTTTACGGAAATCGCCTTCGGGCAAATCATCATTGGAGGTGAAACGACCCGTTAGAAATCCGCGCCCTAGCGGCGAATAAGGCACAAAACCGATGCCCAATTCACGCAAGGTTGGCAGGATTTCGGCTTCCGGCTCGCGGCTCCACAAAGAATATTCGGTCTGCAATGCGGTGATCGGATGCGTTTTATGGGCGCGCCTGATGGTTTGCGGTGCAGCCTCGGACAATCCGAGATAGCGGACCTTTCCGGCTTTCACGAGATCGGCCATGGCACCGACCGTGTCTTCAATCGGTGTATTGGGATCGACGCGATGTTGATAATAGAGATCGATGACATCGACACCCAGCCGTTTAAGGCTCGCATCGCACGCGCTTTTGACGTAATCGGGCTTGCCGGAAATGCCGAGACGCTCGCCATTTGGGCCACGCACATTGCCGAATTTGGTGGCGATGATCAGGCCATCCCGTCGACCTTTTATCGCGCGTCCGAGCAATTCTTCATTGTGCCCGACACCATACATGTCCGCCGTATCGATAAAGTTGACGCCACGATCAATGGCTCGGTGAATAACACTCGTGGATACCGCATCATCATGGGCGCCATAAAATTCAGACATGCCCATGCACCCGAGTCCAAGTTTGGATACAATTAACCCTTGCTGCCCGAGCGCGCGCTGTTCCATGGCTAGTCCTTTTTAGTGAATGATAAAGCGGATGTTACCTTAACCTATCCGATCTATCGATCCGGACATAGCCCGAGACTCGTCAATCCTGCACGACAATATTCGCAGGTCTGCTTTCCGCCAGAATAAGGCGGGCATTGGCGAGATCATTCCCTTTGGCCCGCGCTTCGGCGGTTTGTTGATCGAACCCATAACCGAGCCAGCGCTGAACGAGCCTCTCTTCAATCGTTTCAATCGATGGCTTTAGAAAGATCGTATGGTCAAAGAGCGGGAATAGTTCCCGCCAATTCGGTCGATCGAGCAGAAGATAATTGCCTTCAACGATCAAAAGCCGCTGATGGGCACTGACCATTCGCGCCGAAGCGCGGGCGAGATCGGCGCTGCGATCAAATACCGGAATGGCAATGTCACCGGCCTCATTTTTCAGCCGCTGCAATAGGGAGAGGAAACCGCCAACGTCAAAGGTTTCAGGCGCTCCCTTTTTTGCGCGCCATCCCCGTTCGTCCAAAATGGCATTGTCATAATGAAAGCCGTCCATAGGAACGGCCTCGGCGGGCCTATCGGGCAAGAGATGATTTAAGGTTTCGGCGAGCGCTTCAGCAACGGTGCTTTTACCCGCACCCGGAGGCCCTGCAATCGCAATCAATAACCGCCTTTGGCCATCGTCATGAGCACGGATATAGGCCTCTAGTCTCTCGACGATGGTTTGAAGGTCCGCCACAGCAGGTTAGGCTGTTGCCGCTTCTGGTGGTGGCTCTTTAGCGCCCGTCATAAACGCAACAGCATCGGCCATTGTGTAATCTTTCGGATTGATGACGCATAAACGACGCCCCAACCGATTGATATGAATGCGATCAGCCACCTCAAACACATGAGGCATGTTATGCGAGATCAACACAATCGGCAGGCCGCGCTTTTTCACGTCCAGAATGAGTTCAAGAACGCGGCGTGATTCTTTCACGCCCAATGCCGCCGTTGGCTCATCCATAATGATCACGCGGGAACCGAACGCTGCAGCGCGGGCAACGGCAACACCTTGACGTTGACCACCCGACAAGGATTCAACCGGTTGCTCAATATTCTGAATGGTCAACAAGCCCAGCTCGCTGAGCTTTTGGCGTGCAAAATTATTCATGCCCGACCGATCAAGCGTATAAAATAATTTGCCTAATAGGCCCGGCTTCAAACGCTCGCGGCCGAGAAACATGTTTTCGGCAATCGAAAGGGCGGGCGATAGCGCAAGGTTTTGATACACCGTCTCGATACCGGCGGCGCGCGCATCTTGCGGCGAGCGGAAATGAACCACTTCACCGTTCAAGCGGATCTCACCATGATCGGGGGAAATAGCGCCCGTCAGCGCTTTGATCAGCGTTGTCTTACCTGCACCGTTATCACCGATAACAGCGAGGATTTCGCCCGGATACAAATCGAAGTCCGCATTATTCAGCGCAACGACATGGCCGTAGCGTTTTGAGAGACCACGAGCCTCAAGAACAGGTTGTTGTTTTATCATTGCGAAGCCCTCCGCAACCATTGATCGACCGCAACGGCCATGATGATCAACACGCCGATGGTTAGATACTGCCAATAGGAATCGACGCCCGCCAGAGCGAGGCCTGTCGAGAAGACACCGACGATCAAGGCACCGAGCACCGATCCGAAGAGCGAGCCACGACCACCAAAGAGCGATGTTCCGCCAATCACGGTTGCCGTAATCGAGTCGAGATTGACCTGATCAAAGCTCTCCGGATTAATGGTACCGACGCGGCCAATCGAGATCCACGCACCAAAGGCGCAGATAAAACCGGCAACGATGTAGACGGATAAAAGAATGCGCTTGGTCTGGATACCGGCAAGCAATGCTGAATCGGGATCATCACCAACTGCGTGGACATGACGGCCCCAAGGCGTGCGGTTCAACACATACCATGCAGCAATTGCGGTAAGCACCAAAGCGATACCGCCATAGGTTACTTCAGCGCCTGCACCCAGCTTGATGGTTTGCCCGAAGAAATCAAGGAAGAGCGCTTTGTCCTCAATATCGGCGGCACGAACGGATTCGGATCCCGAATACCAAAGCTTTAAGGTTTTGAAAATTCCAAGCGTACCCAAAGTGACGATGAAGGGAGGCAAACGCCAATACGCAACAAAGACACCATTCAGGCATCCCATTGCGCCACCGGCGATGAAACCGACAGCAATGGCAATCCAAACAGGAATACCGGCTTCAACCGCGAGTTTCCCCATAATGAGCGAGCACAGGACCATGAGCTGGCCAACGGCCAAATCGATACCTGCGGTCAAAATAATCATGGTCTGCGCGATGGCAACGATACCGGTAACCGTCACTTGCTGCAAAACGAGAGAGAGCGTGCTGAGTTTAAGAAAATTATTGGCGACGAAGCCAAATCCAATAACGCTGACGATAAGAACAGCAGCTGGAATGGCCGTGGGATTTGTTCTTAAAAAATCCCGAATGAGATCTAAAGGACCATTGCGATCTTGCTCAAAAGCAACAACGGACGTGTCGGCTTTTTCGAGCACCGCTTCAAAATCGGAGATGGTTTTCTCCGGCCCAGCATTCGCACCCATCAGGCTCTCCCATCATTCCCTGCTGCATTGCAGCACAGCAATCTTTAAGGCAATTTAGACACAGTTAATGCAGTTCGTCATGTATTTCTTACGATGTGGGGGGCGATCTATTGATCGCCCCCCACAGTATTTTATTCAAAAGACAAGGCTTAAAAGATTAGCCCCAGCACTTTGCGGTGCCTTCCTTCGAGTCGATCGAAGGAACGCCAGCAGCTGGCTTGTCCGTGATGAGGTTCACGCCCGTGTTGAAGAAGTCGAGGCCGTCAGAAGCCTTAGGCTTCGTGCCGTCTTTTGCGAAAGCTGCAATCGCTTCGATGCCCTTAGACGCCATCAAAAGCGGATACTGCTGCGACGTTGCGCCGATGACGCCCGAAGCAACGCTCTTCACACCTGGGCAACCACCGTCAACCGAGACGATCAAGACACCCTTTTCCTTACCAGCCTTCTTAAGCGCCTGATAGGCACCTTCAGCAGCTGGCTCGTTGATCGTGTAAACCACGTTCATGTTTGGCTCTTTTGCGAGAAGGTTTTCAACGCTCTTCACGCCGCCTTCAGGATTTGCATCCGACGACTGATGGCCGATAACGCGTGCATCCTTTTCAGAACCCATGACCTTCTTGTTAGGAACGTCGATACCGAAGCCGACGAGGAAGCCCGTGTCACGTGCAACGTCAACCGAGATGTTGTCTTTGTTGATGTCGAGCATGCCGATCTTGGCGTCTTTTGCCTTGTCGCCGAGCGTAGCCTTAGCCCACTTGCCGATGAGGATACCAGCTTCGAAGTTATCGGTTGCGAACGTCATGTCCGCTGCATCCTTGTCGCCGATTGGCGTGTCGAGTGCGATAACAAGAACGCCAGCAGCGCGGGCCTTCTTAAGAGCTGGGATAACCGAGTCGTTCGAGGCGGTGATCAAGATACCCTTGGCGCCCGAAGCAATGCAGTTTTCAATGGCGGTGATCTGCGGAGCAGCGTCGCCGTCTTTTACGCCAGCTGCAGCGGTGAGCTTAATGCCCGCATCGGTCGCAGCCTTCGTAGCGCCTTCCTTCATCTTCACGAAGAAAGGATTGGTGTTGTTCTTGGTGATCAAGCATGCGCCGGTTTCGGCATAAGCAGGAGCAGCGAATACAGCGCCCATAGCAATGGCGCCGAGCAAAGAAGTAACTAGAGTCTTGTTCAAGAGAACCTCCCTAAAAGCCATATGAGCCGGCTAATCACCGGTCTCGACGGAACGAGAATTCCGAGCACCGGTAAAAACCGTGACCCGTTCTCAAGCCGTAACGAACATGGAAATTCGACCCTTGTCAATAAATAAATCAACTTGATTTATTTATTAAGATTTGTTTCGCTACCCTCAAAGCTGCCATCCAACCGGCAGCACGGGAGAGACGACGCGGTGTCCATATTTATGGAGGGTTCTAGCGGTCAAATGCTTCGATTAAGCGCCTCTGGACGCGGATCGAAACAGGGAGACGTGCGCGCCCATAATGAGCGGCTTCTCCTGTCCCTTATTCGACGACATGGCAGGCTGACAAAAGCAGAGATTTCAAGAATTACCGGCCTTTCGGCGCAAGCGATATCCGTGATCATGCGCCGTTTGGAGGATGACGGTTTGCTCCATCGCGGCAATGTCTTGCGCGGAAAAATTGGACAGCCATCGACGCCAATGGCGTTAGCGGAAAATGGTGCTTTTTCACTGGGCCTGAAGATTGGCCGCCGAAGCGCCGAATTGGTTCTGATCGATTTTGTCGGGAATGTTCGAAGCTCGCTGCGCGAAGCCTATGCATGGCCGATGCCGGATGCGATTATCAATTTCGCCCGCCGTGGCACCGAACAAATGATGTCAGAATTGGCCCCCGCCCAGCGCGAACGCATTGCTGGCCTTGGCATTGCCTCTCCCTTTGAGCTTTGGCAATGGGAAGGCGGGATAGGTTCGCCCTCGGGCGCCATGGATGTCTGGCGGTCTGCCGATTTGGTTCAAAGCCTTGATAGCGATTTTCCGTTTCCGGTCTATCTACAAAATGATGCAACAGCGGCCTGCGGCGCCGAATTTGTGTTTGGCCGGGGGCATGAATTTTCCAATTATCTCTATCTTTTTATCGGCTTCTTTATCGGTGGCGGAGTTGTGTTGAACGGTGGCGTCTATACCGGCCCGACGGGAAATGCGGGGGCTATTGGCTCCTTTCCGGTCATTGGACAGGACGGCAAAGCCGTTCAACTGATCGATGTTGCGTCAGCGGCCAACCTTGAAGCCCGCATCAGAGCAGCCGGTGTTGACCCCTCCCCGATATGGAAACAGCCCGATGGCTGGGCGGGTTTTGACACCTTCGTTGATGAATGGATTGTCGATATTGCGCCGCATCTTGCCAATGCCATTGTTGGCTCCTGTTCCGTGATCGATTTTTCAGCGGTCTTTATCGATGGCGGCTTTCCCGCCAATGTACGATCGAGGCTTGTGGCGGCAACGCGCATGGCGCTGGCGCAACTCAATTTGCACGGCCTTAATCCGCCGGAGCTGATCGAGGGTACGGTCGGTAATCAGGCGCGTGCTATCGGCGGTGCCTGTCTGCCCTTGTTCGATAAATATCTGCTGTCTTCCATGCCCGCACTCAACGATGCCGGCTGATTACGATACCGCTTCCAAATTGTCGCGGAACTGGTCATCAAGACCATAAATCTCGGAAAATTGAGCGATGACGTTGGGAATAACGCCCAATTTAATCCGATCGGGCGCTTTGCGGGCGCGCCGGAGAATTGAAATTAGAAGGGCGATGGCGCTGGAATCGACCTGCTCCATGCCGGAGAAATCAATATAAAGCGGCGATTGGGCCGAAAGCGTTGCAATATC
>TBL_comb48_EPIDRAFT_1002796_pt1 | contig 11933 bp, 14 predicted proteins | sample TroBogEpilimnion_37_FD_10681 | JGI IMG/M metagenome (IMG submission 10681)
TGGTCTTGTCGTTCTATTTTTTAACTTTCTGATCGAGCATTTGATTGGCGATGGCAGCAGCCGCTAACACATGCGATTGACTGGCTTTGATAGCTTCATCGGCTTTACCCGCTGCAATTGAATCGAGAATTTTTTGAAGCTGCTCCGGGCCTTGTTGTTCGCGACCCGTCAGACGAGCCGTCATCGCGTCCTTTGATTGCCATCGTCGTGTCGCCTTTGTGCTGTGTCGTGAATCAAAGACCAAGCATGCGCTTGATCTGCTTCGTATCAGTCTGACCGCCAGCAAAATCGTCAAACGCATTTTCGGTCACATGAATCAGATGGCTCTTAATGAAGTCTGCGCCTTCGCGCGCACCATCTTCTGGATGTTTGAGGCAGCATTCCCATTCGAGGACAGCCCAGCTGTCATAGCCATATTGCGCGAGCTTCGAGAAGATGCTTGCAAAATCGACTTGACCATCGCCCAAAGACCGGAAACGAGCCGCGCGGTTCACCCAGGATTGATAGCCGGAATAGACACCTTGTCGTCCCGTGGGGTTGAACTCTGCATCTTTGACATGAAACGCTTTGATGCGCTCGTGATAGATATCGATGAACGCCAAATAATCGAGATGCTGCAAAACAAAATGCGAGGGATCGTAATTGATGCAGGCACGCTTGTGGCCTTTGACCGCATCGACAAACATTTCGAATGTTGCACCATCAAAAATATCTTCGCCGGGATGAATTTCGTAGCATACGTCACAACCAACCTCGTCAAACGTGTCTAGAATAGGTTTCCAACGTTTACCAAGCTCGGTGAAGGCAGTTTCGATGAGACCCGATGGGCGTTGGGGCCAAGGATAAACAAAGGGCCAAGCCAGAGCGCCTGAGAATGTCACATGGGCTTTGAGGCCGAGATGTTTAGAGGCTTTGGCAGCGAGCATCATTTGATCAACGGCCCAGGCTTGCCGTGCCTTCGGCTTGCCATGCACTTCCGAAGGTGCGAAAGCATCGAACGCTTCATCATAAGCAGGGTTTACAGCCACCAGCTGACCCTGAAGATGCGTGGATAATTCGGTAATTTCGAGCCCGTATTTTTTCGCAGTGCTCTTGATCTCGTCACAATAGGTTTTCGAAGAGGCTGCTTTCTTCAGATCAAAAATACGTTCATCCCATGTCGGAATTTGCACTCCTTTATAGCCGAGGCCGGCTGCCCATTTGCAAATCGCATCAAATGAATTGAACGGCCGTTTGTCACTGGCAAATTGCGCAAGAAAAATCGCAGGCCCCTTAATATTGCTTGCCATCATTGCCTCCCCCTTTTCATGGGGCCGCGTTGTGCGGCTCTCCGGTCTTATGAACGGATCCACCTTGTAGCGCGGCGCCTGTCCATATTCTTTCTTTCATGTCACCAGGACAAGGCCGCAGTGTGAACAGGCGCATCCCAGAGGCGGATAATTTCATCGTCTGCCGCTGTGACGGTGATTGAGCAACCGGCCATTTCGAGCGAAGTGGCGTAATTTCCAACAAGACTGCGGGCCACGACTAGGTTCGAGCCAGCCAAAATTTTACGTACTGAATTGGCCATTAAATATAGTTCCATTAACGGTGTGCCACCAAAGCCATTCACTAGCAGTATAACCGACTTACCCGGCCCAATCCAAAGATCGTTAAGAATGGCTCCCGTCATCTCGGCAGCAATGTCATCCGCGCTTGTAAGCTTGAGGCGGCGGCGGCCGGGCTCCCCATGAATACCTACTCCCATTTCTATCTCGTCATCTCCGATCGCGAAAGTGGGTTTGCCTGCCGCAGGGACCGTACAGGATGTCAGAGCAACACCGATGGATCGCGTTCGTTTGTTCACGTTTGTGCCAAGCGCTTGCAGGGCGTCGATGTCACGCCCTTCTTCCGAGGCTGCGCCAACAATTTTTTCAACAATAACCGTGCCTGCCACGCCGCGCCGGCCGATGGAATAGGTCGAGGATTCAACCGCCACGTCATCATCAATGATCACTGTCCGGACTGTGCCTGACGTCATCTCTGCGGCCATCTCAAAATTCATCACATCGCCTTCATAATTTTTGACAATGTAGAGAACGCCGGCGCCGGTCTCTACCGCTTCAGCGGCCGCGACCATCTGATCAGGGGTCGGTGAAGTAAACACCTGTCCGGGGCAGGCTGCATCAAGCATACCACGACCAACAAAGCCTGCATGCATCGGTTCATGTCCAGAACCACCGCCGGAGATGATGCCTACTTTTCCTTTGGACAGTTCCCGACGGCGAATAAATTTATGCTCATCGCCCAAAGATACGATCTCGGAATGGGTAGCAACAAAGCCGTCTAGCGCTTCGGTCAGAATTGTATCTACGCTGTTTATTAATTTTTTCATAGGCCCCCCTTTGTACGCCCTTTTAAGGTTCTTATAGCTTTGATTCTGTATCGTCGATTAGTCGACTTAGATTACGCAACAAACCATCGAGCAAAGTATCAATGACCGCGTTTTTTATCGGGTCATTAAAATCGGGTACATCCAATATAATTCTACGCGTCGCCGAACTATCGCTGATCAGTTTTAGGCGCTCAGGATGTGCGAGGCCATAATAATCCAGAAATGACCGTCTTTCAGCATCTGAAAAATGGCACACTTCGAAAATCGCTACGACATGTTGCGCGGGCACCGGCATCGGATAGGCGGGATTGGCCAATTGAGAAATAAAGGATCGATTTTTGCCAATCGCAGCGGCGAGACGCTGCCGTGTTCCTGATGGGCGAATATCCAAAATTTTCTTCAAAATTGTCTTATATTCGACAATCGGAGAGAGATCAGGAGAAAGTTCTTGAGCTTCGCTCATTGCGCACCTCGTGGTGATGCGGGAGTGTGCGCGCTCATCGCCAGTTTCGTGCGTCCTACGAGTCCGGGAGCTACGGAAAATGTTCTCAAACCGGTGTCGAGCAAAGCTGGGATAAGCGTCGCCTCACCTGCCGCGTCTCCACACAGGCTGACTTCGCGGTCATTGGCTTGGCCATACGCAACAACCTGTTCAATAAGGCGCAACACACCCGGATGGCGCATATCAGCAAGATCAGCCACGGCCCCAATGTCACGACCAGCAGCCGTTACATATTGGGTGAGATCATTTGAGCCGATTGAGTAAAATTCGGCATCAAAACAATCGATCGCGAGAGCGGCGGCCGGCACTTCGACCATCATGCCGAGCGGCGGCATCGCAGCATCAATCGAAGCGGCCTGTAATGCGGCAAGCTCTTCCTGCATCATGGTACGAACAGTGGCGAGCTCTTCAGGCACGGTGATCATCGGCACCATGACTTTCAAAGCCCCAAGGGCCGAAGCCCGCAACAGCGCGCGAAGTTGAATACGAAAAATATCCGGTCGGGTAAGAGATAAGCGAACACCTCTGACGCCCAAAAACGGATTGCTTTCCCCATCGATTGTGAGACCACGAATGGGCTTATCGCCGCCTGCATCCAATGTCCGGATTGTTACAGGTCGTCCTTTAGCCCATTCGACGAGCTGACGATAGACACGATATTGGGTGTCTTCATTAGGCAGCCCATGGCGATCGGAAAATAAAAATTCGGTTCGCACAAGCCCGATACCATCACATAGTGCTGGATCAATCGTTGTGAGTTCCGTAGGATCGGCAACGTTGATGAGTACGGTGACGGGATCGCCAGATTTCGTAACAGCAGATTGCGTGGCCATTGATGTCGCGTGTTGTTGAGCGACATCATCCATCACCCGCCGTTCAATAAATTCCGACCGAGATGATGCAGTCGGGTTGATAATCGCAATCCCATGTGCCCCGTCGATCAGAATGGAGCCATCAACGGACTGAGGCAAAGTACCGACGCCCACAATCATCGGAACGCCGCGCGCACGTGCCAGCATCGCGACATGGCTTGTAGGACTGCCTTCGCTCAAAACAATGGCGCCGCCCTTCGTCCAATCGACGCTTAAAAATTGCGATGGCGGCAAATCTCGCCCTGCCAAGATCGCACCATCGGGGAGCTTTGACGTCGTATTTCCGCCGATCAGAGCATTGAGAACGGTGTCACGGATATCTTCGAGATCGGCAGAGCGCGCACGAAAATATTCGTCATCAGCTGCTCGATAGGAATTGATTTCAGCGTCCATAGCGCTGCGCCATGCAAGGTCTGCCGCTGCGCCTTGTCTGATCGCTTCAAAAGCAGTCTCCGACAGCGCGTCATCTTCAAGCATCGCAATCTGAAAGCCTATCATGTCAGCCGCTTCGTCGGCTGTTGAGGCTGCAAGGGCTTGAAGCGTTTCCAGTGCGGATGAGATGGCGGCATGCAAAGCGGCGGCCTCCGCCTCAGGGTGACCGCTTGATTGCCGCTCGGCGCCACTAAGATCTGGCAAATAATAAAGCGCGCCCTCGGCAAAGCCAGGGGATGCTGCACGGCCCGAGAGGCGCTGCTCAGCCATGACCCTCTTCCTCATCGAAGCGGCGCTCTACCAAGGCAATCAGTTCGGCGATCGCTGTGTCCGCATCGACGCCGACAGCTTCGAAATGGAGCAACGTGCCTTGTGGTGCTTTTACCCGCATGATTTTGACCGGGCTTTTGGCATCCACCCAAGGCCCTGCGGGATCGGTCGCGACCGTAACGGAGGCCTGAAAGGTTTTTGCCAATTGCGTGAGCTTGACCGAGGGCCGGGCATGTAACCCGACCGCATTGGTCAACAGAGCCGATCCGCGGACGGCTGCTGGACTCGACGTGGTCGCATGTGTTGCCGTCGTCACGGATAAAGCTCCTCGGCCATTTGTTTCACAATATCGAGTGGTGAGCCGCCGGACGCTTCCGTGGCAGCGATCACCGCTCCCTCGACAATGGGCGCATTGCAAATCGCGATGCGCTTTTGGCGTGCTTCGTCCAGCATTTCAACCGCCATTTCGCTGTTTGTCTCCGCGCCGCCCAAATCGACCAAGATCGCAACACCGGCCTCCGACCAGGCGGCTTCGATGGCCGCCATGATTTGGCCGACATCCGTCCCCAATCCGCCGTCGCTATTTCCGCCTGTGAATGCCAGCGGCACCGACTCGCCAACCATCTGGCGCACCATATCCGCAGCACCTTCTGCGATTTTCGCGGAGTGAGACACAATAACAATACCAACATTCGCCATCTTAGCTCTCCAGAACATCGGCCAGCGTGGCAATCAGCAGCGAGGATGAGCGGGCGCCGGGGTCCATATGCCCGATCGAGCGATCCCCCAAAAACGATGCACGGCCGCGTATAGCTTTCATCGGGACGGTTTTTTCTGCGGCAATCTTGGCTATTTCACCCAGCCCTTTCGGACCGTGGGACGCCCAAGCTGCCTGCACCGGCACGAGAACATCGAGCAGAGTTTTTTGTCCGGTTTCTGATTTTCCCCGGGCCTTGACGGCCTCAATCGCCTTTTCGAGTGCGCGACAGGCTTCTTCCGAAGTCGGATTATCGGAAATCTCTTTTGCGAGACCCATAAATAATGTTCCGTAAAGCGGGCCTGACGCTCCCCCTACTTTCATAACAAGCTGAGTTCCGATCGTCTTCAACATATCGGGCAGGGGCCTCTCAACTAAGCTTGCGACATCAGCCGCGACGGCCTCAAAGCCGCGCTTCATATTATGCCCATGATCCCCGTCTCCAATGGCTTGATCCAAGGTCGTTAATTCATCAGCATGCGCTGCGATGGCAGCAGATGCCGCTTCGATCAGTGCGCGTTTCGTTTCACGATCCATTCGAATGTTCCTCAATTCCGGACGCGCAAACCGTGTTTGTCAAAGTAAAGCGGATGCGTCGGCGTGATAGTGACTGAATCACCCTGCTGCACGTCTGAGTCAGGATCGCTCAATGTAACAATATCCTGTCCGTCCAGCGTGATGTGAACATGATTTTGGTCACCCAGATGTTCAATCCAGCGCACCGTTCCTGCTCCCTCTCCCTCTCCACCACGGCCTTTCTTGATCGACAGATGCTCGGTTCTTAGGCCCATTATCGTGGCTGATGCCGGAGCCGCGAGTGCGGGAAACGTTGAAACGGGAACAAAGTTAATCGCAGGCATTCCGAGCCGTGATGCAACATACATATTTATGGGATCTGTATATATCTCGCGTGGAGTGCCAACTTGAACAAGATGGCCTTCATCCATAACACCGATACGCGTTGAGAGTGTCATGGCTTCAATCTGGTCATGGGTCACATAAAGAATCGTTGATCCGAGTTCGGCCTGAATCCGTTTAAGCTCGACACGCAATTCTCCTCTTAATTTGGCATCGAGTGACGACAAAGGCTCGTCCATCAAATAGCACGCTGGCGAGCGCACAAGTGCCCGGCCGATAGCAACACGCTGCATTTGTCCGCCCGAAAGACGGGTTGCAGCATTACCGAGTTTATCTTCAATCTTGAGAAGGCGCGCGACATCATTTACACGGTTGCGAATAGTCGTCTCATCTAAAGCCCGAACTGGGGAACGCAGCGGAAACGCCAAATTCTCAAAAACAGTCAGATGCGGATACAGCGAATATTGCTGGAATACGAAAGTGACATCACGCGCGGCAGGAGGCAGATGAGTGGCGTCGATGCCACCGAGTGCAATCGATCCTGTGTCAGGCTTTTCTAGACCTGCAACAAGACGCAATAGAGTTGTTTTTCCTGCACCTGTTGGTCCAAGCAGCACAAGAAATTCACCGTCCGCAATATCAAGTGATAGCGATTGCACCGCTTTGGTTGAACCAAAGGATTTGCTGACGGAATGAAGTTGAACGTCAGCCATGAGCGGCTCCTTCGTGCAACACGCTCTTCAACGCGCGACCACTTGCTTTGTCGAAAATCGAAATTTTGTCAGGCCTGAAGGAAAGGCCCACGGTTTCACCAAGAGCCGCATGCTGATCAGCGCCAATGCGTGCCTTTACAATACCGTGTGACGTCGTCACAGTTACAATCTGTGTGGTGCCAAGATACTCGACGCCAAACACCTCGCCACGCAATCCCCCTTCGGCTTTGAGCGTGACTTGTTCAGGACGAACACCAAGTGCCAGATCATTTTCAGAAATGCTCTCGCGCATGGCGGGGATCGTGATGTCTTCGTCACCGATTCTGAGAGAGGTTGAGCCAATGGCAAGTCCTGCGCGAGCATCCACGAAATTCATGGAGGGCGAGCCTATAAAATCCGCGACAAACATTGTCGCGGGTCGATCATAGATTTCCCGTGGGCTTGCCAATTGTTCGACAACGCCATTGTTCATCACTGCGATGACATCGGCCATCGACATCGCTTCTAGCTGGTCATGCGTGACATAGACGGTCGTGGCTTTCAGACGATTGTGAAGCGCCCGCAACTCGCCGCACATGACATGTCTGAACTCGGAATCCAGCGCACCCAGCGGCTCATCCATCAAAAAGGCCATAGGCTGTCTTACAATCGCGCGGCCCAAGGCCACACGCTGGCGATCGCCACCCGACAACCCCGAGACAGGCTTATCCAAAAGCGAGGTGATGCGCAGAATGGTGGCAGTCTCTTCCACCCGACGCTTGATTTCAGCGCTTGGCAAACCATCGCATTTCAGGGGAAAGCCGATATTGGCGCTCACATTCATGTGCGGATAGAGCGCAAAGAGCTGGAACACAAATGCGATGTCACGCTCGGAGGCGCGCTTGAATGTCACATCATTTCCACCAAGACGAATCTCGCCCTCGGTAGGTAACTCGAGGCCGGCAATCATACGTAACGTCGTCGTTTTGCCGCATCCGGAAGGTCCAAGAAGACAGAAAAATTCACCGTCTTTGACCGTAAATGTTGAATCGCGAACCGCAACAAATTCGCCAAAATTTTTCTTCAAATTAGTGATTGCAATTTCGGCCATGACCTACTCCGGAAATTTTGTCACGACGACGAACATGACGACACCGATCAGTGTCACGAGGAATGAATAGGTGTAAAGTTCAATCATGAAAGGCTGCATGAGCATAACAACGCCCATAGCAATCAATGTGGTTGCTGCTGTTTCCCAAGGCCCACGGCGAAAAAGCCGTGACATCACGCTTTTGTCGTTGTCCCGGGTCATTTACGAACAGCTCCGAAGGTAATTCCACGCAGCAGATGTTTGCGTAATGTGATGGTGAAAATGACAATAGGAATCAGAAACAAGGTTGTACCAGCTGCAACAGCCGGCCAGTTTTGTCCGCCTTCGCCAATAATGAACGGAATGAAAGGAGGCATTGTTTGCGCTTCGGCATTTGAAAGAAGCAAATCGAATGCATACTCATTCCATGAGAAGATGAGACAGAAAATGGCCGTGGCTGCGATACCTGTGACGGCTTGAGGCAATACTACTTTTCTGAAGGCTTGCAAGCGTGTGTAGCCGTCAATCAGAGCTGCTTCTTCATATTCGCGCGGAATTTCATCAATGAAGCCCTTAAGCAACCACACAGCCAGCGAAACATTCACTGCAGTATACAGTAAGATGATGCCAAAACGCGTATCGTAGAGCCCAATGGTTCGATACATCATATAGATCGGTACTGCGACGGCGATGGGCGGCATCATGCGCGTCGATAAAATGAAGAATAACAAATCGTCTTTTAAAGGCACGCGGAACCGGGAGAAGCCATAAGCAGCCAAGGTACCAAGAAAAGTCGAAAAAAATGTTGAACCAAAACCGATCAGGATCGAGTTTGTAAAACGTTCGACCACCCGCGACGGTCCTGCGATGACCATGTCATTGTCGCGCGCCATTTTCTCATACCAGGTTGTTGGCGGAGGCAATTTAGCGATGAAATCATGGGTCTGATGCGTTTGCACCGTGAAAAGATCAACAAAGCCTTCAAGCGTCGGCGTGAAGAACAGTTTTGGTGGATAAGCGACAGCATCAGATTGTGATTTGAATGCGGTCAGGCCGATCCAGAGTAAAGGCAAAATGGCAATGATCGCATAGGCAAGAACCACCGTACCGGCGATGAAACGCGCGAGAGGCGTAGGCTCAGAAAAGGGGCGATGGGCGTCGTTCATGACTGCTTCACCTTATTGAGCACCTTGACGTAAATATTGGCTGCGCCAAACGCTGTAACAAACAAGATAACTGCCAAGGCGGATGCGTAACCCGTATCCCACTTTTCAAAAGCCGAGCGCTTCAGAGTGATCGACACAAGCTCTGTCGTTGATCCGGGGCCACCGGATGTGAGCAGACTGACCATGTCAAACATCTCAAAGGATTGGATCGCCTGGAAGAGGACAGCAAGCATCAGGAATGGCATCACCATTGGCAGAGTGATGGACCAGAATTGACGCCATGACGAGGCACGGTCCACTTCTGCAGCCTCATAGATATAATCGGGAATCGAACGCAATCCCGCGAGGCAGATCAGCATCACATAAGGCGTCCACATCCAAGTATTGACCATCACAATGGTCCATGGCGCGAGATCAACGCTTCCGATCATTGTAAAGGAGCTTGGGGCCAGGCCCGTAAAGAAGCTGATGAAATAGTTGAACGGGCCAATTTGCGGCTGAAACAGCAATGTCCAGAAATTGCCGACAACGGCTGGCGAGAGCATCATCGGTAAAAGTATCACCGTGGTCCAAAAGCTGTGGCCTTTGAATTTGTGATTGATCAGCAACGCTAAACCCAAGCCGATCAGGACTTGTAAAACAATGGTTGAAATCACGAAATGCGCGGTCGTCTGAAAATGGTCCCAGACATCTTCGTCGGTCAGAATATCGACGTAGTTGTCAATACCTACAAAGCTCAGCGGCCGCGGCAAATTTGCCATATAACTTGTGAACGACAGGCGCACAGCCCAAATCAACGGAAAAATATTGATTGCGAGCAGCAAAACCATCGTCGGGGCGATGAAGATCCAAGCAATCGCTTTGTCTGACAAGCCTCTAGCTCCAACAAGCAGAGTGGACGCGATCTGAATCTTTTTGGAATGTGCTGGTGCGGTTGTCATTTGTTTGTCCGTCAGCGCAAGCCCAATGCGGGCGGGAGAGGCCTCTGGCGAGAGATCGCCAGAGGTATTGTTTTCAAGGAATAACAAAGGAGACCATTACGACGGATCTTTGCCTTCTTGTTTGAAGACCTTAATCCAGTCTTTCACAAGTGCATCAAGAGCTTGCTTGGATGTGCCTTTGTTCGCGACAACATAGTCATGCACGCGATTCTGCATGTCGAGCAGCAATGGAACATACAGCGGCTCGGCCCAGAAATCCTTCACCATGCCCATCGATTCAACGAAGGATGGCGCATAAGATGCGCTCTTCTTATAGGCGTCCGATTCGAGCACAGCTTTCGAGGCCGATGCGCCGCCCAGATCCGTCCATTTCTGCTGCACGGCAGGTTGGGCGAACCACTTCACATAAAGAAGGGCATCATCAATATCCTTGGAGGCTGAAACGACTGACAGGCCTTGTCCACCAAGTTGGGTGAATTGACCGGCAGGACCTGCTGGATTCTTGAAGAAGCCAATCTTGTCTCCGCCGACATTCGGATCCTTTGCAAGGCCTGGGAAGAAGGCATACCAGTTCATCTGCATGGCCACTTCGCCCGATTTAAAGGCATCAAGACCTTCCGACATATAGGCGTTGGTTAAGCCCTTTGGTTGGCAGCAATTAAAGAGCTCTTTGTAGACATCGAGTCCCTTGGCCGCACCCGCCGAATTGACGATGCCTTCCATGTGATATGGTTTCTTTGAATCCATATAGTCAAAGCCATAATTATACATCGCGTTGGTTACGCCCATCGTGATGCCTTCCGAGCCACGCTCGGTATAGATATACGAGCCATAGACTTTCTTGCCATCAATTTCTTTGCCGGTGAAGAATTTAGAGACTTGAAGCAATTCGTCCCATGTCTTTGGCGGCTCAAGCTCACGATTATATTTACTCTTGAACTCGGCGCGCAGTTCGGGCTTCGCGAACCAGTCCTTGCGATATGTCCAGCCAACCGCATCAGCCATCGCCGGCAACCCCCAATAATTTGGAGTATTTTTCGGCCATTCAGCATATCCAACCACTGTCGCTGGCAAGAACGTATCCATCGAAATGTGGTTTTTATCGAAGAAGTCGTTCAGCTTGACATACCACTTATTCTCAGCTGCACCGCCGATCCACTGGCTGTCGCCAATAATGAGGTCGCATTCGCTGCTATGAGAATTCAGCAAATTAATGAAGTGGTCTGCATAGCTCGTCCATGGAACGAACTCGTGCTTCATTTCGATCCCGGTTTCTTTAGTAAAGTCTTTGTTCAGTTCGACTAACGCATTTGCTGGATCCCAAGCCGCCCAGCACAATGTAAGCGATTTGGCCTCAGCCATCGAAGGCGTCGCGACTGCGGCTAAAAAAGCCGAAGCGGCGAGCGCAGTCGCGCCTGCAATCATCTTCTTCATGACAGTTCCTCCCGGTTTAGTTCCGCGCCCTTTTAAGTCACTGGCCGGGAGTTATGGACAGTAAAAAAGCTGGCCAATTATGCCCAAAGTGCAAAAAAAACCGCCAGAACAAGCGTTTCCTGCTTCCAGACAGCCGAGCTTACTATAGCCGGCATCTTCAAAAGCGTGTTTAGTTAATACCAATCTACTAAACAAGGCAAGTTAATTTTTCAGTGACAAAATCTTTGATCCTACTCTTAGGATCGAGCACAAAGCCGTCTAAAATACCAACGTAAGAACTCTATCAAAGAGCCATTCAGCAATGATTGAACGAGAAGGCCGATTTCAGTATCATTTAATATTATAGGATTAGGCTAACCAACAGATGTCTGCATTGGTATCCGCTACTTAAGTCACTAATTGCGGATCAAACCGCTGAAAGGTTGCGTCCGTAAAGTGCTGTAAATTCTGAGGTGGGCAGCCACCCCTTCGGCTCGGTAAAAGACGGTTCTGAGACGTTTTTCACCGAAGGAGCGAAGCGATGGCTGGATATGATATTAACGTCG
>TBL_comb48_EPIDRAFT_1002804_pt1 | contig 11914 bp, 12 predicted proteins | sample TroBogEpilimnion_37_FD_10681 | JGI IMG/M metagenome (IMG submission 10681)
ATGAAAAGTGCTATACCCTGGGACCATTTGCAGTGCACAGTGTAGAAAAGAGGGGTATCTCTAGCGTCCCCCACGACCATAAATGCATCATCTGCTGACATCATACCCGTTTGTAGCCTGCGCTCAATGGCCCGCAGATCATGCACACAATATCTGAGTTGCACTGCATGCTTTCGAAAAATTCTATACACAGTATATGTGGACTTATATAGGCCGTCAATTCTCTGATATCTCTCTTCATCACAACGCCTTTTTTCGCAGGAGGATTCTGCAGCAAAGGCGCAGCAGAGGCGGTACTCCAAGTTTGCAGACTGAGGTCCACTTTTTTTGGCATGTTTCCGTGGGCCCTTGCAAACTATAAATGCTGGCAGCTAAAAAGAAATAAGGTATATGGAGGAGGAGGCTTCATCATTGGAGTTTGCGGCCTTCAAGCTGAAGCCGCACGCCAACGAGTGGCTGACGCTGCTGAGGGCCAACGGCGGAGAATCCGCGCGGCTTCTCTCGCAGGAGCAGTGCGGCGATGCCAAGCTGCGGATGTGCTGCCTCCTTGTACCCGACAGGCCAGCCCGTGTCAAGCGTTTGCGCACGCTGCCTGAAAGTGAGGCCTTTGAGGACGAGCGGCCGTCGACATGGGAGCTGGAGGAGGCCATGGACAGGGCGGGGAGATGGGGCGCCATCTACCGCCGCATCGCTATAGTGGTGCCTGTGGTGGTGAAGAACGGCATCGGCATGGCGCAGGGCATGCGCCGACTGGACATGACCTCCACAGAGGATGCAGGGCGCGGCCTGGGCATGCTGCTGCTCGCCCACGTGGCGTACCACTTTGGCCTGCAGTACCTCTTCCTCTCGCCCGTCGGCCCGTTCTGGCGCCATGTCAAAGACATGCTCAATGAGCGCGAAGTACCCTACGGCAATCTCGGTTATGGCAGCCTGATCAAGGCGTTGCGTGAGCCAACAGCTGGGCACAGAGACGAAAAAGGTATCACTGTGGACCATGTGCAAGACCACCAAGGGTTTGATGTCGTGCAGCTGTTCATTGAGCCTGGCAGATTCAGAAAAAGGAAAACATACCGATTGCATCAGCTGCATCATGCGAGCCCACGTGTGCTGTACCTCGATCCAAGAAGGAAGCTGGAGACCGCAGAGTATAGGCGACAAAACGGACGGGTGCGCGTGGACAGAGGGCTCGATTACTACGATTTCTTGTGGAACATGGCGGGCGACGGCGTGCTTGCGATCGACGGCAAATGCCTCGCCATCGCGGTACTTGGGTTGGATCTGTGACACTTGCAGTCTGAATGAGGCATACCACGGCAATGCCCTATTTAAACCTATCATGCAGCCGAAAACAACATGGCAGACGAGGCCAGCCTGGAGCAGCTCTCGGCGCAGCGCGAGCGCTGGAACGCGCATTATAATACTAACCATGGCGGCGAGGCGTGGCAGTATCCCCGTGTGCGCACGGTGGATACGTCCGAATCGGATGAAGCGAACGAGGACGGAGGAGAGGTTTACTGTTGGTCGAGCGTGCGGAGCATGATGAGCCACGAACTGCCGATGCACCTGCAGATTCTGTTTGAGGATGAGGTCGAAATACTGGACATGCGGCTCTGCACCGCGGATGACGAGGGGCGGGACGCGCAGATGTACATTTCGCGCGTCCTAGAGGACACGCGCAAGACGCGCCTGAGGTTCGTCGTCAAATCGGATCCCAAGGACGCCATGATTCACCTTGTGGTCTCGGAGCTGCTTGTGGACAGCGCGGAGGAGGAGATCATCCATAACAAAAAGTACCCTATCCACCTGCACGGCTGCCTGACGCCCGGGTTCACGCTCACGCACAAAACCTGGCAGGGCAGGCTCGGGTGCAGGATCTGGACGCCGGGGCCCAGCCCCCACTCGCTGTTCTCGAGGCCCCCCTTTGATCATGGCGAGGGCTCCGTGGAGGATCTCGTGCTGAACCACCATTTCTTTCAGCTGAGCAAGGTGAGCGACGACGATGGAGTGTGGAAATATCCCGCGGTGCGGCGGCATCCACTGTCGCAATATCGCAGCAACCGGAACGAGGAGGCGCTCTTCCAAAACCCGTCGCCGGAGATGGGGGGCGAGGCGCTGCCGTTCCAGCTGCAGCTCTTCTTTTTGGAAGATAGCATGGAAATTTGCAGCGCCCACCTGTTCAAGCCCACCGAGACCCTCGGCTGCAACACGGTGGAGTACGTGTCGCGCATCTTCGGCAACGACAAGATCCCCCATGCGGCGTCGCAGAGATTCCGGGTCAGGCTCATCGTGAGCGTATGCGACAACGGGATGCTCACGATCAGGAGGTCGAGGCTCTACTGCGATCGGTGCGGCACGAAGAAGGTGCTACCCGAGGAAATCCCCGATTCGGAGACGCAGCATCCGACGTATGCGGAGGATTACCCGGGCTTCGAGCTGGTGCGCGGCATGCTGGACGGGCCCATCGGCTTCCGAATTTGGGTCCCTCAATGGGATCACTCCAGGCCGTGCGTGCCATGGCAGCCGCCAGTGGTGCCGCCGCAGACATTGCAGGAGATGCTGCTGACAGGAGACGTGCCAGTGAACCCCCCCAAAAAAAAGGCCTGGGACGGCGGGGCGATGGTCCTCGTCAGCGAGGACGAGGGCCGAAAGCGCTGGCTGCCCTTTTGGTTTCACGTCTATTTTCGCGAGCCGACGGCCAAGGTGTTCGCCAAGCGCCTATCGAAGCCACGAAGCAGCCGGACCGAGAATCACGTCGAGTTCGTATCCGCGTGCTTCGCGGCGGACGATTTGCGACGAGTCGTCTTCAGGGCGCGGGTGTGCAGCGCGAGGAGGATGGTCCTGATGGCCTCGGAGGATTATCTCGCGAAGGACGGAGAGGGCCATCACGACGTGCCGCTGTATGAGGAGGAGATAGTGGACTTCAGCGACAAGTGGCAGCAGGGCTTCGTATTGCACTCGTTCGAGCACTCGTGCGGCCTGGGCTGGAGAATTTGGATTCCGCGGTATTAATGCGGCTGATCGTGGTGCATGACGTGCACCCTGATGAAGGATTTGATGAACGCGTGCACCTCGGCCTCGCTTTCGGTATGAAAGTTGAATACGTTTGCCACAGCAGCGTCTCCCGAGGCTTCTCTTTGCTCGTCTTCCGAGTCCTCTCTCTGTTCGTCTTCCGAAGCTTCTCTCTGCTTGAATTCGAAGTCATCATGGTTTTCTGAATCGTTGGAGGAGGAGGACGAGAGGCCATCGTATTCGTCATCATAACCCGCAACACCGCGGAACGATTCTCTGCTGTCTACCTGGAAAATCAATGCGCCTCCCTTTTCTCGAGCCTTGACGTGCTTTGTCATGGGCAGCATCAACGGAAACGAGCAGTCGTAGATTATCCGAAGATCCTCCGTTTTCAAGTCGAACTCTATTCTGCATTCCGGTCGATGAAAACAACGAAAAAACAGGATGGGCCAAAGGCTCGATGATGAATCCAGCGGGCCCCAGATCCCCTGGCGCCTGATGTCCGTGACCACAGTCTCGCCCCTCGCGTTGCTGGGATAGTGCTGCAGGTACTCGACCTCCGAATTCAAAAACTCCAGCGCCTTGATTTCGGCCAGCCTTTTGTTGTGGCCCACTTTCATTGGTGTCACAATCGACCGCAATTTGCGCAGGGCCTCCTGCTCCCTCTCTTCTCTGCTCATTCTCCACCTTCTTTTTTTGCCTGCCTGTGTCTCATCTTCGCTTTCGGCTGCATGCAAAAACTCCGCGACGGTCTGCATTTTCAGATAAACAGAAAATAAACCCCCTGTGAATAAATACACCCCTCGGCTGCAACGAATGGTACGGCCCTGCCTACCTACTACAACATTATTTAATAATGATGAGTTGTGATGCCTCGGTACACATGCGCCAAAATTCAAAAACCGCCCTCCTTCTATTTGGCGCGTGCGCAATTATCACAGTAGTACTCAAAAAAACGGCTGAAAATGCATTTTTCTCGGACTCGAGCCAACGCTCGATCGGCGGCGACGGACGCGATGATTACATCAAGGAAAAACGGCAGTTTGCTGAATGCAAACAGGTCTATCTTGATGTGGGATCCAACATTGGCGTGCAGGTCCGAAAATTGTTTGAACCTCAGCTTTATCCTGGTGCTCCCGTCCTGGCGCTGTTCGACGCCTACTTTGGCACAGACCGCAGCGGCCGCGTGTGCGCCATCGGTATTGAGATGAACCCAGTGCACACTGCCAGGCTGAAGCGCCTCGAGGACCACTATAGGACCGTCTGCGGCTACACCGTCCGTTTTCTTACGGAGACTGCAGCCAGCTCACAAGATTTGAATAATCTCACGTTTTGGACTGACAGGACGGACGCGGAGAACCACGAGTGGGGCGCCTCGCTGATGCCCCGAACGGAGCTGACAGAAAGCCATGCGGTGCGTACGCTGGATCTCGCTCGCTTCATTCTCGAGGAAATACGGCCGTTCGCATCCACCGTCGTGATGAAGCTCGATATTGAGGGCGCTGAATTCGACGTGATCCCTCACCTGCTGCTGAGGGGCGCCTTTTGCGACCTGGACCTGGTGTTCGCCGAGGTTCACCCGTGGGTGAAACAGGCGAATGCTCAGCAGAGAGCCTTCTTGGATGCTTCCATAACGCTCATCAACAGCGGCCAGATTCGCGGGTGCAAGGTGCGCGTCAGCATGCTCGATGACGAGACGTACCGACACGACGCTGTCGACGCAGCGTCATGCTGACGATAACGTTCATGAATGCTGTGCTGTTGAGCTCAAGTGGCGGAAGTGTGTTTGCGTATGATGGCGTAGAACAAGTTGAATAATAATAGAGCAGTAGCAGGCCTTTGCTGCCAAATTTCGACTACGGAGGACCACTAGAAAATCGTGGTTGCTGCCAATTACCTTTTGTTGTCTTATCTGGCAGAGTCCGCAGCTTTCTAACCTGACACCGCTCTCCTGAAGCGTAACGGATTTCACGCGAGTCGAATGTGATCGATTTTTTCATTTTTGATTCATCAAAATCAATGCGCACAACCACTCTATACTCGCATGGAGCGCCGGTGTCGTCAAGATCTTCCTGCCAGAATTTTTTATGATTATACAAGGCGGTATCCTCGGGAAGAAAATACTCCCAAGCCTCTGCGTCTATTGCTTGCAGCCTGCATTGAATGTCGAAAGGAAGAATTTTCCAGCCAATATGAGGACCCCTGTAGCAAAAATACTGTGCATCCTGTGATACTCGTCCATTCAACTCGCGTCGTGTTGAGGTGAGATGGTGGTTTGATCTCCGCTGATACGAGTCCGGGAATATAACAGCGTCGTCCATGCTTGCAGTTCTAGGTTGCTTCCTAGTCATCATGGGTTGGTCCATGCTTCTGCTAGAGGCCTTCAGAGAGCCACTTAAATAGGCAAACGAAACCTAAAAACACACGTGATGCTTCTACAATCTATAGACTCATGCGAATTTGGCGAGCGATTTCGTGTCCACAACGACGATGCCATCCCCAAACAGGCTGTACAAGAAGTTGTAGGGCGCGAGCCGCCTGATCTCGTCCTCTTCTTGCTCATCCTTTGGATCCTTGGTTCGTTTTCCTCCTCTGAGCCATCTTTGATGAACAACGTCCCACCGCTTCCTAGTTTGCAACATGGCGCCCAAATCGAAGATGGAGAGCGGCCAATCCTTCGCCTCCCAAGTCATCGACGTTTGCCTCGGGTCCAATTTCGGGAGCGTGATGAGTGTGCAGTAGTCCATGTAGTCCTCGTCGTGGTACAGCTTAACCCACGTGGTGCCCTCGTTATAACGCTGCCAGCTCATTGTGGACAACCTGTCCATCCCCAAATCGCCGTGGTGCACCTTGTTCTCGGCAAAAAAGGCAAGCAGCTTTTCTCGAAAGCTGCTAATGGGCGATATGAACAGCCACTGCACGCCCATCTCCATGAAATGGGCACACGCTTGGGCGAGGAGCTTCACCGCAAGAGGCGGAGTGCCAGGCGGGCAGTTCAATTTTAGGCGCGTGATGCCTTGGGCAATGGCGCACGGCTCTTGGACGTACACCGGAACCACAATGTACGGCCTCGATTCGTCGCTGCCCGTCATAAAGCACATGTACAGCCTGCATGGCCCGTAGGTGTGTGTGAGCCACGGCGCTGATTTGTTTTGCCAACGACAGTTCAACGAGCCTCGCGGGTCGGCTGCCATTGTGATGCTGTCCCATTTGTGCCTTTTTTCCGACGTATTAATCTCCTCGCAACCAAAGTGGATTTGTGTTGAATCCTCCCTTTGCCTTTCTTCTCGAGCTTTTCTCCGTGCTACCTCTGTTTTCCAGTGGTAGACCGATGTTTCTAGTGGAGTATTTATGTCTTGTCTATACTTTTGCGACATTCTTATGAGTGGTATTGTTAGATATATTAGTGACCATTTTTATAGAGACAGTGCCACTAAAACATCATTATTAGCAAAGTGCAAACCAATTTCATTGCCCATTGAGCGGCAGCTCATCATCAACAGCGTAAGCCGCCCACTCTGAATTATTCGGCTGCAGGCTGCTGCCGCCCGAGGAGATAGTACTCGTGCAGCAGCAAAACCGTCCGCACAAAGCGGTCCACATGCCTGTGCTGCGAAAATGGCGTGCACAGGTGCAGCGTGCCATCGATCCGCCGCTGCGTGGTGAGGTGCAGCCCATTGTCGAACATGAACAGCAAGCCCCTGTACTGCAGAAGCGGCGTGTGCCCGTCGTAGTCGACGCAGCTGAACAGCGCCTCGGTCATGTAGCCTTGCATCTCCACCAACACCGACGTCGTGAGCGTGGTTCCCCTGAGCACGTCAAACGCCACGCGTCGAATCATCCTTGCATCTTCGACCTCCTCCTCCTCCTGCCCCAGCTTCACCGTGAACCCGTGAGCCTGCAGCGCGGCGCATGCGCACTCGATGCGGAACACATTCTCCACGAGCACATTGAGGGCGTGCTGCAGCAAAGCCCCCGTCAGCCCAAAGGCCCTCACGCACAGCGTGTTGCCATCCTCCTTGTTGCTGTTTCGATCCTGGAGGATGGTCTCGAAAAACACGTCCACCTCATCATTATTCTGCCTGTGGTTCCGGAAGAGCCTTTCGATCTCACCGGGCAACGCCGGCGTGTACCTCACGTAGGCGCGCATCAGCACGGTGTTGGAGTCCGTGAGCCACTCGACGGTGACGCCACCGCCAGTCATCATCTTGCCGCGGAAGCAAAAGCCGTCCAGCTGCAGCCCCCCGCCAAAGCTCCGGTGCATCGGCTCGATTAGCACGAAATCGCCCCAGGAGGAGGGGCGCAAGAAGCGCCAGAGCTCCGCGCCCCGCCTCTTGGGCGTCAATTCTGCACCGGTGGACTCACGGAAGCGCAGCTCCTTCACCAAACTGGCACGACTGCTGCCGCCGTCTTTGCGCACGTGCTGCACCACAAGGCCTAGCACATCATCGATGAGGGCTTGCACCGGATGGCGCACGGATATTTTCGACAGAGACATCGTCATAGCCCCCGCAAAAGAGGAAAACGCCGCTGCCGCAGCTGAGGCTGTGGTAGTGTGGAACACGACGGTGGCCTCCGTCATCCTCGCGCCGCCCTCAAGAATCAGCGTCATGCAGCCGCACACCAGCGCCTCCGCCCGCAAAACGCTCAGAGAGCCGTCGCTGTACTGAAGGTCCTTGCCGATGATGGCCTCGTCCCCATACCTTCGATAGAGGGCCTCGAGGAACAGCTCGAGCGGAAACAGCCTGCTTGTGACGTCCTTGAGTATAGTCATGACAATATGCTCTTTGATCTGTTCCGTGGGCTGCCGAGGCACCGTCACGCGCAGACCCCTCTCCTTCCGCTCGTATTGTATCATCATCCTGATCGGAGGGCGGTAATCGCGGAGGCCGAAGCCGTCCGCGTCAATATGCACGCTGCCGTCCACACGCTCGACTAAAATCCTCGTCCGCATTGTGATGCTGCCCGAGAGCTGCACCAAATCCACAGCAGCACTTGTTTTGTTCCTCACCAGAAACAAATCGTGGTGCAGGCCCGTTGAGCTGCTATTGCTGATCGTCATCATCATCGGAATCCGCGGGCTGACTGCTGCTGCTGAATCCGGCTGCTGCTGCTGTGTCAAGCATGAAAAGAAAAAAGCATTCCTCAGCAACTCTTCGAGCACCTCTTCTTCTTGGCTCATCCTTCTTTTTTGGATCCTTTTTCAGCTTTTTGCGTTTGGGGCCACACACACCATGCCTTTTATTCACTCATTTTTGTGACGCCTTTTTTAAAATGTGACGCCTTTTTTATAATTGCCAATGTATGACGCGTTTAATAATAATTTTTTTTTAAAAAAAAAAGTTTTAAAAACAGTATATAGGCTGCTGATGCCAAAGCACACACAAAAATATGTCTTCTTCTTCTTCTGCTCAGGACGCGCTGCGGGAGAGGCGCCTGCAAGCCTTGGCCCTTCTTCGCAGCACGCCACTCGCCCTTCGGATAGTGGAGGAGCTCTACTCCCCGCCCTACGACTTCGACACCGACTCCTTCGAGTACGAAAACGCGCAGTACGAGGACGACGAGACGATCTGCGTTTCGGCCGACGCCATGCCCTGGAGCGTGAGCAGGGACGGCGCGGAGGCGTCTCTGTACAGCATGTACGAGATCCCGAACGTCGCCAGCCTGCACCTCCACATCAAGGCGTCGATCGCCCCAGGCTGGCAAATGCAGCCTGCTTTGAAGGAGGTGAGGCTCTTCATGGAGGAGAGGGCTGCAATTGCCCTCTTCAACCAGCCCGTTGACGTCACGGTGCAGAATATGGAGTCGGAGGACGATTGGGCCCATTTCAAGGCGGAGGTGCTGGACCGCACCATTCGCCGCGCCAAGGACCTCGACACGCTGCAGCTTGCCGCATTGAGCGGCAGCGATACGGAGGAGGAGGACGTTTGAGCACGAGAGATTACTACTATTTAAGTATTTGAACGTCGCACACATATATGTGACGAAAACAAAAAAGAATGAAGCTGACACTGATTTTATGCATTGTCTTCGCCTCTGTGGCTTTTTTCCTGTTGGTTTTGAATGCTCTGCTGAATTGCTATTGCTATAGGTTCAATCTTTATTATAATAACGGTTATATTGAAAATCAGAGAGAAGAGGACCATCCGAATTCTCATACTTTAGAAACCCAAAAGCCCACAATATTTGCTCTTTCGAGGCTCCTTGCCTTCGAGCCGTGGATCCTAGCCTTCACCATCTCCGCCATTTTGATTGGAGGCATTCACGACGATCCAGAATGCCCCAAGTGCCTCTGTTTGTCTCCGCTGTAGGTCTAATCATTAGAGATAAATGGAGGCGCTCGATTGCTTGGTCTCCGCGTCCAGCATCTGCTTCTTGCTTGCGATGACGCTCTTGTTCACAAACTCCTCCTTGAAGCGCTCGACGGGCAGCTCCTCCTTCTCTGTTGTAGCAGTAGTAGCAGAGACGCGGAAGAAGAACTGCTGCAGATCCGCGACCGTGAACTGCAGCGGTGGCGCCAGCGCGTCCCGAAGCCTCTTCCACTCCTTTTCCTTCTTGTCCTCCTCCTCCTCCTTCTGGTTCTTCTGCTCGGGCTGGTGGAGGAGGAGCTTGGGGTAATAAAACTGAAAGACGGACCTGGCCTGAAACTCGTCGGCGTGCGTGAAGCGCAGGGCAAAGTCCACGCGCGCCGTCCTCAGCACAGCATCCTCGAGATGCTCCAGGCTGTTGGCGGTGAACACCATGATGAGGCCGTCGCCCCGCAGCAGCCCGTCCATGCAGTTGAGCAGCCCGGACAGCGTGAGCATATTACTACTACTACTACTACCGCTGTGCTTACCGCCGCTATGGCGGCCCTCGGAAAAGATGCGGTCCACATCCTCGAGCGCGATCAGACGGCAGCCCGCCATACGCGCGTTGTACATGGCGACGGCCAGGCTGTCGTCGTTGAGGTACGGCGAAAAGGGAACAATCGCCAAGTCCAGACCGAAATGCGACGCGAGCGCCGCGATCGTCGTCGACTTGCCACCGCCGGGCACGCCGTACAGCAGGATGTTGAGCTTGTGCGGCACGTTGAAGCGGCGATACCGCGCCTTGGAGTCGAGAAATGTCGCGACCGCTCCGAACAGGCGCTCCTGCTCCCCCTCCTTCAAAAACAGGGACTCCCTCTTCCGCGCGCTGCCGGCGTTGATTTTCAGCAGGGTCTGCTGCTTCGCGTCAAAGAGGAAGCGTCTGCCCTTCTTCCTTTTGTCGCGGAGCAGCTTCTCTGTTTTGATCTGCGCGAGGACGAGGGACTTCGCGTGCTCGGCCGCCCTCCTCAGCAGCTCCTGCATCATCTCCTGCGAAGGGACCCCGTAGATGGTGACCTCCTTGCCGTGAACGATCTCGCCAAGGCGTTCCTTGCACATCAGCTTGCTGTCCGCCACAAGCGGCTTCACCTGCACTAGCAGCACCCTTTCCTCGTGCAGAATCTCGTGCTCGCCGTCGCCGAGCATAAACTCGGCCTTGTTGTCCTCTTCTCCTCTATTTTCGTTATGATCCGAAGAATCATCGTCATCATCACTATCATCAGGGCAAGAAGGGGAGAAGTAGCGCGTGCTGATCCTCGGCCTGTACCCGCCTAGGTCGCCGACGTGATCCAGCACAAGCGACGCCTCGCAGCGGTACTGCGCCAAGTACACGAGCAGCTGCTTGGCCTGCTGCGCATCGATCGCGGTGTTGAAATGGTACGCGGTGGTTAGTAGTCGGCCTCGTTGGCGGCCTTCGCTCGAGTTAGGAGGGGGGGCGCCACTGCTCATAAACGCATATATGCAGAGGTTGTTGTAGTGGTACAGCATTGAATACTAGAGCTATTTTTTTTCATAAATGTATATAACATTATATCTTATATTTTCCAAATAAAAGAGTCAACACCAAATCCACATATTCAGAGAGAAGGCATATTATATGACCACAACAACAGCGACGACATTCACGGTACCGCTTCTGGCGAAAAGGATCCTCCAGGACACTGCGGCCTGCGGCTTCTCGACGATCGCCTTGGCGCACCCCGACGAGGCGCTTCTTCTTGTGCAAGACGACGGCGTAGTAATGATGCGGCGCTGCTGGCGCGTCGAGCACAACGTCGACCCTAGCACAGGCCTGCCAAAGGTCCAGTGCTGGACCTACGTGTACCGCTACTTCAACGCGGGCCCGTGGGACGACTGGGGCTCCGACGTCGCCTCCATCGAAATCGGCGTCGGCATCCAGTATCCTCCTCCGCCGGAAGAAAAAAACGGCTCTGCTGAGGCAGGAGTAGTAGAGCTCACGCTGGTCCTCGAGGAGCGCGACACGGACGGCGCGGAGGCCTTTGTCATGGACGAGACCGCCCAGATCGCCACGGAGGAGGACTGGCGCCTCTTCAAGGACGAGGTCCTCGCGAGGGCCATCCAAACCGCCAAGGAGGAGCTCTCGCGGAAGCGGTTCGACGCGTGGAGCGACGACGAGACCGCTGTCTGGTCGGACTGACATCATCTCATCATTATACATCAAAGGCTCAAGTGATCGGCGGCCGCACAAGCAGCGCTGCTGCCGCGAAGTTCGTGCATCGATTTGTGCCGTCTGCCTGTGTCTTTTTTGTTGCCCTTGGACTTTTGAATCTCTAGCTCCTTCAGCAGGATCTCATTCTGCCGTTGGAGCAGCGCGTTGTTCATACGAGACTGCAGCAGCGTGTCCGCCGTCTCCTCCGCTTTTTTATGCAGCTCTTTCACGCACTGCGCGTCTTTGAGCAGCGACCAGTTTTCCATGGCAAGCAGCCCGACGATCGCGCCGTGGAGCACGCTGATGTAGAACGCGCTCATGTTGAGAAGGCACGCAAACACCAGGGCGTCTACCGCCCCAAAGAGCAGGAGCAGTGCAAACAGAAGCA